>JGI994J12354_10004084_pt1 | contig 13284 bp, 11 predicted proteins | sample IntmicLarv3ML3BL_FD_12354 | JGI IMG/M metagenome (IMG submission 12354)
CATTGACATTCATATTAGAAGCAGCAGATGACATTGCCTATGTTACGGCAGATTTGGAAGATGCATATAAAAAGGGTCTATTCTCAATAGATACGGTGACAAAATGTTTTGATGAGTATTTGAAAGAATACGAAGAGCAAAATATGCGGTCGCAAGATGGTAATATACAAAATAACTTGAGGTATTCGAGAAAAATAGTAGATGAGCTTAAACAATATAAAGACGAAGATGAGACAACAGCGTTTCATCGCTGGGTATTTTTTGCAAGGCAGTGGTTGATGTACTGTGCAGCCTATAAGTTTGCCGATAATTATGGAAAAATAATGAAAGGTTCTTATTCAGAAGAATTATTGCAAGGAACATTTCAGGAACTAACTGTCGATATTATAAAGAAGAAAATTATGACGGAATATGTTTTTAATGATACGGGAATTCTTCATTTAGAGTTGGCAGCACAGAAAATTATTAATACACTGTTGGAACGATTTGTACCAGCAGTGTTATCCTTTGATGCAGAGAAAGGTAAGTGTGCATCGGCTTCTATGAATAAGCTGTACCATCTGCTGCCTTTAGAGCTTAGGAAAAGCTATAAACATTGGTATAGTCAAGCAGATAAAGACAGCGAGCGTTTTGAAAGTGAGGATATATATCACAAATTACTATTAGTTACAGACTATATTAGTGGAATGACAGATTCATATGCAAAAAACATATATCAGTCATTGGAAGGAATTTATTAGCGAGGATAAGAGAGTGGAGGCGATTAGAATGTATGGAAATGGATAATTGATAGTTCTGAATGGGTCTCCCACCATGCCACATAGAGAATTAAATATAGTATGTCAGAGTTTTCTATACAGAACGCAAGGAAAATAAAATTTAGACAATATAATTTGAAATTGAGGTGTTACAATGAATGTACGAAGTATAAACAGTAACACTGCAGAGAAATTTTTGTGATAGTTGCCTAAAGGAGCAGACAGGAAATCGCATATTGATGTGCAGATGTATGGAGAAACTTTGTAGTTAACGCAAATGCGGAAAAGAATTATATTGAAAAGAATGTTATTGATGTTCTTGTAGAAAAGCATTAAAGTACCATGGTTTGTTTTCTATAATAAAAAGTGAAGCAAAGGATAAAGATTTAAGTATAAATTGTATTTACCAAGTACGGGGCTGTTTGAAAGGAGCGCCTAGTAATTAGTAAATTTATAAAAGCAGGGTTAAGTTACTAATTCTTTTACTAATTTTGAAGGCTAAGATATGCCAAGATATACCGAGATGGGTTAAAATAGCATTTATACGAAAATGCCAACAAACGCCGTAAATACAAGCAAAATCAAGAAAAAGCAAGGAGAAATAAGGATATGATAAAAGTACTTTTCGTCTGCCACGGCAGGAAAAGGTTGAAATGGCGAAAAACATTGTTTTTACAGTGATTTTGGCTATATAATCTTTTGATTTACACCAATGTTACACCATTTACGAGTATAGAAGTGTAGAGCCTTAATTTGATATATTAAAGGCGTTTAGAAAGTAGAAAAGATACATAAAATACTTAACCACCGATTAGGTGGTTTTTGCCATTATGCAGAAGTTGAAAAAACCAATATGTAGTTGTTAAAGCATCTAAAAGATGATAAATTGAACATAGTGATTGGTATAATTCATAATGCTAATTAGGAGATGTGAGAGGGAAGGGTCTATATGGATAAAGAATTTTATGAAAAAATAGCAAATATATTAAAAACGGCAAGAAATAAAGTGTACCAAACAGCAAATTTTGTAATGGTTGAAGCGTATTGGAATATTGGCAAAAATATTGTTGAACAACAAGGTGGAGAAGAAGCAGCTGAATATGGAAAAGGTTTAATCAAAGAATTATCTCAGAGGATGACGAAAGACTTTGGCAAAGGTTTTACGGCGACAAATTTGAAATATATGCGTCAGTTTTACATTACATTTCCAAATAGTCACGCACTGCGTGACGAATTAAGTTGGACTCATTATCGCCAACTTATACGTGTGGAGAATGAAAGTGCCCGAAACTTTTATTTGGATGAGGCTATAAAATCAAATTGGAGTACAAGACAACTAGATAGACAAATAAATTCATTTTTCTATGAGAGATTGTTATCTAGCAAAAATAAAGAAGAGGTTGGAGAAGAAATAAACAAGCTGGAAAAGGCAAAAGAAGCAGAGGATATTATAAGAGACCCATATGTCTTGGAGTTTTTAGGGTTAAATCCGAATGATGATTTTTATGAAAATGATTTAGAGCAAGCATTGATTACACATTTGCAAAAATTCTTATTGGAACTTGGAAGAGGTTTTTCTTTTGTAGCAAGGCAAAAAAGAATTACATTCGATGGACGACATTTTAGAATTGATTTAGTTTTCTATAATTATCTACTAAGGTGCTTTGTTCTGATTGATTTGAAAATCGGTGACTTAACTCATCAAGATTTGGGACAAATGCAAATGTATACGCACTATTATGAACGAGAGTTAATGAATGAAGGTGATAACCCTCCAATTGGAATAGTTCTCTGTGCAGATAAAAGTGAAGCAGTGGTAAAATATACATTGCCAGAAAATGAAAATAAGATTTTCGCATCAAAGTATAAATTGTATTTGCCAAGTGAAGAAGAATTGCTTGAGGAATTGAAAAAAGAATATGATATCTTAGGTGTGAATATTGAAGAGGAAGAGTAAATCTACTAAATGGATTAGAGCAGATGGAGGCAATTGAAGGCGTGCCTAAATATTTTGAGATTGTTCAAAATTATAATTAAATACTTCAAGGAGATGTAATTTATGGAGCATAGCAAACTTTCTGAGCATAAGTTCAAAAAAGGGAAATTTATAACACCATGGAACGAATTGATACATGATAAAGGTAAAATAACTTCGTGGTTTCATACTAGATTGGCTGAATATTTATGGATAGGCTTGATAATCGAATACTATGGGAGGAAAAGTGGATTAGAGAAGTGCCATTTTATTATTAAAAATTGCATGAAATTGCGCCATCTTTAGTAGCTCCGAAATTCTCTGAAATTTTAAAGTTAGAAAGTAACATTCAAAACAATTTTTATGAAGTTGTACTTCAATTTACCGAAAAAGAAACCCTTTCTCCTTTGACAGCGGTTTTTGATTATGCCATGGCACCTGAGTTTTCTATGAATTTTAATATTCCGGATTGTTCAGTTGAATCAAGAGTTAAAAAACTAAATAACATATTAAAGAAAACAAGCTTTCATCAAACTGATCTTTCGACAGATATTAGATTTATAGCTGTTTATTTTGCAGTGTCGAGTAAAAAAATATCTATGACAACAGAAATTGCAGATTTATTTTTGGAATATCCTAAACTGGATCATTTGGACGAAAAGATGAGAATAGTTAGACCAACAGTGCGGTCGATGGAAATATCTCTAATAAATATAGAAGGCGAAGAAGCTGCTAAACTATTAAATACATTTTGGAAGAGGATAAGTAAAATGAGCGATTGTGAATTAATGTACATAGATTTTACTGATGAAGAACCGGATACTAAATTCTATATGAAAAATGTAAAGAGAATACTTGAGTACTATTCTGATACTTTCACGGCAGGAGATAATACGAATGCTTATAAATGCAGTATTTACGGCGTTTTGCTGAATGAGATGTGAGAATTTACTACCGATTTACTACTACGAAAAAATTATATGAAAAGGCTTAGCACGATAAAGGATGATTCTTCGGGGTGAGGGTCATTCTTTTTATTGTCTGGGGTAAGCAATTAAGATATAATTATACCTATGGTATCGGATAAAATCAGGCGAATGGAGATTGTAAAAATGAAAGAATTGAAAAGCTACATATATATGGATATGGTTGGGGTGGACAGCCTATTATCACAAATAACATTGGAATTGACAGAAAAAAATCATATTCAAATAACCAAGAAAAAAATGGGATCTATCAAGGGAGGAGTAGGGCTTTCTGACTTGTTTAAAGGAATATTCAAAGCAGATGTTAGTGTCTCGGGAGAACAGGAGTCAGTGCAAGTTATTGACAAAACAACTACTCAACCTTATGAGGCAAAAATACAACAGATTGTGGAGTATGTAGAAAATCATGAAATTCTTTTGAAAGACAGAGCCCAAATTATTAAGGACTATCAAGAGGGGAAACAAAACTTTGTTTTTGCGAATATTCTTTTTGATACGGATTTTAATTATAGAAACTGGCAAGAAGCTTCGATGGTGGCTGAAAAACTTGGATATATATCCTTCTACAAAGGCGGAAAGAACAATGCTAGTACATATCAATATAATGATGATTATTATAAAACAATAGAATTAGACAAAAGCCAAATTTTAATGAATATGAGTACAGAAAAAATGGAGAGCTTTGGTGGTGTGACATCACATCTAGCAACACTATTTCGTGTAAGTGCAGGTATAAATATAGGATTAGGGGTATTTGGCTATGTTTCTAAGATAGCTCCTAACGTTTATCAAATAAAGCCATATGCTGTATGGAGAGCTTGATTTGAGAGTTAATATAACTGATGATTTATCGTGACAGAGAATCAAAGGAATTTCTAAGAACACAGCATTTACAATTTTTTTGAAAAAGAAAGACTTTACCACTTATTTATTATTACAAGAAAGTTATGAGAAAAGGATTGGTACAATAAAGGGTGATTCTTCATGCTGGAGACTCATTCTTTTTATCTTCAAAGAGGAAGTCCTAAAACCTCGGAGATTTCGGTTAGAGTGGGATATGTTTTGACAATGTGAAAACAATGTGCTAACATTATTAATAAATGTTAGCGTTTGATTTGCAAAGGCGGTGATTGTATGTCGAAAATAGATAGATTAATTAAGAAAAACAAAGGATATATTACTTATAGTGAAGCGAAAAAATCGGGAATTTCATATAATGATATTAAAAAGAAGCTTGTCTCAGGAGAAGTCATTAAAGAAGATGCAGGAATTTATAAACTTCCAGATATGTATGTTGATGAATATTTTACTTTGCAATATCGTTATCATAAGGGAATATATACTCTAGAGACAGCCTTGTGGTTACATGGATTATCAGTGACAGTGCCATTTGAGCCAGTAATGAGCTTTCCTTATGGGACAAACACAAAACTTATAAAAGAAGCAGGAGTTAGGCCTGTTATTTTGCGTTCTAATTATAATATTGGAATTGTAGAAATGGCGACGCCGGGAGGGCAAAGTGTAAAGGTTTATGAAAAAGAGAGAGTACTTGCAGAATGCTTGCGACCTATCTATAAAATGGATGTGCAAATTATTGCACCAGCATTTAAGTCTTATGCATCAGCAGGGAGAATCAATTATGCGAAGTTGCTTATATATGCGAAGATGTTTAAAGTAGAAGATAAAGTATTATCTTACTTGGAGGTGATTGGATGAAATTTACAAATGCAAATAGCTTCAAAGCGAAAATTAAAAATATAGCTAAAGAAAAAGGCATTCCAGCACAACAGGTTCAACAGAATTATTTGATTGAGCAAGTCTTGAGATTGATTTCAAAAAGTGAATATCGGACAAATTTTATTGTGAAAGGCGGATATCTTATTGGCAATATGATTGGCATAGATAAGCGGACAACGATGGATTTGGATATGACGCTAAAAGGAACTGACTTCTCAGAAACGACGTTAATTGATATATTCGGGAAAATATTGGGCGAGTCGAATGACGGATTTAAATTTGTAGTGGACTCATTAAAACCTATTCGCAAAGATGATGATTATGGAGGTTTTGAGGTTAAGATTAATGCATCATTTGATACTTTGCGGGAAGTAGTGTTTATTGATGTGACAACGGGAGATAAGATCACACCTAAAGAAATTGAATATTCCGTCAAGTCGATTTTTTCTGGTGACGATATAAAAATATTGTCTTATAATCTAGAAACGGTATTGGCTGAAAAGTTGGAAACGATTATAAGTCGTGGGGAAGGTGGAACTAGACCACGTGATAGGTATGACTTATTTACAATTTGGAGGTTGCGTAAAGATGAGGTTAATCTTGAGGTTTTGAAAGAGGCTCTGGAAAATACAGTAGCCAAGAGAGGGACTAGTGAAGAAATAGAAAATTGGAAATTACAGTTGGAGGTGATTCGAGATTCGGATTATCAAAAGTCATTGTGGGAGAGGTATCAGCGTAGCTTTAAGTATGCTGTGGATATTAGCTTTGAAGAGTCGGTTGAGGTAGTTGGAATTATTATGAAGGAAATAGAAAGCTGAAATGCTCATAGAATAAAAGGATACACCTAGTAGGTGTAGGATTTAAAGATTCGCTATTAAGATATGAATAAATATTATCGACACATAGAAAGGTGTGGTATATAATTTTAATATAGAATTTGGAGTAAATATGAAAGTGAGAATCATATGTACGAATTTAAAACATCAGAAAGAACAGTCGGAACAGCGGCAGAATATGAGACAAAGGCGTTGCTTTACCTGATGAGTTATAGGAAGGATAGCTCGGAAATACATCATGGGTCATAGTGACATCAGTGTTACATTGAACACTTACACTCATGCAGGATTTGAAGATGCAAAAGAGGAAATGGAGCGAATGAAAAACGCATAAATGTCGAGTAGTAAAATAGTAAAAACGAGGTCAATTTACTACTAATTTACTACTTTTGGAGGCAAAAATATGCCAAATTAAGACACAATATGCCAAGAAAAAGTGAAAATCGCAATGTCATGAAAATGCCGACAAACGCCGTAAATACAAGCAAAACCAAGAAAAAACAAGGAGATTAAACAACATGATAAAAGTTTTATTCGTATGCCACGGCAACATTTGCCGCTCACCAATGGCAGAATTTGTAATGAAAGACATTGTAAAAAAAGCAGGATTAGAGAATGAATTTCATATCGCTTCAGCGGCCACCAGCTCAGAAGAATTAGGCAATCCCGTTCACAGAGGAACCAAAGCAAAGCTGGCGGAACATGGAATCACGACAGCGGGCAAAGTAGCGAGAAAACTTTGTAAAGAAGATTATAATAAATATGATTACCTCATTGGTATGGACAGTTGGAATATGAAAAATATGAGGAGGCTTTTTGGAGGAGATCCAGACACAAAACTTTCCTTGCTTTTAGCATTTGCAGGACGTGATGGAGATATTGCGGATCCGTGGTATACGGGTAATTTTGAGGTGACATACAATGATGTACTTGCAGGGTGTCAGGGACTTTTCGGATATATACAGGAGCTTTTATAGATATATGGAAACTAGAAAAAATAACGGTTTGATTCTTTATTAACTTATTGTAAAGTTTTGTCTTCAGTGTCCTTACAAAAAGGTTAGCAGGGAGGTAGATATGAAGTTTTTTCACACGGCAGATATCCATTTAGGAGCAATGCCTGATAGTAGCTTCCCATGGGGAGAGAAAAGAAAACAAGAAATATGGGAGAGTTTTAGCAGACTGATTGCAGAGGCGGAGAAAGAACAAATTGACCTGCTTTTGATAGCGGGAGATTTATTTCACAGGCAGCCGCTACTGCGTGAGCTAAAGGAACTCAATTATCTTTTTTCAAAATTGAGTAAGACAAAAGTGGTTATTATTGCAGGGAATCATGACTATTTAAAAAAGGATTCCTATTATTGGAGTTTTGAATGGGAGAAAAATGTAACGGTTCTCTTATCAGCAGAATGTGACCATATAGAATTTCCAGAGTTTCACACCAGTGTTTACGGATTAAGTTATCACACTAGGGAAATAGCAGCAGCTTGTTATGATAATCTCACGCCCCAAGTGACTGATGGTATGTTTAACATTCTTTTGGCTCATGGTGGCGATGAAAAGCATATACCAGTTGATAAACGGAAGTTACAAATTTCAAACTTTGACTATATAGCATTAGGGCATATCCATAAGCCTAGTGAGTTGATTTCTAATAAAGCACACTATGCAGGAGCATTAGAACCCTTGGATAAAAATGATATGGGTACGCATGGGTTTATTGCAGGGAGTTATGAAAAAGGCGAGCTGTCACTTACGTTTCGGCCATGGGCGGTACGTGAATATATTTCGCTGGAAATTACGGTTACGGAGCAAGAAACGGATTTATCATTAAGCGAGAAAATAAAAGAGCTAATACAAAATGATGGCATAGAAAATATTTATAAAATTAAAATTATGGGCTATCGTGACGAGGATATTCTCTTTGAAACGGATAGGTATAGTGAGTACGGAAATATCGTTGAGGTTCGTGACGAATCAAGTCCTGCCTATGATTTTAAAAAGTTAGCGAATCAACATCAAGATGATATCGTGGGTCAATATATAGATAGACTATACAAATCAAAGATGAATAAGACCGAATATAAAGCACTATATTATGGAATTCAGGCATTATTAGAAACGAAGGAGTAGAGATGCGAATTATCGAATTGCAGATTAAAAATTTTGGAAAATTCCGTGACAAGCGGCTTTCTTTTGAAGAGGGTATCAATATCATCTATGGTGAAAATGAGATGGGAAAGTCAACGATACATTCTTTTATTAAAGGAATGTTTTTTGGGATTGAAAAGCAACGAGGGCGTATAGCAAAGAATGATGAATATAGTTTAAGGCAGCCATGGGATAATCCGAACTATTTTGCGGGTGCATTACGCTTTGAAAATGGTGGTAAAATTTTTCGCTTAGAACGAAATTTTGAAAAAAGGGAAAAATCGGTTTATTTCTTATGTGAAACAGATGGTGAGGAATTATCAGTAGCAGACGGTGATTTGCAAGTATTGCTTGAGGGATTAAATGGATCCGCCTTTCAAAATACTATTTTTATTCCGCAAAAGAGCAGTGAAACGGAAGATGGCTTGGCGATTGAGGTACAGCGTTTTATGGGTAATATGGAGAATGCTGGGGATAGTGATATTGATATAAATGCAGCCATTAAGTACTTGATGAATCAAAAAAAGCAATTAGAGAGTATCAAAAAAGAAAGGCTTGAAAAGGTAGCGGTAAAACAACGAGAAGTACAGATTAAATATGATTATAACGAGCAGGAGATAATTGCAAGTCGGGAAAATATACAGGAAAGTAAGGTGCAGTTACAGCATATGCAAGATGTTAAGGAGCGTGTAGAGGACGAACTTGCAAAGCTAAAGGATAAAGAGGTGCAGACGACGATAGAGCAATCAAAGGAATTACCAAGAGGGATTTTCAAAGAACGAGCATTTTTATTAGCTAGTGGTGGGGCTATTTCTTTAGGGGGAGGTATTTTTCTTCCGATACTGTGGTTAAAGGTGGCTATGATAGTGGTAGGGCTATTGTTTATAGGGCTATTTTTTTGGTGGAGGGGGCGAAAAAAAGATGTGGCTATGCCTCTATCGAATGAAAATACGAGAGAAGCAGTCCTATGCCAGCAGTTGGAACAGATAACGACGGAAATACAGAAACAGAACTGGAATATAGAATATGCAAAGACAGAATGGAAAGAGAAGCTGACTATCCAAGGCAATTTGCAGGAGGATTTAGAAGAAATCGCCAAGCAGAGCAATGAGAAAGAACAAATAAATACAGAAATCGAGGCGATTTTACTGGCAGTGAGTGAGATAAAGACAGTGTCAGAGGAATTTTATAAGCGGACGGAAAAAGCACTGAATCAACGTGTATCAACAATTTTAGGGGAGATTACAGGAGGACGGTATACGAATGTATTTATTGATGTCGATTTACAGGTGAAGATTAATACACCAGAAAAATTGTTGGCAATACATCAGGTTAGCCGAGGTACGATGGAGCAAATTTACTTTGCCCTGCGAATGGCAGTAGCAGAGATGCTTTGCAAAGGTGAGGTAATGCCAATCATTTTAGACGAGACATTTGCGATGTATGATGAAGTGCGACTAACACAGACACTTCGGTGGTTATATAAAAGCAAAAAGCAGGTTATTTTGTTTACTTGCCATAAACGAGAAGCAGAAATTTTAGCTAAAATAAAAGGAGTGGCATATTAGTACTGATAAAATCAGTAGCAGTATGCCACTCCTTAATTCCTTACAAAACTATATCTGTGTATTATCCAGGCTCTAATAATTAGTGTAAGCTCTAGCTAATTATTGCAAAATCATATTGGTACATTATCAAGGGAATATTTACTTAATAAGATTAAGGTGTCAAAAGGTTTCTTTGCACGGATACCTATGGATTGTTATGCACCTTGTGCGCTCACAATTCGAAAACATTTAAAATCTGCTCTATTTAGGTCACTTTCTCATGTTTTACGTGTCCTAAAGTCGTGTTATTTCATACAAGCATAAAACACATGACCTTTTGACACTGGTACCTTAATAAATAATTGCCCCAATACTACTAGCATAAGCACAATACCTGTCCCACCTACTTAATAAATAATTGCACCAACTCTACTAACATATCCACAACCTTATCCATACCCTCTGCGGTAATATGTTCATAAGGACCATGAAATCCATAACCACCTGTGCCAAGGTTTGGACAAGGCAATCCCATAAAGCTGAGTCTTGCACCATCAGTACCACCACGAATCGGAACTACATTAGGGATTACATCTGCATTTTTGCAGGCTGTTTTTGCATGTTCAATTAAGTGCATACAGGTTTGGATAATTTCCGACATATTACGATATTGGTCAGTAATCGTTAGTTTTACTGCATCTTTTCCCCATTTTTCGTTCATTTGTTTTTCGATATGCTGCAACGTCTTCTTTCTTGCCTCAAAAGAGTGCTGGTCGTGGTCTCTAACAATATAGCGGATCGTAGCACTAGCAACATCGCCGCTCATTTTATCAAGATGATAGAAGCCCTCATATCCCTCGGTATCTCGTGGGGTGTCAAAGTTAGGCAACATCTGATTGATTTCCATGGCTAAAAGATTCGCATTCACCATCGTATTTTTTGATGTACCAGGGTGAACATTAAACCCGCTGATTTCAAAAATCGCCTGACAAGCATTAAAGTTTTCGAACTCTATTTCGCCCTCAGGTCCGCCATCTACCGTGTAAGCATATTCTGCATCAAAGTATTCGACATTGAAGTGGTCTGCACCAGCACCAATTTCTTCATCAGGGGTAAAGGCAATCCGTAATGGACCATGAGGAATATTTTCTGTCTGTAAGCGTTCTACTAAGGTTAAAATTTCCACAATACCAGCCTTGTTATCGGCACCTAATATCGTCGTACCGTTAGTGGTAATCAGTGTTCGTCCAGCCAGCTTGGGCAGATGGGTAAAAGTAGAAATGTCTAAGGTTCGACCACTGTCTCCAAGCGAAAAAGTTTCCCCATTATAGTTTGGGGTCACGATAGGAACAATAGCATGGTCACAAAAATCAGCAACCGTATCCATATGAGCAATCAGCCCTAATTTTGTGCTATTCTCATATCCAGAGGTTGCGGGGATTTTACCATAAACATAACAATTTTCGTCTACATGGGCATTTTCAATTCCTAGCTGTTTCATTTCTTCCACTAAAAGCTGTGCCAATTCAAATTGACAGGAAGAAGAGGGAACAGTACTACTATTTTCGTTGCTAGGAGTACGAACAACAACATATTTTAAAAGTCTTTCGGCAGCTTTCATAAAAATCCTTTCTTTTATTTATTGTGTTTTTCCAAGAATTTTTTAATACGGTCAAGCGGATTCAAAAGTGCACTAATAGAATCATCATGATTTAAAGTATCAATAATATATGCAAGATATTTACTCATATCGCAATTAATGTAATATGGTTTCGATAACAGTGCTGGTGATTGGTAGATGAGATTAGTTGTTAGAACATAATCAATAATACCGTCTTCATAAGCCTTATCAAATTTGTCTAAACCATTCGTAAAGAGTCCAAAGGTAGAGCATACAAATACTCTCTTGGCTTTTCGCTTTTTTAATTCAGCGGCGACATCTAGCATACTGCCACCAGAGGAAATCATGTCATCAATGATAATTACGTCCATATCAGTAACATCTGTCCCCAAGAATTCATGAGCAATGATGGGGTTTGTGCCATCAATAATGGTTGAAAAATCACGACGCTTATAGAACATACCCATGTCAACACCAAGCACATTTGCCATATAGATAGCACGAGCCATACCACCCTCATCAGGGCTGATAATCATTGTTGAACGATTGTCGATATGCAAATCGGGAACCGCCCTAAAGAGTCCTTTGATAAATTGATATACGGGTTGTATGGTATCAAAGCCCTTTAAAGGAATTGCATTTTGAACACGAGGGTCATGAGCATCAAAGGTGATAATATTATCAACCCCCATACTAACCAGTTCTTGTAAAGCAAGTGCACAGTCTAAGGATTCACGGCTGGTACGCTTGTGCTGGCGGCTTTCATATAGGAAAGGCATGATAACAGAAATACGCCTTGCCTTACCACCAAGGGCAGCAATGATTCGTTTTAAATCTTGATAATGATCGTCGGGAGACATGCGATTTGTTTTTCCAAAAATAGGATAGGTTAAGGAATGATTACAAACATCAACCATAATAAAAATATCATCTCCCCGGACAGAATCCTTAATCATGCCTTTTGCCTCACCAGAACCAAAACGAGGAACTTCCGCAGCAATAATATAACTATCTCTTTGGTAGCCCTCAAAGGCAATGGTGGTTTTATGTTCATGGTCACGTTCTTGTCGCCATTGAATTAGGTAGTCATTGACTTTTTTTCCAAGTTCACAGCAACTTTTTAAAGGTATAATTCCTAAAGGCCCAACGGGAATTGTTTCTAGGTTACGTTCATCTGTTGATTGCATGATTTTCCTCCATTAAATGACTTCATAGTAACAGTGTATCATAAAGTGTGTGTTGGTCAATAGTATTATATTGATAATTTTTTGCAGATACGAATATCATCGCCAACGAGTTTGTAGAGTTGATAGTTGCTGACAATTCGTGAAGAAACACGCTCTGAATAAGTTTCCTGTAAAATATCTAAAGTAAGGTTGGTAGAGATAATCGTTGATTTTTTTCGCATGAGTCGCTCATTAATACATAAAAATAGCTGCGAAGAAACAAAAGAATTTGTTAACTCCGTTCCGAGGTCATCAATGACCAATAAGTCACAGTCAAAGATATGTGAATACATCTCCTGCAGATTTGCTTTTTCGGAACCACGTTCAAAGGTCGCTTTAGAAAACAAATTAAATAAATCAAAGGCAGAAAAATAGATAACCGAATGAGTAGATTCTAGCAATTCCTTGGCAATACAATGGGTTAGAAATGTTTTTCCCACACCAGTG
>JGI994J12354_10004085_pt1 | contig 13279 bp, 9 predicted proteins | sample IntmicLarv3ML3BL_FD_12354 | JGI IMG/M metagenome (IMG submission 12354)
TTTCATATCAGCCAATATTTTCTTATCTGGATATTCGCTTTTAATTCTTCTTACAGATTCTAATCCAAAATCCTTAATCAATGAAGTTCCCACTTCGATAATATCCACAAATTCTTGCACCTCTGCGAGTATTGTCAATGCCTCTTCTACCGAAACGCGGTCTATCGCCAACTGAATTTTCATAACACACTCCCTTACTTACACATTCATGAATCGCTCTAACTCTTCCCTTGTAGGAAGTCCCTCGTTATCACTTATGTTCATTACTTGCATCGCACCTACAGCATTACCTCTTCGCACCATATCTTCAAGTGATAATCCCTCTATTTTAGCACTAATCATTCCGACTGCAAAGCCATCACCTGCACCGACCGTATCAATTACTTTTTCTACTTTAAACCCTGCAACATGGTAACTCTTGTCTTGATCACGTACATAAGCACCTCTATCACCAATTTTGATTACAACTTGCTGCACACCCATTTTTTGATATGCATCTGCAATCTCTGCTGGTTCCTCTGTTCCTAAAAGAATCTTGCCCTCAGCAACTCCTGGCAATACCAAGTCCGCCTTAGATGCAAGGTCATTTAGTGTTGCAATCATCACTTCCTCACTTTCCCACAGTGCTGGTCTTAAATTTGGATCAAACGTAAGAAATACGCCATGCTCACGAGCCCTCTCCATCAATCGGTAGGTTGCTTTTCTACAGCTTTCAGATAATGCTGGCGGAATCCCTGTAACGTGTACAAGTTCGATATTCGAAAAATCAATCTTCTCAATCTCTTCCACCGACATATGCGAGGCTGCTGACCCCTTGCGATAGTATGGCGCATAAGGATCTCCCTCTAGCACTTTATTTTTTAATTGAATCCCTGTCTTATACACTTTGTCATAAGTTACAAACTCTGTTCCGATATTTTCTCTTCTTAGAAACTTCTCAACATAGTATCCAAATGGATCTTCACCTAATCTCGTAATATAAGTCGCCTCATGCCCTAGTCTTGACAAACCAATGCACACATTCACCTCTGCGCCTGCTAGCGTACGGGTAAAATGTTCGATATCTTCTAGTGGCCCCACTGTATCTGCAATCAGCAGTGCCATTGGTTCTCCAAATAATAATATTTTACTCATTCATTTCCTCCTGCTCCATTCGAAAATCTTAAGATTTCTTCAACTAGCCGCTCTGCTCTCTCGCTATCATGTGGATACAACATCAATGCATCAAACACATAGGGATTGTAATTTATGTTTAACAATTCCTTTGCAAATGACATAGCCGCTATTTCGCTAAGTGCTACCAATCCACTTCGATACTTAAATGGACCGATTGACCAAAGTACGATTTTTTTCGTCTTTGAATATACATTTTCTCTTGTTTCTTCCAGAAAATGATACATCTCATGCGCCAGTAGCATATTTTCCACTTTTACATTTTCTACTTGTTCCCAATAATTTTCTTGTGTAAGCATTGTATTTACAGCATCAATATTCATGGTAAACAAGGTAATATCTCGTGGGTAATTATACCTAGCAAAAACAAGGTAATCATCCATCCCTTGCGCATTTTCTTTCGTCACCTGTAGCGAAAGTTTCTGTATATACTCTGGTATGTCCATTTTACCATATGTATCTTGTAAATACTTTGCTTGCTCTATTCCCGACTCGATTGCTTTCCTAATATACTCTGTCTTTTGTTCAAATGTCAACTTATTGCGAAGTGGTTCTCTGCAAAATGCATAATCTCCCCACTCCGCATCTGTCATTTTTAATAACTGTTCCCATTTTTTTAGGTCCATAGCTATCCCTTATCGTTATTCAATCGTATTTTTCGCACCAATTACAATTACACTATCATCTGGTTCCATTAAGCTGATTTCTGTATCTACAACCATTTGCAACTGTTCAATATCCATCATATTTTCATAGTCCAAAACTTTACCACCAACACAAAGATAAATATCTGGTGTTAGACGAATATCATTTTTGAATATTTCTAATTTTTCCCAAAATGTTTCAATCACTTGCTCTACTTCACTTGCTTTACAAAGCTGTGCGTCACCATCACCTCGTTGTACTCTAACAAACCCTTTTTTGTCTATGATACGAAGTTGTTTTACGTCATCTTTTTGTGATGAAAATACATAAAAGATATTTGTCTGTGCGATTACTTCTACTTGTGATGGCTCTACATTCATAGATTGTGCCGCTATTTCCTTTGCATCTTCTTGTGTACACGCACGAAGTAAATCTGTTGTCTGTACTTCTGTGGAACCAAGCGCAATCGCCGTTACTCTTGATGTCTGCGCATCTATTTCAATCTGTACTTCTATAGAATCTGGAATCGCTCCGTTGGCAATCGCCATATCCATTGCTTCTTTTTTAATTAAGCGAATGTCTTCCTTACTAGGCGATGGAATAACACGCTCTACCACATCTCGAACCATTGCTAATGCAACTCCTATCGAAGAGATTACTTCTGCATTTTCTGGAATATTATAATTCAACTGCATATTATCTGCTGTATAAGGTAGCAATGCTGCTGCACCACCTCCTACACCAACTAAGGAAATTTGATCTCTTTCTATTTTATATTTTTCTGCCAAAGTTTCAATAACCGGTTTTATTTTTTCATAAGATTTTGCCAAAATACCCTCTGCAACTTCTTCTACTGTCTTATTCATGTGTTTCGCTAATGGTTCCATTGCTTTTCTCGCTGCATCTGGATTCCCATAAGAATAGTGTTCTGGTGTCACAATTCCAAGCACATTTGCTGCACAACTATTTGTAATGGTAATTCTCTTTCCACTCTTTAGTTTAATTGCCACATAATCTGCAGGGTCTCCCTCTTTTGGAGAAAAGAACTCTACTTCTGGTTCTTCTATTTCTTCAACCGGTGTGTATACTGCATAAGGCATCCCAGCAATATGTGCACTTCTTGGTCCCACATCTACAATCCCCGTTTCATTTGCTCTTACCATACTTCCACCAGCAATACCAAGCACACGTACATCTAATGAATTAATATACGTTGCGTGTCCTCCTACGATAGAATAATCAACTGCAGGGCGTCCATTTTTGATAACACCAATATTCGTACTTGTTCCACCAACTTCAAAGTATACGCCATTTGACGCTCGAAGATACATAAGCGCACCAACTACACTAGCTGCTGGTCCAGATAGCATTGTCAACACTGGTCGTTTTTTCATTTCAGATATATCCATAACGCCACCATCACCACGCATAATCATAAGTGGCACTTTGATACCAGCTTGGCGCACACTATTCTCTGTTGAGGTAGCCGTTTCTAGCATTTTCGGCAAAATACTCGCATTGATTGCAGCCGTTCTTGTTCGTCTTGTCAATCCATATAATTTACTAATCTCAGATGCCACCGACACAGGTATATCTTTCTTCTTTGCAAGCGTTTGCACCATCTGTTCTTCTGTAATATCGTCTACTCCAAATGCTTTTGACGCAACAATAACTGAACTGCCTTTCTCTTGCAATTCGGAAATTCTTTTTTCAATATTTTCCTCGCAAAATTCTTTTTTCTTTAAATATGTGGAATGAATCTGAATTGTTCTTCCTGTTCCCAAATCAATATCTTCAATGGCCGTTTGCTTACGAGCAAGCATACCCTCTAAGCCACCTTTTCCCATTCCTAAGACACCAACCTCTGCCACATCACCCTCTAGCAGTGCATTTGTCGCCTGTGTCGTACTATGTGCAATAAATATCACATCATCTGGATCTATATTATTTGCTGTTAAGCATAACTTAAATGCCTCAATAACACCTGCCGCCACGCCCATTTCATCATCATGTGTAGTCATTACAGAACCTTTTCCTATAATTTCATGTGTTGCATTATCAATCGCAACTGCTTTTGTGTGTGTTCCACCTACATCGATTCCCACGCGAATCATTCTTTTGCTCATCGTATACCTCCTAACTGAATACTTACATAAGTTAAGACTGACAAAAGCACACTTATCAAAACATAACATTGTGTCTGTTAGCGCCTTTGCCAGTCACATATAGCTATACTAGAATTTGTATAGCAGGTCACATTCCATACATAACATATACTACGACTGAATTTAAGATACAAATAATCCATCCCCACGGCACGCCCGATTTGATGAAATCTTTTGTATTCGATTTTGTATAACTAATTGCCCATAAGTTCCAAGATTGTGTTGGACAGCTTGAAATGTTCATCGTAATAGTTGGTATATAAATAAGTGGGAATAACAATGTTGCTGAAAATACACCCAATCCATTTAAAATACCTAGTGTTGCTGACCCTGCGCCAAATACAGTAAGTGGTCCTCTAAATAATCCAAGTGGTGCAATAACTGCAAACAATACGCAAAGTAACAATGCACTCTTTGGCATGATTCCACCTAATAAGCCTTGAAAAAATACTGCATTTAACCCTGCTACTCTATTGAACATTGGTAGAATAAACAAGAACCCTAGAAGTCCTGCAACGTCTACTACACCATCATAAAATGTCTTACTTACAATTTTTTCACAATCTTTATAAGACTTAATCTTGCCTGTTACAAATAGTGCAAAGAATGATGCCACAATAAATGCTGGAATTGGTTGCCATTTAAAAACAATCGCCAATACTACTGGAATCAATGGCGTAAATAATGCGATAGCTGGTGCATCTCCCGTTTCTAATGCTCCTGTATTCGCTGCCCATGAGTGATTTACCTTTTTCTTACCTAATGTAAAGATAATCATAAGAATGATAACGAACATTTGGATTGCCATTGCAGTAAAACCAAATTTAAGATAATTCGCATCATATTCAAATCCCTCAAAGATACCTTGCATTTGTTTAAATAATACAATATTTACATACATACCTGACCCTACTGACATCAAGTAACCTGATACTGCTAATGGCTTTGGTACACCTAGTGATAATAGAATTGGAAGCACAATAACACCAATGGCTACAACAGCTCCAGCTCCAAATGTACTTGTGAAAATCAAGCCAGTTACTACGCACAGCAAAATTGTTGTAACTGCAGGCTTATCACCTCCAAGTTCTACTGTCTTACGAATAATTGTAGCTGCAACTCCAGTCTTTACTAGAACTTGGCCAAACCATGAACCAAATACAACTACTACTGCCGTAGCACCCCAGCTTTCTGGTCCTCCTTGAAAAACATTTGCTTGCGCATCTTCCCATGTAATGACACCACCAATCATACCAAGTGTTGTCCAGATGATAGCCATAATCAAGAAGCCTATCATCATATTACCACCTTTTACTGCATACACTGTGAACCCAACAAAGGTTAATAGTAAAATAATACCAATCAATGTTTCTAACATATCTCTTCCTCCTCTTTCTCCTCTTTCTTGTCTTGTTTCCGTTTCATTACTATATGTCGTATTACTATATACTTTGCCTGCAACTGGCAAAGTCCTAAACATTCGTGAGCAATGTTTATTTCTGGTTACATAATACTTCTATCTCTGCCTGTAACTTTTCTATTGCATTATCGTGACAGGGATATTCAATGGCTACTGGACAATTCTTCGGCAATTCTTCCAATGCACCTCGCCAGTCAATCCCCTTTTCTTGTAGATAGACTGTCTGCAAAGTCGGTGTTGTTGTTACATTTTTTAAATGAACATAGGTTACATATGGTGCAAGTTCCTTTGCATTTTTCACAATATCTTCGCCTACCCATAGAAAATTCCCTATATCAAAAGTAAATCCTATTTTTCCATTTTTCGCTTTGTACTGTGCAAGGAAATTTGCTATTTTTTCTGACCTGCCATTGTCTGATGTTTGGTCGTTCTCAACTGTAAGCAATACATCATGTTCTTCGCATAGTCCGTTTAAAAATATCACATCTTCTTGTGTTACTTCTTGATAATCGCCAATAACTAATTTGATTTGTCTAGCACTAAGTAATACTGCCTCCTCAAAATATTCCTGCAGTGCGTTTCTTTGCAGTACCTTATCAATATACAAAGATTCTGGAATAGAGTAGTAGATTGTCAAGCCAAGTCTCCTAGCCTCTTCTCCAATCACTTTGCTTTCTTCTCTAATATCTTGGAAAAATTCTCTTCTTACCTCTATACGCTCTATTCCAATTTTATGGAGTTCTTGCAACATCTCAAGTTGTTTCTTTCCCTCTTGGTGTTCTTTTAAAAATACGAGGGTATTCACAAATATATCTTTTTTATCCATCTTCGTCTCTTTTCTTCTTTATTCTTCTTTGTTCTTATTTGTTCCTCTTTATTCTGATTTCGTTCTTATTTATTGTTCTTATTTATTCTTATTCATTCTTCTCTCCTTTTATTCATGATAGGCTGCTAAAAGTTTGTCGCATCGTTCTCTTAGCACATCTAAGTTGTCTTTGGTAATGCCTTTAGTAAGGTAACCACCAAAACCTGCTGCATAAGCACCTGCGCGAAACCACTCCTTTACATTGCTATCATCCACTCCTCCTGTTGGCATCATATCAATAAATGGCATTGGTGCTTTGATACCTTTGATTAGGTTTGGCGACAAACAATCTCCTGGAAATAATTTCACGATGTCACACCCTAGTTGATATGCTTTGTATACTTCTGTTGGAGTTGCTGCTCCCAGAGAGCAGCAGATTTTGTGTTCTTTGCAGTAGTTTCCTACTTCTTCTACAATGCATGGCGATACAATAAATGTCGCTCCACTTTCATGTGCTTGCACTGCTTGTTCTTGGTTCAGCACCGTCCCTGCTCCTATTAAAGCATTCGGAAGTTCGCGCCTTAATTCTTTGATTAACTGCGGTGCATCTTTTACAGAAAATGTTATTTCCAGTGTCGTAATCCCCGACTCTACTAATGTGTGACAAATTGCTTTCGCTGTTTCTACATCTTCGTTTCGTATCACTGCAATCAACTTTCCTCGCAGCATTTCTTTTACTTGTTGCTTATTCATCTACCCTCTCCTTTGCATCATCGTGTAGTCCTTGTATGGTTGTTGAGCCTCTCACTATTAACTCCGCTGGTAATTCTAACGATATTGGCTCTTCGTCTTTTATTTCATTTCCAATTCTGCCTAAAAGTATTTCTGCACACTTATAACCATTTTCATAAGATTGCTGCATAATGGTTGTAATTCCATTTGCAATGAGGGACGCCCAGCCCCAATCATCAAAGCCGCATACGCCAATATCTTTGCCTATCTCATAACCCAACTTTTGAATTGCTGTCAGTACATGAAGTAATGTTACCCCATTAACTGTAAAGATTGCCTTTTCTTTGCCTTTGTTCTTTTCCATAAATTCTTTTAAATATTTCTCACATAGTTCAATCGCATTCGAATCAACATAGTATGTGTATTTATTTCCATTGCTATCAAACAATGCTGCCATCGCATCTAAATATGCCGCATGACGTACATAACGGCTACTAATGTAATCGATATCTTCTGTGAAAAAAGCGACTTTTTCATATCCTTGTTCTTTCAAAAATGCAAGACTGTTGTAGGTCACCTCATAGTTGTTCGTCGTTACTGTGTCAATTTTATTCTTAATTTTTAAACTTCTATCAGCTAAGACAATCGGCATACCTTGCTCGTGTAATTCTACTAAATACTTATCGTTGCGCCCTGATGTATTGATAATCATTCCGTCTACTTGCTGTGCAATGAGTGATTGTATAGATTCCATCTCATCATCTTCATTATCATCTGTATTGACAAAAAATACTTGATATCCTTTCTCTTTGCATACATCATTAATACCTTTTACAATATATGCTGAGAACGGACTGCCAATATCTGCAATGACACAACCAATCACTTTACTTTGTTGTGCTTTTAAACTTCTGGCAATATTATTAGGTCTATACTCTAATTCTTCTACAACTTTCTCAATCTTTCGTCTCGTACTCTCTGACATATACTCATACTTTTCATTCAGATAGCGTGATATTGTCGTCTTAGAGACTCCTGCTTGTCTAGCAACATCATCAATCGTAAGTTTTTCGTTTTTCATCTCACACTCTTTTCACCTTAAGTTTATATTAGAAATCGTTTTGCGAAACCGTTTTCTAAACTTTTTCTTTTAGTATAACGCTATTGAATAAAATGTCAACTACTCTTCCAATTATCTTTATTTTTTGTTTATTTTCCACAATTTTAGATGTGTTTTATTGAGCAGTTTTTTCTTAGAATGTACTGAAAGAGAGCTAGTTATTCACTCTATCGTGTGCAACTAACTCTCTTTCAGTATTCTTTCTCTTTATGCTTTTTTTACATTTTCTTTCTTTTGTTTCTCTCTTTTTAGAATCACAACAATAATTCCTAAGCTTGCAGTCGTTAGCAAAAGGATACCTGTTACTCTCATAACATCTCCTGTCTTAATACTACCTACAATACCTTTTTCTCTCAAGCCATCTTCTACTTCTCCTCCTGTTGCTCCCGCAGTTCCTGTTGTCTCTCCTGTTCCTACCGTATCTCCTGCGTCTATTTCCTGTGTTGCATCACGCATACCTTTTATCTGTACCTTTGTAATGTTCTGACTTCTATCATCGGCTACAGTCACCTCTATTGGCTCTGCCAATCTATGGTATCCTCTTGGTGGTGTCGTTTCTACCAAGTAATAGATACCCGCTCCAATAGGTCTAATCACTATTTCTCCATTTGTATCCGTCGTAACTATGATTTCTTCTTCTACATTTGTGCTAAATACTTGCCTTAGAAAACTTGTTACATAACCTACCAAGCCACGATGCCCTACTGGTGTTGTGTTGCTTGTATGGCTTAGGAAATTTCCTGCCCTTGCATTTTCTATACTATCTGCAATAGAAAATGTTGCCCCCTCTAATCTCTTAGTCGTATCTTCTGCGTCTACTTTCGTAATCACTATCTGTCCTAAATGCACCTTAGGCACACGGCTATCATTCTTATCTAAATCTTGTAAAAATACAACATGTTCGTAAATCTCTCCTGCTGTATTTTCAAAAGAGATTCTTGCATTATTCCATAGTACCTCTTCCGTATCGATTGCTAAAGTACTGACGCTAGTATCTAATGTCATGCCAATATAAGCAACATTCGCATTCGCTATTTTGTCCGTTCCAATATTATCTGTGAACCTAATTGTTAATACATTCTCTGTCACATCATAAAATAAATGATAGTCAACTTCTTCTAACAATGTAAGCGCAATTTCATCACGATTGATATCATAATAATGCAATGAAACCGTATCTCCTACATACTCTAGTCTTGGGTCCATCTCATCTGTTAAATAGAAATTTCTTGTTTCTCTCTTTAGGTCAGGACCTATCGGATACCATACTTCCCAACTGATAACATCTGAAACACCAACTACTTGCTTGGTACTCATTACATTCTTTTTCACTACTACTTCTTGCCCTTTGGGGTATAGCATGACTGCATAATTTGTCGTTACATTCCCCTGCATATCTGTGACAAGGTGAGGAACACGCACAACAAATCTTCCTGTGTGTGCTACTTGTCCATTTTGCAATAGTTCGCTTACCAAGTAGTATCCCTCTGGTAAATATCCCTGTGATAATGTTCCAAAAACTGCTTTTCCTGTATTATCTGTTACTTCTATACGAGCCTGAAAGCTACTATCTACTGGTGTAGATGTCGTTACTTGTGTATCTGTATCACTCACAAGCAACTTGTTTAGTTGATAACTGATACCTGCTATCACCTGCGCCTCTACCGGTACATTATCGTGATCGCTACGTTGTCCCGTAGAATCTTGTAAGTTCCTATAATCTTCTACTCTAAACCGCTGTATCGTTATACTGCCATTGTTGGTTGCTTGCGCAGTCAACGACGGCAGTATGAAAGCCAGTAGGAGTACGATTACAAGTGTTAGCCTGTATGAAACTTTCTCTTTGTTCTTTTTTTGCATTTTTTCGTTTCCTCTCCTAAGCCTAGCAGTCTTGTTTCTTATTTTTCTACTGCTCTATTTTTCAGTATTACGTCTTTTTCCATTCAAGTACACAATCGCTGCTCCTAGCATTAGAAGAATTCCTCCTACCGTGAATGCAACTGTCCCTGCTCCACCGGTAAGCGGTAGACTAAATCCTGGTGAATCCAAATCATTTTCATCTAATTTATAGTTTCTGATTGTTACATCTTTTGAAAGGATGACACCATTTTTCCATTCTCCCTCTTCATCAAAGTGTCCTGGAGCAGCATCTTGGTACTCTGCTTTTGTGGCAAACTCAACAGCAATCGTATCTACTTTTAACTGATAGTTATCTACTGTTGCAACCTCTTTTAAGTAATAGGTCTTTCCTGCATCTGTATAACCCTCTAGGTTTGTAAATGTGATTTTTCCCTCTACATCTGTCACACCTTGAAGCGGCGTACCATCTGCACCCAATACATAATCAGCATTCTCGCTTGGCACTGGTACTTTCGCCACTGCAAATGTAACTCCCGCTAGTGGCTGATCGCTCACTTCTGCTGTCCTCTTGTCTATAGTAATAGATAGCAATGGTAGATGCATTCCTGTTTCTGTTTCAATAGCTGGAGCATCATTTTGACCCGCTGCAGTCATTAGTGTTCGCATACCATTTCTTACAACTGCTCCATCCACTCCTGGATTCCCTATATACTTTGCGTCAAGTCTTAAAGCAAAACCTGCTACATCAGCAGTAATCGCTGCATCAATACCAGCTCTTGTCAAAGTTACACGTAACATTCCACCTCCTGTGCTTGATGCGTCACTATTGTCCATAATACGATACATCGAACTAGTTAGTGGTTCTCCTATTATCTCACCTGCTGCATTTACCCAGTAAACTTTTAGAGAATCTCCTACATAGGCAAATGTGTCCTCAAAGTCATCGAAAATCTCTGCCTTACCATATACATCTCCATCTTTTAAGTCCCCTACTGAACTTACTGTTTGACTCTGGAATAAACCTATCAAGTCAAATGTTACGATACTTCCATTCGTAAGAGTTTCTGTATCCATACCATTGATTGTTTTCACTGCTGCATCTGCTAAACCTGCTGCACTGATATTCTTTGGATACACGTGCACCTCACGATTGTGTGTTCCGTCACTTTTTGTAAGCGGTAAACGAATCAATGATGGAGCTGCTGTGTGATATCCCTCTGGTGCATTTGTTTCTATCAATACATAGAAACCATCAACAAGGTTACTAAATATCGCTACACCATCATCATTTGTTGTTAATTGGCCCACAGGTGTTGTTTCTGCTTCTATAAGAGCATTGTTTCCTGCCGTAGGTATAAAACGTACAGTTGGAATACCTGTAGTTCCATGAATTGAAAATTCATGTCTTGAAAATTTAGCATCTTGACTCGTAAAATTTGCTATCATAGTTGTAACCTCTGCTGCTGGTAATCGATACAACACAAACTCAGCACCCGCAAGTGGCGTAAAGCCTGCTGGTGTATTCGCAACTTCCTCACCTGTTAGATTATTCACAGCACCTGCACTGGAGTCACCGCCTAACTTGTATACTGTAATACTCCCTCCGTTTGCTGACACTGGTATTACCATTGCCATCAACAACAAGATTGTCATAGTCATTGCTATCAATTTTTTTGTAAATCTTACTTTCATCATAACTCTTCTCCTTTTCATTTGTGTATTTTTATAAGCTTATACATTTATATAGAATGCATGTCAATTTCATCTACTTTTTTGACAGACACATTTCTATCTTTTAGTGACGTTTTACTTCGTTTTCTTTTGCTGTTTACATGTATACACAACAAATGTAGCTCCTGCAATCCCCATCATCACAGCACCTAATAAGAGTATCTCTCTTGTTCCCCCAAGCCCTGACATTCCGACTGTGAGTGGTCTTGCATTGAGAACCTTATAGATATGTGCATTTCCAGTCGTTTCTCGAATGACTGCTGGTGGCATAGAACCTGCACTTTTTCCTACAAAGTCTATTCGATAATTGCCTACTGTATCTGTTTTTTCTGGATCTATCGTCAATATCCACTGTCCAACTGGCAGCTCATACCCTGCTGCTGCTTTCGTTTCTATCAAGGTATAAACACCCTTTTCTAACTCTCCAAGCTCCACCAGTCCTGCTGGTGAACTCGAAGATGTAAACACCTCACTCGTTGAAGTTGTGGTCTCACCATCTTTCTTCACTCTTACCCATTCGCCACCTTGAACTATGTTGACAGCTTGTGTCGTGTCTACTATATGGTTTCTTTGTGCTTGTGTTGGCGCATTCGCTCCATTCCAGCGAAAGAGAGCAAACTGTGCGTTCGCAAGCCCTGTATTTCTATTATCTGCACTTACTTTCGTAAATGCGGTTGTCACACCACTGACCACAACCCCGTGAACTACATGATTTGACAATGTATTCCTTGTAGCGGTGCTGCTTGATGTGTTTCCAACACTCCAAGTAGATGTTAATTGGTTCCTTAGAATGTTATTTCCTGTATTCCCCATATCAAACTCAGGAGCTGTACATGAAATCGTGATGTTTATTGCTGCATTTCGTTTGAAGTTAGTGTAGTTTCCACTCACTACATAACGCCCATCACTCCTTTGTGCATAAGTTAGATTCGACACATTAGCCACACCTGCACTATGACTAACATTCGGTGCAGTAGTGACAATAACGCCTCTTGGAAGAACATCTTCAAAAGTGCCACTCATATCTCCTAATTCCGTCTGTACGGTCCTATTACGCAGTGTTAGCGTATACGTAAATGCCTCTCCACCCCGAAGAGTTGCATTACTCCCCGTGACACAAGCAGTGTTACAAGATGTTTCACGCACAAGAGAGTTTTGATTCGAACAAGTACTAATATGTGTAGTTGCACCACTTGATGTTTTTTCCAGTTCAAGCACACCCTCTATAGCAAAGTTTGTATGCACTCTTGAGGTAGTTACATTACTCGCCTTATCTGTTACGCGCACCCAAATATCATATTTGCCTTGTTCTACATTATTAACTGTATTCAAGTCGTGCCAAACAGCATTCGTAGGTAGCGTATTCCCTCCATTTGCTGCTGTAAATGCTATCTGTGGCAAACGTGTCGTCGAGAGTCCACTTAGAGTATCTCTAGCATTCACTATAAATCGCACTCCACCTGCTGATGTGACCGAATCTATGATTGGTGGAGTTCTATCTATCTTGATATTCTTTCGACTTACAGGAGTATTAGAAATCCCAGATAAAACCTGACTGGGATTTCCCGTTTCTTCCAACTGTGCCGTAAAAGTCACACCTGCTACAGGAGTTTCTGTATGATACGTTG
>JGI994J12354_10004086_pt1 | contig 13275 bp, 8 predicted proteins | sample IntmicLarv3ML3BL_FD_12354 | JGI IMG/M metagenome (IMG submission 12354)
GGCTACATCCCCTGCCCCGATCACCGCATCGCACCGGATGCCATTTTCGAAAATGTGCAGTACTATTGTGACAAGATGCAAAAGGTTTTCAGCTAAATCTAAAAAGTTTCAAAAAACACTTGCCAAACGTCTGAAAGGGTGCTATAATAAATTTCGTTGTCCGAGTGGCAACGAATGTGTGCGCGTAGCTCAGCTGGATAGAGCGTCTGACTACGGATCAGAAGGTCGAGTGTTCGAATCATTTCGCGCACGCTCACAAAACCCCCTGCAAATTCAATATTTGCAGGGGGTTTTTCTATTCTCCACCTTCTCATTCTAGCCTTTGCAATTCCGGATGGTTTACGTTATAATATTCTAAGGATTACAACCACTTATATTGATAATAACTGGAGGGAAACCATATGGCACACAATAAAATCTTCGCATGCAGTGCATTCATTCTCACGCTGTTGCTGGGTGCATGTTCGGCAACCGAAACGCCGCAGAGTACAAACAACAGCGGTGCTCTTGCGCCGACGGCATCGGCCATACACACTGAGGTCACTTCCCCTGTTTCGGCACAGCATGATGGCATAACATACGACTTCGCCATACACGACGACCTATACACCCTCCGCAGCAACGGCGTTGCCATCGGGGCAGACGCGGCAGAGGCAAGCATTTACTTCGAAGGCTGGCAGCCTGACGCACGTTACCCGCTGACCTTCGCACGGCATGAGGGCTTGTTCTATGCTATTGCCATTGATGAACGCAACGGCGGGCTTTGCCTTGAGGTGTTCGACGAAACAGGCAAGCTTTTGCGCACATCAAAGCCGTTTCCGTCAAGCGTTACCATTGCTTCTGAAATGGTGTTCTGCGATGGCATAATGTACATCTGTGCAGGGAATATCCGCCTTGGAACGCAAAGCGTTATGGCGTTGTATGCCTATGATGCGGAAAGCGAAACGCTTACAAAAATGCAGAATCAGGTTTCCGCGCTCGCCGCGTATACCACGGGTCAAATCGCCTATGTGACGGACGATGGCGTCGTGGTGTATGACTGCGTATCGCAAACGGAAACACTGCACTCCGTGCCATTGCCGTTCCAAGTGATGAGCTTCGGCCGCCTCGCGTCTGAAAACAGCATGTATGCCGTCACGCTCAACAACGAGAGCGTCTATTCTCTGACGCGGCTTGACCTTGCGGACAACTCTTTCGAGCACCTGCGGCCCTTGCAAGGAACGAATGGGTCACAATATTTCATAACAAGGGTGCTGGCAACCGACACGCAAATTTATATGAAATATACGCAAGACGACTTTTTTGTCATTGAAAACCGAGGCAATGATTGGGGCACAAAGGCAGACGCGCTGGAAATTCTGAGCCTGACCACGAGCGACAGAACCCCTCGCTCACTCGCGGTGTTCAACAACATCTACGGGAACGCGCTGGCATATATGCATGAAGAGCTTGGCTATCAGTATCCGGATGTCCATGTGACCCATCAAACCCTTCTCTCTTCGAACGGTTTGTATATCTCGCAAGTTGACTTAAACGCACTGCTGGACGGCGGCGCGTATGATTTGGTGCTGTTTGACGACAATATCACAATGGCGCTGACAGATGATTCCGCGCTGGCTGACTTACACGAAATTCCGGCGCTGCGCTCCATGTTCGACGGGATGCTTGACGGTATAGAGAATCTATGCACCGTGAACGGAAAGCTGATGGGCGCGCCAAACATTATGTCAACAAGCGGCTTCTTTGTGAACCGAATGAATCTCATTGCAAACGGCGGCCAAATGCCCCTGCGCGGCTGGACAATCGCGGACTATCAGGAAATGGCCGCCGCTGCAAAAAACCAGTATGCCGACACCGCCGCGCTGATTCACCAAGGCGATATATACCCCTTGTTTAATGCCATTGGCTGTAACATCCTTGCCGGCAACATTCCGTCAGACGATGAGTACACACAGCTGCTGGGTGTATACAGCGCCTTGCTGTCCGACGGCCTTCTGCGCGGCATGGATGGCGAGAACCCTCCGACAGACTCCACCAACGCGGTGTTTGCCGGGCACGATATTTCTGCGGCAACGGATTCGGACATAACATCTGTACACTTCCCACTGTATTCTCAAAACGCCAAAATTCCGGTTCGGCTGGATGTTCTGGCGCTCACCGCACAGGCCGCCGACCGGCAGGAAGCCATTGATTTTTTACAGGCGTATATGCACCCGGATGTTTTGAAAAAAACATCCATCAGCGCGCTCAACGACGGGGGCGGGATGGGTTCTGTATTCTATCTTCCCATATGGTACGAGGATGCCGAACTTTGGGCGGATTATCCCGCGCTTGCAGATTACGCGTATCTGTTGCAAAACAGCATTCATCAATATACATTCAACTGGGCATTCGGTATTGCCTCGACAATGAACTACCACGCCAATGGAAGCGTTCCGGAGGAATCTACATGGCGCTCGATTCATCAATGGCCTGAATATGACGCCTTTGTTGAATTCGCTGCGCATGGCAGCGCACACTGATTTCCACTTTGCATAGGGGGATTTATATGAAAACCAACCGCAAAAGCAACCGGGACACATCTCTTGTTCCGTTATTGATGGCACTCGTATTCGCATTCGCCGCCACGGCATGCAACGGCGCAAACAACAGCGCCCCGCCGAACGGCAACGCGAACCATACCGAAGCAACGGCGAAAGTTTCCATACAAAGCTTCGCCGCGTTCACCGCGCCCAATATCCCGGAAACGTATAGCCTCAGCATGGCCGCGTGCAACATGGTATATGGCGACGGCATATTGTATCAGCTGAACGGCATAGAGGTCAATATCATCGATGCGGACAGCATGACGCTTTTGCGAACGATTCAATTGGAAGGGCTTGATGAGTACAAGATTGATTCCGGCTTTGCATACGCGGACGACATGCTCTACGTCGTGCGAAACAACTACGGCCAGCCGAACGGCTTGGAAACACACGTCGTCGCCCCCGCAGATTATGTGACCTATCTGGACACATACGACATGGACGGCAAGCTCGTCAACCGCCTTGAAACGCAGGAAATCAGCGGCCGCACGTCGGAGCTTCTTATGCAGGATGGGATGGCATTTATGCTTTCAGGCAATAACGGGCAAAATCATATATATACAATTGACCTAACCACCAAAGCCGTGCAGCAACTGGATCTCGCGAATGTCAGCGCCCTCACGGCAGGCGGCGCGGGGCGCGTTCTCCTGTACCGTGATTTGCATAGCCGCGCCGAAATCCTTGTCTATGACACGGTGCAAAACGCCGTGTCGGAAACGATTGATTTGGACATCAACGGGCAAGCCATTATGTGCCTTGACGAAGCGGCGAACATGCTGTATATACACAATTACAGCACGCTGCTCCGCATAGATTTGGCCACAAAAGTCACAGAAAATGTGTACCACTTCATATCCGGTGCTGTCACGAACCTGACGCACAAACTCCTGATGGCAGACAACCGCTTGGTGGTGTTCTCTCTGGACGGCTCGTACAAAATGTTTTCGGATTTGGGCAATTCCTGGGAAAGCGATGTCATGCTGACGTTTCTGGCACCGACTGAATACGCGATAACCCCCTCCATTCGTGAGGCCATGGTGGCGTTCAACGAGCTGCACCCGAATTTCCAGTACCGCGTGATTCACACCGGCTACGACAATTATCAGGCAGACCTCGCCAAGAGACTCATGGCCAATGACACGGATTTCGATTTTTACATCACAGGCGCACAGTTCGAGCCGGGCGCTATCCACGCAGGCTATTTCGAGGATTTATCCGCATACCCCGCCATTTCCAACCATCTTGACAACATGCTGTCGGGCATCCGCGCGCTTTCGTCCATGGACGGGAAAATCATCGGCGTGCCCTACGCTCTGAACGTCCCCGCGCTGGGCTACAACAAGAATGTCTTCGCGCATTACGGTATACAGACACCCGCGCCGCTCCTGACCCTTGCGGACTATGCCGCATGCATGACAGAGGCCGCGCCTGCGCTTGCGGCGGACAAAATCGGCATTGGCGAAATGCGGTTCATTACCCTGTTTGGCACATTTGCGTCCAATTTCTTCAATGGCACTATCACGCCCACGGCGGCCGATTTATCCGCGTTGCTGGAAACGAGCAAGCAATTGTATGAACAAGGCGTGCTTGACATCGAATCGAGGAGCGGCATCTTCACCGACCTTTTCTCGATTCCGTTTGACCTCGGCACAACCGCTATGTCGTACCCGCGATACAACGGCGAGGCCCAGTATTCGCCGGACTACCGTATGCTGTCTGTCAACGAGAACAGCGCCAACAAAGCGCTGGCGATTGAGCTCTTAACCATTCTGTCCTCGCAGGACATACAGGACTCACTCATAGAAAAATCCATTGCGTCTCGGCGCGCAAGCGTGGAAATGGCGGAAACGCCGTCCATATCCATTGAGCAAACGCTGAACCTTTCGTATCTCTACCCCCGCGAGGCAATGCGCGACAATGAGAATTATCAAATGTATACACAGATATTGGCCAACAGCATCCGCCGAGGCATGAATCCGAACGTCTATGCCACGGACGTCTTTACGCAGTATGCCCATGGCGAAATCACGCTGGACATGGCGACGGAGCGCATCTACCGCCAGCTGACGATGATTCGGGATGAGTAGACTTTTTGCACTCTTCAAAAAATAACTGTTGGCAAGAATACCCAAATACGATATAATACAGATATACAAAATCTGTCGAAAATTAGCGAGGTGCATGTCTATGAATAAAACCAAAAGCACAAAAGCACGAGCTTTGCTTTGCGGCCTTCTGGCCGCCGTCCTTCTTGGCTCTTCCGCGTGCGGAAGCCCGGCCAAAGAGCCTTCGGGCGCAGAAAACGAGCCGACCGAAAACACGGAGCTTGTCTCCATCAACACCTATAACGCGGGCATCACGCCGCATGGCACAACCATACTTGGCAATGCGGCCGTGTTGGATGAGGACACAATTTATGTATTGACAGGCAATACAGTCACATTCGTCAACGCGGCGACAGGCACAGCCGAAAAGACAATTACGCTCGCAGGGCTGGAGCCGCATATGACCGACCCATGCATCTTTGTCAGCGACGGCATCATCACTGTCATCCGCGCAAACTTCACGCACGCGGATGGTGAATTCGTGCTGCCGGAGGCCGGCACAAGCCCGCGCACCCTTGTGCAATATGACTTGGACGGCGCACTTCTGCATGAGTACGATATTGCCGGCATCAGCCCCTATTTCGTTACGCAGAAGCTGATTGTGGACGGCGGCGCAGCCTATATCCTTGCCAGTGAATACGAGAATGTTATTTTTAAGCTTGATTTCGCCGCAGAAACGCTGACGCAGCTGGAAACACCGCCGATAGGCGATATGGAGCTTATCGCATCAGGAGAACTGCTATTAATATCCGATGACCTGCGTTCGACGGATAAGAACATTTACCGCTACAATACGGCAACGCAGACGGTTCTGTGGGAAAAAGAAACAAGATACGCATTTAACAGCCTGGCTGTTGACACCTCGACGGGCATGTGCTACCTGCGTATAAACGAGGAAATTTATGCCTTCCGATATGGCAAGATGGAAAACGATGTTGTTTTACTCGGCAATCTTACATATGAGGGTTCGCACAGCAGCGCGCTGTTTGCCTTCAGCTTCTTCGCGGGGAATGATAGGCTTGCTCTTTTTGAGAGAAGCGGCGCGCTCAAAGTGTGTGACAACGCAAGCGGCAACTGGGTCGTTGGCGATAAGGTGTTGTACCTGCTCTGCCAAACAGACTATTTCATGACCGGTTTGGTGAAGGAAGCGGTTTCAATTATGAACGACAGATATCCGGGCTTCCGGCTTGTATTGGTTGACGGCGGCAGTGACTATGAGTTTTCAAACGGCGGACACATTGGCACGCGTACAAACTTATATACTTTGAACCTCACCAATAAAATGCTGGCAAACGATACGGATTTTGATTTGTTTTTCCCAGGCTCGTCTGGCTCTATGAGTATCCTGCTTGCGGGATATTTCGAGGATTTATCACAATACCCCGGCATTGTCAAGAATTTTGACGAAATGCTGCCCGGCGTGAAGGAAATCTGCACCTTTAACGGGAAAATATATGGTTTGCCGTACGAACGTTTCACTCTTTTGGGCTTGGAATACAGCCAATCGGAGATGGAGGCTCTGGGCGTAACCGTGCCGAATCTGCTCCCCACAATGGACGAATATGAAGCGATGATGATGCCGGCGCTGGGGAAAATGGCAGAAGAAAAACGCGACATCGGGGCGGTTTATGTCAGTCCTGTACTACAAAACTTTACTACGAAATTCCTCGCCGCGCCAAACCCGGATAAGGCCGAGCTAACCGCATTCTTTGAGAAAGCAAAGGCGCTTTGCGATAAAGGCTTGATGCACATTGAGTCCGATGTGCCAACGGGAATATTCGATAGAAATTGGGGCAAAAGGTTAGAAAACCCCGACACTCTTCTGATGGGTATGCCTCGCCTGCATGAAGATTCGGGATATGCTGTGTACGCGGGCGGCATGATGGTGAACCACGCCGCCGCAAACAAGGCTCTTGCCATCGAATTTATAGAAGTGATAAGCTCTAAGGAGTGCCTTGAACGGTACTATGACGCAAGCATGAAAACCGCACGGCAATGGAATTCCCGTGGACTATCTGATTTGGAATTGGAATTGGAGCACGGTTTCCAATATTTATACACGCGCGAGACGCTTGAAAACACAGGCAATGTCCTCTATGAATTCCATAAAGAGATGCTTGCAAACAGTATTTTCGCTTATACCTCTGATCTCGATTTTGTGTTTAATCGTTTTCAAGCGTATGCAAACGGCGAAATCACGCTGGAGGCGGCTGTCAACGCCGTGTACGACAGGCTGATGATGATTAAGAATGAGTAGGTGTGCGTTATGAACAGTAACCTGAGAGGCTTCAACCGCAAATGCATCCTTTTCGCGCTGCCCGGGCTGCTGGGCTTCGCGCTGTTCTACCTGCTTCCCTTCGTGATCACGGGCTACTATTCTACCATCAACAACACGCGGGAGATGGCCTTTGTCGCATTTGACAACTACCGTGCTGTCCTCGCAAACCAATACTATATGCTGGCGCTGCGGAACACGATGCTCTTCTCTGCCGCGTCCGTGCTGTGCCTGCTGGCGTTCTCCATGCTGTTTGCCGCGCTCATCTCGCAGGCAACCGCCAAGGCTTCCGGCTTCTTCCGCTCCGCGTTCATGCTGCCCGTGTTCATCCCGACAGCCGCCATTGTCACGTTCTGGCGCGTCTTCTTTAAGGAAGACATCATGTTCGGCGAGGCCGTCGGGCTGGCGAGCTGGGTCAGCCTGTTCTTGCTGTTTATCTGGAAGAACCTCGGCTTGAACGTACTCATCTTCATCGCAGGCATCATGCGGATTCCCAATGAAATCCTTGAGGCCGCGGAATCCGACGGCGCGAACGCGCCGCAGGTGTTCTTCCGCATCATTCTGCCGCAGCTTGTGCCGGATGTGTTTGTTGTGGTGATTCTCAGCCTCGTGCAGTCGCTCCGCATTTTCCGCGAGGCGTACCTGCTCTATGGGCAGTATCCGAACGAGAACATCTATTTCCTTCCGCATTTCCTGAACAATAAATATCTCAAGCTCGACTATGCCGAGCTGTCCGCCGGTGTGAATATCTTCCTGCTGTTGATTCTGCTGCTGTTTGCCGTAATCATGGCCGTGCAGAGAATCCACAGCAGAGCAAAGTAGGTGCCGTATGCAAACAAAATCGAAGGTCATTCGATGGGGTTTATTTCTATTCGTGCTGGCGACGGCTGTGCTGTTCATTTTGCCCATCATCGGGACATTGACGAACGCGTTCATGTCCGAGGGCGAGCTTACGCTGCGCTATTCGCCCGGCTCCGCCGCGGGTGTTTCCGGCAGCGGCTGGTTCAGCGTGCCGCGAGGGTTCGGGCTGATTCCCTTCCCGCTGTCCGTTGAGCAGTTCAAGAACGTGCTCATTCGAGACTCCAGATACATTTTCATGTTCTGGCGTTCCGTATTTCTGGCGCTGGCAAGCGTCGTGCCGCACATCCTGTTCAGCGTGCCCGTAGGCTTCGCGCTGGCGAAGGCGCGTATGCCCGGCAAGCGCGTCATCATGCTTCTGCTGGCAATTGTGATGGTCATGCCGTTTTCTGTAACGATGCTTCCGAACTACATCATGGCGCGGTTTTTGCATACATACAATACGGACCTCGCGCTGATTCTGCCCGCATTCTTCGCGCCGATGGGCTTTCTGCTGATTTACGGGTTCGCAAACGACATCCCGAACGAGCTTGTCGAGGCGTTCCTGCTGGACACAAATTCGTATCCCCGCGTAATTGGCAATCTTGTGCTGCCTCTTCTTCGCCCGGCCATTGCGGTGCTGTTTATCATCGCATTTTCCGAGAGCTGGGGCATGGTGGAGCAGCCGCTGGCACTCTTTGCGGATGTTCTGAAATACCCGTTAAGCGTGACGCTGAACCGGTATTCGTCCGTGTCGTCCGCGTTCGCCGCATCGGTGATTTATTTCCTGCCTATCCTCTCGCTCGTGCTCATGTTCGAAGGCGAGATTGAAACAGAATTGAGCAGTTTGGTACAGTCCAAATATTAGGGAGTGTTATAAATGAAGAAAATCGCAAAGCGCGTGACGGTTATATTGTTTGTGTTTATGCTGGCGCTGACAGCGTTGTCGCGCACGATTTACTATGTCATCACGCCGCAGATTACCGTCGCGGAACCGTCCAGCCGCCCGCTCAAAAAGGATTTCACGCTGGAGCTCACCTTTGACTATCCCAACGCGCGGATTGAGTACATGCACCTTCAACTGCCCGCGCCGCTGTTTATTGACACAATCCTCGCCGTGCCCGGCACCAGCTATGCCCAAGGCGATGTGTTCGCAACCGTGAATCTCGCATATTTCCACGCCGCCGCCGATGCATACCGCAAGGCTATTGCTGACGCGGAGGATGACTTAGATGTGTTCGATCTCGGCCAACTGGAACAGCAAACTCAGCTGTCAACCCAGCACACACAGGCACTGAACGCCTTCAACGCCCAGCGCAGAGCGCTTGCCGATTCGTTGCAGAGCGCACGCGGCACGCTGTCGCGTCTGCAAACCGGCGCGGCGGACAGAGCGTTCGCACGAGAGATTGCACAGATGGAAACACAAATCGCCGACATGACACTGGCTCTGGCGCAAGAACAACGGTTATATGAAAACGGCCTCGTCACATTGGCAAGTATCAAGGCACAGCAGAAGGCCCTTGACAACCTTCGCGACGACTTGGCATTCAAGCGCTCCCAACACGCAGATGAGCAGACCGAAAACACAATTACCGCGCAAAAAGAAATTGCGAGCTTGGAGCAGCAGCTTGCCGAGCTGGATGCAAGCTCCTCCGCCACAACAGGCAACGCCCAGCGCGCGGCAGACGCGCAAAACCGCCGGAAACTGGTGGATGCGCGTGACGATGCCGTCGCCGCATACCAGGCGTTTACATCGCTGATTGACGACGAGGGCAACCTGCGGTTCACGCGGAACTGCACCGTCGCTTCGGTTCATCTGGCAAAAGGCGATTCTTTGGACGGGCATATGAAGCTGTACGAATACGTCGAGGAATACACGCCAAGCTTCCGCGCTGAGGTTTCAAAAGAGCTGTTCAACGCCCTCGCCGTTTTCTCGCGCTTCGAGTGCAAGGTGGGAAACGAGCTTGTCACGCTGACAATCAGCAGCAAGGACAACGCAAACAACCAGTTTGCGCTTTTGCTCTCGCCCGCCGCTCCTATGCATCCCTATTCGCTGGACATCCTACGCGCCTCCGGCTCGGTATCGTCTCCTGTAACAGTCGAGACGCAGTATTACGAAACCGTCGTCCCGCGTGCCGCGGTGCAGGGTATCGGCAACGACAGCGCAAATGGCACTGTCTACGTGTTGAGTACGCGGGCTTCATACTTCGGCGATGAGCAGTATGTGCAGGCATATGACGTGCGGATTGTGGATTCCAACGAGGCATATGTCGCCATCGAGCCTGTACAGCGCCTGCCGATGGGCAGCGTTGTCGCCGTCAAGCAAAGCGCGCCGCTGGCAGACGGCACGGCTGTGGTGGTTCGGGACAATATAAAGTAACGCCCGATCCCCGAGCGATAAAACAGGAGAGGGCTCTTTTGAGCCCTCTCCTGTTTCGTATAAGCATAGTACAACCGCGTTATACTTCAATTCCAAAGTGCGCCCGCAGTACCTCACACATTTCCGCGTCTGTTCCGATTGTTTCAACCGTCACCTCGTCCGCGTCGAAAACCTTGAACACGTCCCCGTCCACCGTGCGCCGACCTGTCGGCGTTTTAATGGCAATCATCCGCTCCTTGTTGAAGATGGACTCGGGATGCTTCTCGCAATAAAAGGTCGCCGCCGCGAAATCCGCAGGAATCTGCGCCTCCTCCGTGAAGGCATACTGCTTCTGCCACTCTTCCCCATGCTTTCGGCAAAGTACCCAGCCCAAGTACGAATCCTGCTCAAAACAATAGTCGGACATGCCGTCTGCCTGCGCAACACCCTCGCACAGCACAAGCGGCCTGCGAGGCGCCTCGTTGCCCACGCCCGCATCACAGAGCAGCTTCTCGCCATCCAGCCGCACCATCAGCACCTGATGCCGCCGCATAGGTATCCCTTCCGCCCCCTGCAAATACCGCGCGAAGCAATCCGTCACATCGAACCCAAGCCCGCGCAGCAGCATCCCCAGCGCGGCATTCAGCTCGAAGCAGAATCCACCCCTGCGCCGCACGACAATCTTGTCGAACAGCGAATTCCAGTCCAGCCGCAAGGGTACACCCGCCAAAATATCCAAATTCTCATACGGCACGCATCGAATATGGCAGTCCAGCACCGCCGTAAGCGTTTCCCGCGTTGCCCCCATGCCGCCCTCGTACCCGATACGCCGCAAATATGCCTTGATTTGCTTATCCATATACCTCTCCCCCACTACATCGTCTGCTGCGAAAGCCCTTTAATCTGCGCAATCACCCAGTCAAACTCCCTGCGCGTCAGAATCGCCGCACAGTACGGACATTGTGCGGACTGGTTGATATGCACAGGCGCGCCGCAATTCGGGCAATTCATCACACCCTCCACATCGACCGCCGCCGTCTGCGTATCGCGCGGGCGCACCAGTGTCCATTCGTAGCGCATGAACTTCTCTTCATTCGGATTCCCTCGCACCACCTCGCCCGTGCTCTCCTTGATGGTATACGTCGTAATCCGCGTGAGCAGCTCCGCCACCAGCACGTCATGCACATCGTCGCGCCGCACGCCCTTGAGCTCGACATCCAGCACTGTAATCCGCTCAATTTTGTTGATTATTCCTGTGCCGCGATACTGCGCCAGCTGGCGGTCATACTGCGCGAACTGTTCATCCGTAAAATCGCCGCGCAACGGCGTGATGTCCATATCCGTCCAGCAATTCTGCATCTGCACATACAGCTTGCTCAGCCGCTGGCGAATGGCCTCTGCCGAGAATTTTGCATCCCATTTGTATATCTCATCCATAGGCAAAAGCCCCGATGTCCTTGATGCGCCGGGCGGCAAATGCGTAACCTTTTGCTTTCCGTGCTTGGCATGCCCGCCCAGCGCACGCCGCAGCAACCGCAAAACCGCGAAGAATACCAGCATCAGAACCAAAATACGCAGGGTATTGCCCCCGGCCAGCCCTAACAACTCGCCCGACGAGATACCCGAACCACCCGAACCACCTAAACCGCCGCCGTCACCGTAATAGCTTGAGCCGCCGTAATCATAGTCATCATCGTCATAGCCGTAACTGTCATAGCTATCGTAGCTGTCATACCCGCCATAATCATAGTCGCCGCTGAAGTCGCCAAAATCTGCCTCCGCCCGCAACGGCGCAAACGCAATTGACACAGCAACCAACCATAACAGCACAAGCGCCTTCCATTTTGTACGCATACACAGCTCCCTCTCGACGGACTATCGGCCGTATTTCTCCCGCAATTTCTGCGCACCCTCCGCGCGGCCCGTCTCTTCCAGCCGCACGAGGTATCTATCCAGCTCGCCAAGCGTGTGCATCGGCCCGCCCTCGCGCATGACTGTCCACATCGGGTCAACATTGCTCGTCGATTTCTTCATCATCGCGTCGTGCCAGTCCAGCACAATCTTCGCGCCGCGCCGGCACTGCTCCGGATATTTCTCTTTTACATCCACCTGCTCGTATTTGTCTTCCTTCAAATTGTATAGCATCTCGTCGTCAAACAAGTGGAATCCGTCATGCACCGTCCGCACGTACAGCCAATCCCCGAACCGCGCCGACCGCTGGCACACATGTGCGCACTGCGAGATGACAAGGCTGTCCTGCCCCTGCGCCGCGCCGTTCCGAATCGTCTCCGCATACGATGCGCCGTCCCAAATCGCCGCATGCTTCACGCCGAGCATGTCTGCCATTGTCGGCACAAGGTCAAGATTGTAGTGCAGCTCGTTATCCACATGCCCGCGCATACCGTTCGGCCATTTAATAATCATGGGGATGTTACACGTCGCGTGGTCTGCCGTGCCATGCTCGGCGTAGATGCCCAACTCGCCCATGTTCTCGCCGTGGTCGGACGAAATGATAATCGCCGTATCCTCATAAATACCGTTTTCGCGCAGTTTTGCGAGAATTTGCCCGACGAGGTAATCGGCATAGCGAATGCCGCAGTCGTACCCATCAAACAGATTGCGAAGGCCGTCCATATCCAAGATTTTGCCCGGATGGCGCGGGTACTGCGGGTCCTCATCGTCTGTGAACATCTCCAGCTCATTCGCGCTGTGCGGGCCGACGTGCTTCAGATGCTCCGCGAACACCTCCGGCGTTATCCACGTGTCCAGCGGCACATCCGCAAACGGATTGCCGAAGGACTCCGGCGCACGGTACGGCGTGTGAGGATCCCAGAAATGCACGTGCAGGAACCAGTTGTCGTCCGTCATATTCCTGTCCAGCCAGTCCAGCGCGACAGGCAGAACCTTCTCACCCGACTCCAGACCATGCTGGCCGACGTTGTATGTCTCATTGAACCCCGCGTTGAACCACCATGAGGAATGCCGCTCGGGGAACGTGCTGACCGATGCTGTCTTCATGCCTGCCCTGCGGAAGACATTAACGAAGTTGTCGTCGTCATTCTGGCTTCTGAAATCGCGCCCCGCGCCGTACAGCATCATGTCCGCCGCCGTGCC
>JGI994J12354_10004087_pt1 | contig 13275 bp, 14 predicted proteins | sample IntmicLarv3ML3BL_FD_12354 | JGI IMG/M metagenome (IMG submission 12354)
CATGGTAATGCGATGATATAAAAAACAAAACAGTCGGGATTTTCCCGACTGTTTTTTATCCTAAAAAAAATCAATCAATATGACATTGTTCTGGTTGTCCAACCATTTTTTGCCGTTGCCCAGTTTGTCATCTGGTGCAAAGACGACATCCGTTCGTTTTTCAAAATATTCATAAAATCTGCAACATCGTTATCCGGTATTGAATTAATTACGCCGGTTGTTTTAACGCCCATTATACTATCAATCAACAATCCGGCATTCATATAAATATTTAACGCTTTCTGTACTGTTGCTGCCACCGTTTTTGGGGGACTCATCACATTCATATCAAAAATCGCATTTCGAATTCGGTCATTAATAATTTCTGGGATTTTTGTGTTATCCCAATATTCTTTCTGGTATATTTTTTTGGCTTGTGCGATTTTCAAATCCCTGACATTTTGTGGAAAGTTTTTATTGGGAAATTTTCGATTATATTTATCTAATGTGTTTTGTGTAATTCCAATATTGGTTGGTTCATCTTTTATTTGGTTTTGCCCATTGGTATACCCGCCTTCGAATTTAATTAGATTTTCAAATGCGATTTCAAAGTTTTTGTCGTTATTCATTTTTTAATACTTTTTTGGATAAAAAAAGCCCCGCAATCACGGGGCAAATAAAAAAGGCGACATACGCCACCTTTTGTTTTTACTGAAATGATTATATCATAAATTAATCAACAAATCAATAGCAACTGTTTGATGCCATTTTAATAGTTATTTTTTATCCAGCCAATAATACGGTTGAATTTCGGCCAATGTCTTAAAAACAACACTATTATCCTTTGTGCTTATGGCGCATTTGACATTTGACCCCCAAAAGAACAACCGTTCCTGGCAAACCCCACATGGACTTAATATCTCGTATTCTGCGTCATCTGTTTGCCGACATACACAAATCGAATGTGTAACTTTTTTATTTAATTTATGCGCTTCGCATATTGCACCAGTTTCGGCGCATAAATCAACACTGGAATTTGGAACTTCGGGCCAAACGCTGGTTAAATATTCCCCATTTTCAGTCCGTAATACCGCAACGCCTCCAGCCTTATCGCCATACCGTTTATCCAGAAATTCAACTGCAATCTGAAACATGTCTTTTTCAATATTCATATGACCTCTCCTGAATTGGCGAATGTTCGATACACCAAAACCGCTGATTTTTGATTAAACATAACATACCACCGGTAAAATGAAAAGCAAGTATCAAAGGATTAATTATTTATACTTTCGCAACAACCAAAAATATCCACCACTGACCAGCAAGTTGCACATCAACAACAAAATAATTGCAAAATAAACAGATGACATATCCGCAACCAAACCAATTATATAATATATCGCTGCGGACATAATGCCCCCAATTAACGCCACAATTGAACCCATGGTCGCGCGTTGTTTTTGTGACAATTCTTTTTGTAATAATGCGGATTCTGCCGTTGACGATGTACCATAAAATATATTAACACAAGACATTACAAACGGGGTTGCAGTATTATTTAATATTACCGCGGCACATTTTATAAAAAACATTCCGATTGATGACCCAATAAGTATTTTATAAAAACCAAACTTTCGGAAATATGGTGCAACGGTAAAGCTGATTGTGCCACAAAGTTGTTTTACAACACGCGTAATATTAACCATCCATGTGGGTATCAGCATATTAAAATACGCCCCTTCCAATCGGTGTGATGTGAACCCAACCCCACGATGAAACATTTGAATCAGTGCCAAATATTGCAACTTTCGATTTTTGATAAATTCACGCCAAGCCGATATAAAATGCCGCCATGATGTTGTGTCTTCTTGGGTATGAACACTTGGTTCAACAAACCGACAGCAAATAATAACTTGGATTAACCCCAAGAACGCTGACACCCACGCCAGTATATTCAGCGAATAAAAATATGTAACAATCGCTGCGATTAATGCACCAATCGCCAAACCAATTTGCCCGAATGCTTTGCTGCGCGCGTAAACAATATCGTATTTATCTTCTTTGCGCAATTCTTGCATGGTTTCATATATCAACGCATCATCTGTGCCAGACGCGAATGCTTCGGCCACACCCCAAATAATAGCGCCAATTGTCAGCAAATATCCTGTACCAAAATTGCCAGCCAGCGCCAATGCAATAAATGACACAAAGAACATCAACGCAGATACTATCATCGTTTTGCGACGACCAATTCGGTCAGAAATGATACCGGTTGGAACTTCTGCCAGACTTTGTACAATATTCATAATGGAAAATATACCCAACGCCAACGCCCATGAACCGGTTATTTGTTGGAAATACACCACGGCCAACGCGGACAAAGGCCACAAATCACCAAACAGGCAGTTAAGTTTGAATAAAAGTATATTTCTGCGTATTTTCATGGTTCGCAGTCTAATCACAAATAATTACAAAATCAAATAAAATATGCGGCAAACACTGTCAAGTGTGTATTCTTGTTTAACCCAAAAAGAATCTGATTGCAAAGATATGCTGGGGAATCGCAGTTGAATACTTGATTATTAAAGATATCAATAGTACCATTCAAAAAACAAAGGTAATTCAAATGGACAATAAACAATATTTAAACAAAATTGTGACCGTTAAAATGGATCGACCATTGGGAACAAAACATCCAAAACATGGATTCACATACGAAGTTAATTACGGTTTTATCCCAAACACCGTATCCGGCGATGGCGAAGAGTTAGACGCTTATGTTCTGGGTATTAATGAACCACTGAAAGAATTCACTGGCGAATGTGTCGCCATAATCCACAGAACCGATGACGATGATGATAAGCTGGTTGTTGTGCCAACCGGTACAGAAATTTCAAATACCTATATAGAGTCAAAAACAGCATTCCAAGAAAAATGGTTCAAACATGTTATTATCAGAAATAACTGAAGACGATGAATCATCTGATAAAATTAATCTGCGTCGACAGCACAGGATTTTTCAGATTCCAAGCGATTTCTTCTGTCCCATAAGGTTTCATCTTGGTAAAGAAACACTTCTGTTCCAGATACAGAATACCCAAGTATTTTCGAACCTATTGCAGAAAGAGAAGTTACTTCACCATTATACAAAACTTTGTTGCCGTTCCCAGTCGTTGTGCATTTGACATTTTCATCTTTGAAAAACACCAGCTCTGCCCCAACCGGTATCCCCAGTGTAACAAAAGAAGTTCGTGGGCGTTTTGATTTTACAATTTCTTCTTCTTGCTGTTCTTGGGCCGTTGGAACACCCAGAATCAAATCTTTGGTACAATCCATAATTTCGGCTATTTCTTTGAAAACCATGTATGCTTTTTCCGGGGACATTTGAAAAAATTCGCGCACGCGTTCACGACCATTTTCTTGCTTTTCAATTGAATGCAAACTGGGGTCAATAATATCCAACAGTCGATGAATTCTTTGTTCAACTTCATGTGGGTTTTCAATGTTCAAAGTCGCATAAACACGAAAACTGAGTGGAATAGATGTGGATGCGTTCAAAGAATTTAAACGCTGTTGAATGTCATTATTATCTGTGAAACCGATTTTTACCCAACCATCTAAACTTGGGTTTGTTAAAATATAAACGATACCTTTTGCCATAATCCGTCCTTCCTGTGCTGTGAGTTATAAAAGAATCTGGCGGTGTTGTAATATCGTCCAGTCCACCGCATACAAGATACGAGCTTTCCCGCACAAAATCAACATAAAATTCAATAAATCCCACATTCCCGCCATTTCTTGCACCAGCCCAATTATCAGGGAATTAACAGGGAAATTTTGCATTTCCGCCAATAAAACCGCAAAACATCCGACATAATACAATCTATAGTTGAATTACTCCTAATTTAACTCTACCATTCATCCCAACTGCCCTATAAACTCCCTAAAAAACATAACAGGGAATTTATTTGATTGCATCAAGAAAAACATGTTGAATATTTGGTTTTATATATTTTTTACGCCAATAATTCTCCCCCCCCTATAAAAATTTTCACATAAATGGAGCCTAAAGTTAATTATTGAGCTCATAAATCAAAATAACTTAGCATGTTTGACAACATCTTCGACTTCGTTCATAATCTTCGCTGCACGAAACTTGTTCAGCCTGGCCTTTTCTGCCACACTTATTATATTTTCTTTGGTTGGATTCTTGCTTTCGCCATCAATACTGGTCGCATGCTCTCCTCCTGTTCCACTTGCGTATACCAAATCATAAACAGGCGACACTTTCCACAGCCCTTTATCATACAAAAATGAAAAATTTTTTGCATGATCATCACGGTTGTGCGCGAAAACATTGAAACACATAAGGCGAAACATTTTTTCGACTTCTAAACGGTTATTTGTTAATTTGAGAGTCGCGTCCATTATATCATTATAATCAAGCGAAAACATCCTATGATCTGTATCCAATAAGCCACTTAATGATATCATGAACACCTTTTCACCACACGTTTTTCTATCAAAACGTTTTACACCAAAATATTTTTCATTAAACAGACGGGCTTCGGGCGTTTCAAGACCAGCTTCTTTAGCGACATTCATATATTTCATTTCCAATTCCGCTATATCTTCAGAATCCATATTATCAGCTCTGAATTTGACTATCCAGTCTTCCCCATAAAGATTTAATAAAACTTTTGGTCGCGCGCCACCTGAAACCTTCGCAATCTGTGCTATTTCTTCGATATTACCATCATATTTTCCATTGAAAATTTTGATTGCCTCTGTGGCAATATTATCAATATCATAATTCTCGTTAATACTATTGGAATATGACACTGTCCCATATTCCAATGCACCTTTACCTTGGACACCAACCATAGCAAGCCGATCTATTATTGATAATTTTGTCGGGTTATTGTTTTCTTTAATTACAGCCTGATCTGTTAAAAGCTTTCCCCAACTATCTGGTAAACTGTCATTAAAAATACCGAAATTTCCTGCAAAAGGGTAACACAAAGAGTTAAAAATTCTATCTTCTAATGGTAATTTAAATGGAGATATAGAAAAACCATTAGATATCCATTTGTCATCATATTTGAATTCCAATAGTCTATTGTTTGATTCAGCAATGCGTCCGACAATCCTATTGTGATAAAAAACGTCAAGAATTTTTGGTTGAATCATGTTGTGGATATGATAATACTATATTTTTATAAATCAATAGCTATTTAAGTAAATCATTATATTTTATTTGATTTCGTATGATATTATAGTTTAATTTGTTCAATATAAAAAGGATAAAATATGCAATTTATTACACATAGGCGTTCTGAAAACGGCAAAAACTGCATCTATGTATTTGGAATAAAGCTTTTTTCATTCCAAACAAAAACTACCTCTCCGACAATGCAAAGCGTTGATAAGATGAAAATCTATAAAAAAATTCGCCGTTATGCAGGTCCTGATGGCTTTCATAGGATGAAAATCGATGAATTTTATGCTGCGACCGGACTTTTACCAAATGAAGAACTTCGAACATTAAACCAAAAAATAAAATGGGATATGATTTTTAACCCAACTGATTTGAAGCGACAGTGTGCCGATAAGATTCTGGTACGAAAGTACGCCGCAGATAAAATTGACAACCAGTATTTTACAAAAATTCTTGGACAATGGGATAAAGCATCTGAAATCGATTTCCATACCTTGCCAGATGCATTTGTGCTAAAATGTAACAATGGCAGCGATATGAATATAGCTATCAAAAATAAGGCAAAATTAGATATTCAAAAGACTATTTCTATATGTCGAGATTGGTTAAACACTGAATACTCATTGATTTATATGGAAATGCAATATTATGGTATGCAAAAGATAGTATTTGCTGAGGAAATGTTAGATCTTTCCGAGGTAGAATATAAATTATATTGTTTTAACGGGAAAGTTGAGTTTATTGAAGTGATTAACAATAAAATGGAAAAAGATCCAGACTGTTCAAAGTGCTATGATAGAGACTGGAACGAACAAGATTTTTATACAGAAGAACGAAAGCTGACAAAACACTTTCCACGTCCAGATAATTTAAACTCTTTGATATCTTTGTCAGAAAAACTTGCCGAAGCTTTTGCTTTTGTAAGAGTTGATTGGTTTGTTCTTAAAAATAAGGATATTAAGTTTGCCGAAATGACATTCAGTTCAAATGCTGGAGAGATTGAATTTACACCAAAATCAATGGACGAGACATTGGGAAAGTTATGGAACATTCCGGACAGAGATACATTTGGAAATATTATTCAATAATAAGTGACGTAAAAAACGTTGTAAAATATATTATATAAATATTAAGAAAAACTTAAAACTTTCTTAATATTATTCATTGATTTTTGTTCCTGTTTTTTCTTAAAACAAGATAATGCCTTTACCATGGATAGGTAGTTACTTTTGGGCATTTTTATTGCACTCTCCATCGCATCGCTTAAGGAATTGTTTTCATAAATAAGTGTGTTTGTGCGATCAAGGCCATAAGAATCAGCAAAAACATCATTAATGACTATTGGTTTTAAAAAACCGATAGCAGTTCCAAAAGTTCCGCTTGTTCCATGTTTTATATAGAAATTTTTGTGTTCATCGCATTCTGGATCAAGCAACGCCAAAACAAAATCTGATTCATGCAATTTTCTATATATTTGCTTATTAGTAAGAGTGCCTGATATAGATATGTTCTTATGATAATCATATAAACGATTATCTATTACATCGCCATCAAGACGACCAACAATATCAACATGAAAATTATTAATACCCTTGCTTAATAAATTCTCTACGGCGTCTATAAGACTATCAAAATTTCTACAATCTTTGGTCAGGCGGCCAATTGTTATAAAATTGGTGATTTTATTCTTTTGTTTGGATTGAACTTTCCCGAATTTTGTGGGAGATATTAATGGTAATTCAAACTTATTATCCAGAATAGTCTCATGTAAGACGAAAGCACGATTGGCAAAATAATCGATATCAGATTCATTTACCAACTCTTTAAATCGCGACCATTGGTGTTCTATATGGTATATATTATTCTTTAGATATTGCTCAGAATATTTCTTTCGCATAACATCTGGAAAATACATTCCTGTAAAATCGTCTGTGCTTGTTAAAAGAATGTATTTATAGCGCAACATAATGCGACCGAACAAATGTTCACGAATAGAGGCCGCTGAAAAAACATGAAATATACGGAGACGACTCTTGTTAAACTTCAATTCAGAAAATAAATCATTCATAAAATTTCTATCTGTAACAACAACATCTACACTAAATCCCATCTCTAGCAAATAATTAACAACTGAAGGCAAAATTTCACCATGCCAATCAGTAGGTTCGATTATTAACACTGTATTTTTTTTTACATGCGCTTCAAGCAAGGGAGCCAAAGATAAATATTGACACACTTTTTCTTGAAAGTTTTGTCCTGGAGTTTTGTCCATGCCTATGCCTTTTGAATTGTCAGAACAATGGTTTTTGCATCTTTAATTTGAAAATCAAAAATTGTGGCTAGATTGCCGTCCAAGGTTGGTTGGATTATATTTATTATTTCTTTAATATTTGTCCCGTCAGCATCCATTTTTATTTCATGAATCATAGCACATCCTTTATGTTGAAACTTGCAATATCATCGGCAGATACAGACACGCGATTATATTTATTTAATATATCAAAAATCTTTTTCTTTGTTTGTTTGTCGCAAAAAATTGAAAGCGGTGAATGATAATCCTTTTGGAACAGATATTCTGCTTCTTGTAATTTATTTATTTTATGCATTTTTATCCCTAAAATTCCACGATCTATCAGGTTTAACTTGATATTGTCTTCGATCATGCTTCGCTCCATATAAAAATTAACACAAGGTGATAAGTTGTCATATGATATGTTTGCATCGATATGGAATTTGTCCGGCAGATCATTTTCTCCTGAATATATAAACACTGGAGCTCCCATGTTTTTTTCTTCTTGCTTTACAATTTCGTTTGCAATGTTTGTCGCATAGTTATCAATTGGTTTTCGATTTGTGGGAAAATTTATTGATTTTACAATCAAACCTGCTATTTCTTCTACTGAATAATCTGGATTCACAGCAATAGTGTTATATTGTTTTTCCAAGTCTTTTACCAGTATATCCTGCTCTTCATGCCATGATATGCTTGGTATTAGGACTGCTTGTGCCTTGCCGTGCAAAGTTTCATGAACAGAATTATATCCAGGACGTAATACGCAAACCTTTGCGATGTTAAACAAGGCCGGAAGCAGTGCTTCATACCCAACTTCTACTACGTTTTGCAGGTTGCTAGGTATATTTAACTTTTTCTGATAATGGCTTCCTTTTACTATTATAATTTTTGCAGATATTTTGTTTGCATCAAACATTCGGGCAACTTCTATTGCAGAATTAAATAGTTTATCACAAAAGCCCTCGTTTTGGTGTTCGCCACCCGCGCCAGCGTTAAATACTATCAAAGGCCTGCCATCAATATATTTACATTCGACTTGGTCAATATCTATTTGTTCAGGCGCGTGAAAAACTGGACCATGGAAGGATATTTGTGATGATAATTTTAACCATAGTTTTAATTTAGGAATTTGTTTTAATGATAAAAAATTATCCTTTGATGACAATATCATTATTTTATCAAAATTTTTGTATTCTCCTTTGACTAAGTACGACAACATCGCAATATCTGCCAGCCATTCTCGGGATATAAGTATTTTTTTTCTATATTGCAGCGACTTCAGGTTTTTATATATATTATCAGGATAAGTATCTTCTATAACAATGTCGGGATTTACCTTTTCTATTAAAAATTCGACCATTTTTTTTAAGAAAATTTCGGATAAATTATTTGGTAGACGATTCATAAATGGGATATTAAAAACAACAAATCCCTTATTTTTGAACAGGTCGGTTGATGTAGACTGGGTTAAAAAATATATTATATGTCCTTGTTTCCGTAGTTCATTTGCTATGACAAGAGAGCGTCTAAAATGACCGAATCCGATTCCGTTTTTAAGAAGAAATAAAATTTTCTGTTGCATGTTTATCCTATTAGATTAGCAAGTATATTATATGAATAATTTATAGCATTTGCAAATATTCCTAAATTATAGTTTTTATTACACCAATGGAATTATATTCTTCGAAAACTGCATCATATTCTTGTAAAAATTTATCAATCCCTTTCCGCACTTCTTTACCCCAATCATCGCAAATATCGTGCGTGATAATTACGCCTGAATCAGACAACATAGGGAAAGCAAATTTTAAATCAGAATAAACGGATTCAGCATAATGATCTCCATCCAAAAAAATTAAATCAAATTTCGGAAAAATTATACCCGAATCCTTTAGAACTTTAATAGTGTCGATACTTGGATTATTTTCTCTATGATATGCAAGAGTGTGTTCGTGTGGTCTATTTGAAAAAAAACCTTCGAAGCAAGAATATCTTTTATTTAATCCAAACTCATTTACTAAGATATTCCTATAAAAACCGACTGTCTTGTCTGCAATGCACCCATATTCTTCTGCATCGGTTTTTATTGAAAGATTTGGATCAACACAAACAATATTTGCCTGTTCGAACATCGCGCATAATGCGACCGTACTTACACCAACAAAGCTTCCAATTTCAAGTATATTTTTTATATCAAGCCCAACTGCAGCATCAAAAATATTTTTCAAATCATACTTCTGAATACAGGTTTCTTTTAACACAGTCACACAAATATTGTGCTCTGATAAAATTTCAAATGATTTTTTTCGCGTTTGAAGTGCTTTTTCTAGGGGTATCATCTTTCATTTTTTCCTATATAAATCGTTTTCAAGACACAACCAAAATTTGAATCTTTTTTGACCTTTAATTTTTCTAAAAAATCATAATCTATCATTTGTTCGGTTAGATAGTCTTGTTTTTTTCGCCAATCTCTTCTATTTATTTGTTTTTGAGCAAACAGCTTCCCCACACTCCCAAGACAATACTTGCATGCACTTAGAGGTGTTTTATCATCTATATAAGACTTAATATCGTGTTCCAGACAATTACTTCTTACAATATCTATCCCATCAGATTTCAAGTCCTTAAAATATGGTTTAAAACAGTGCGCTTGAGGGCATTTATAGAACACACCTTGTTCAAGATTATAGCAGCTCCACACATGTCCAATCATACAAGTGTCAGAAATAGATGTTATCAATTCAACATCTTTGGTCCCTTGTTCTGAGTATGACTCCCTAAATAGATCAAAAAACATAATCTCGAGATCACAGCGCTTGTGTGTTAATTTTTTTATTTTCTCTATATCCAAATTATTGGTATGAGCTGAAATCCGAAGTTTATCAACTTGCTCCAGTATTTCGGCGTGTTCTTCATTCAACAACAATCCATTAGATACGATGATAACCTTATCAGAAACACCTGAATTTTTTGTAATTTTTATTATATCTCTTAAAGATTTAGATAAAAATGGCTCTCCACCAAGAAGGCGAACAGTATCAAAATGACACACGGTTGATAGCTTGTTTATAGCATATTCCAATTGATTTGTGTCAAATTCATCAGACTTACATAATGGCGACAGATGACTACAACCTCTGCACGAAAGGTTACACCTGTTGGTAACATTAATTTCAACTGCTTCTATAAAAATCTTGTTATTCTGAACTTTGTATGGCATCATATCCTCATGACAAGCATAATTAGCCACATTGTAAAACACAATAATGATTATAGCAAGCTTTCCACGAAATATTTTTCTGCAGGATATGGCGACCTTGTCGACAATCCATATAAATCTTATAAATATTGTTATACAGGCAACCCTGTGTCTATCTCTATTATTATTCCTGCTTATAATGCCCACAAAACTATAATTCAATGCTTGAAATCCATTGAGATGAATTCTTACACTATTAAATATCCCAACAAAATCCAAGTCATAGTCGTTGATGATGGGTCTTTAGATAATACATACGAAACTGTGATGGACAAGTCTTTTTCTATGCAGGTTCAAATTGTTAAGCAAACAAATGGATACCGCGCATCAGCACTCAATACAGCTTTATCTTACGCAAAAAATAATTGTATCATCACATGTGATTCAGATATGTTTTTAGATTCTATGTGTATAGAAGAAATTGCAAAACGATACCAAATACTGGGAAAAGACGCACTTTTTGTTGGCTTTAGACAAAATACAACTGAAAGAGATACTGCTGCACTGGCTAAAAAACAAGCCAAATTTTGGAAAGATAATAGATTCTTATTTGATTTCCATTTATTGTACCCAAAAAATATGTTTGCAGATACAGATAAATTTAAATTATTAGGGAATTATAAAAAAATATTTATAAATAGTAAAAATGGGATAAATCGCGGTACATGGACATTAGACAGAATGGTGTATGGGGCATTATTTGCTTGTGATAGAGATTTGTTTGACACAACTGGCGGGTATGATGAAAGATTTAAGGGTTGGGGATGGGAAGACACCTCAATGGGCGCCATGGCCATTGCCATGGGCAAATACATCATACCAGTACCATCAGTTTGTGCTTTTCATTTCAAACATCCTTTTGACATAAAAGCCATGAAGTCGACTCACAACTATAAAATATATCAAGATATAATTGCAAAAAAATTACCGGCAAAGTCTAGGTTTATGAGCAATGCGCGCACCAAGATAATAGAACAAAAACTACTACCAATAGTAAAAAAACAGCCTATTTTGGGAACAAAACAATCTTACAAAAACATGGACTACTGGTTTTTTCAAGGAGAATATGATAAAATAATCAATACCAAATTAAAATCTGCTGAAAAACACAAACCACAAAGCTTGTTTATGGTCGGTCAATACGATTTGCTTATAAAAAAGCACAAAAAATCCATAGAAGCTTGTTTTGCCCTGATTTTAAAGGGCGATTACAATCAAGCAATGCAATTGTATGCCAGCCAAAATATTATTAAAGACTACCTGAGTACTATTGATACAAAAAAACTAATTGAAACGGCGGAATTATGGCGAAAACAAGGCAGTTTTTTATTTGCTTTTATAAATTTTTCATTGTATTCTTTGCATAACGGTTTCACAAAACAACTGATCGCAAGCATAAGAACTTGTTCGCGGTATATCGAAAAGGGAAATAAGTTTTGACGAAATTTCATGGGGCACCTGAACGATTTGAAGCGGTTGCTGATGTTGTAGGTAAGTATTTTGATTTAAAAAACATTAAATATGTCGCAGATGTGGCCGGCGGTCAGGGTATGCTGTGTCGAGTTTTACGAAAACAATATAATCTTGAATGCGAAGTTATAGACCCGCGTGAATATGGCGTTAAGGGTGTGGAACGCAGGATTCAAGAATACACCGAAGGTATGGCTGAATATTACGACCTAATCATAGGCTTGCATCCGGATCAAGCATTGAAACCTGTGGTTTTTTCTGCGCTTGTTCGCCCGACCATCCTGATCCCTTGTTGTAATTATTGGTCTTCAGAGAAAATGGGAGCAAAATTAATGCGACAAGATATAAAAAAATGGTACCATGAACATGGTATTTCGTACATAGAAGAAGAATTGAATATAGATACACCACACAGGTTCGCCTTGATTACAAATCCACCCAAAGGGAGAAATTCAAATGCTCGATAAACAAATTTTAATATTCAGAATAAAACTGTCAAGAATCAAAGCTCGAGAATTCGCTTTACTGGAAGTGAAGTCGTTTTTGAATGATATAGAAGATGTAGAAGTAGTTATAGGCGGGCCATTGTCAACAGAAAAGGGCGTTATAGCTGCGTACTTACCAGCAGATGTAGATATTGATACACTCATTCAAGATTTCAATAAATTTGGATACATAGAAAAAGTAGAGATGATGCAACGTATCCAGAATGCAAATAAAAATGCAATAAAGTGGAAAGGCCAATTTTATGAATTGGAAACAATTTATGAAGAAGACAAGGATACCGTTCGCAACCAAGCACCTGACAAACGCCCATTTTTACTTCCAGACCCAACTGGCAAATTACGTTATGTAAACGGATATAGGGGCGACGGTACAGATACAGGACGTCGTGCGCTACCTGTTGAAGATTGTAAAATGATGTTGAATATATCAAATGTCAAACCTGGTCAAAAAATTCTTGATCCATTTGGCGGTGGTGGCGGAATAGTATTTGCCGCAAAACAATACGAAGCAAAGATATACAGTTCGGATATTGACCCTATATTACAGCAT
>JGI994J12354_10004088_pt1 | contig 13275 bp, 11 predicted proteins | sample IntmicLarv3ML3BL_FD_12354 | JGI IMG/M metagenome (IMG submission 12354)
ATTGACTTGGGAACAACAAACTCTTGCGTTGCGGTGATTGAGGGCGGCGAAGCCGTGGTCATCCCCAACGCGGAAGGCGCGCGCACCACACCCAGCGTGGTGGCCTTCGGCAAAAACGGCGAGCGCATGGTGGGCACGGTGGCAAAGCGCCAGTCCATCACCAACCCCGACCGCACCATTTCGTCCATCAAGCGGCAAATGGGCACGGATTATAGAGTGAACATCGACGGGAAAAAGTTTACCCCGCAGGAAATTTCCGCTATGATTCTGCAAAAGCTCAAGGCAGACGCGGAAGCGTATCTCGGCGAAACCGTGACGGAAGCCGTGATTACGGTGCCCGCATATTTCACGGACGCGCAGCGGCAGGCAACAAAGGACGCCGGGAAAATCGCGGGGCTTGAGGTCAAGCGCATCATCAACGAGCCGACGGCGGCGGCGCTTTCCTACGGCGTGGACAAGGAGCAGGACCAGACCATCATGGTATATGACCTGGGCGGCGGCACGTTCGACGTTTCGATCATCGAGCTGAGCGAGGGCGTGCAGGAAGTGAAGGCAACGGCCGGCAACAACCGCCTGGGCGGCGACGATTTTGACCAGCGTGTGATCGACTGGCTGGCGAATGAATATAAGCGCGAAAACGGCATTGACCTGCGCGGCGACAAAATGGCCATGCAGCGCCTGAAGGAAGCCGCCGAAAAAGCGAAGATTGAGCTTTCCGGCGTGACAAGCAGCCAGATCAGCCTGCCGTTTATCACGGCGGACGCGACCGGACCCAAGCACTTGGAAATGACGCTCACCCGCGCAAAGTTCAATGAGCTGACGGCCGACCTTGTGGAAAAAACCATGGTGCCGGTGCGTCAGGCGATGAAGGACAGCAAGCTGAAAAATTCCGACATCGCAAAGGTGCTCATGGTGGGCGGCTCGAGCCGCATCCCCGCCGTGCAGGACGCGGTGAAGAAATTCCTCGGCATTGAGCCCTTCAAGGGCGTGAACCCGGACGAGTGCGTGGCGCTGGGCGCGGGGCTGCAAGCCGGCCTGCTGGGCGGCGACATCAACTCCGGCCTGCTGCTGCTGGACGTGACGCCCCTTTCCCTCGGCATCGAGACCATGGGCGGCGTGAACACCCGCATCATCGAGCGCAACACCACCATCCCCGCCAAACGCAGCCAGACCTTCAGCACGGCGGCGGATAACCAGCCGAGCGTTGAGGTGCACGTGCTGCAAGGCGAGCGGGAGTTCGCGAAAGATAACAAAACCCTTGGGGTGTTCCACTTGGACGGCATTCTCCCCGCGCGGCGCGGCACGCCGCAAATCGAGGTCACCTTTGACATCGACGCCAACGGCATCGTGCATGTTTCCGCAAAGGATTTGGGCACGCAGAAGGAGCAGTCCATCACAATCACGAGCTCCACGAACATGAACAAGGATGACGTGGAAAAGGCCGTGCAGGACGCAGAGCGCTTTGCCGCTGAGGATAAACAGCGCCGCGAAGAGGTTGACCTGCGCAACGAAGCCGACCAGATGGTGTATCAGACAGAAAAGATGGTCAGCGAGAACGGCGATAAATTTGACCCGCAGGATGTCACTGATATCAATGCTGCGATTGACTCGTTGAAAGAAGCGCTCAAGGGCGAGGATACCAACCTCATTCAGAGCGAAAAAGATGCGCTGGTGCAGAAGTTCCAGTCCGTCAGCGAGAAATTATATGCGCAGGCTGCCCCGCAGGATATGCCGCAAGATATGCCGCAGGACGCGGAGGAAGGCTACGGCCCGATCCCGGAAGAGGATATCCCGCAGGAATAAATTTGCACTAAAAAACAAAGCGGATTGAGTGAGGATCATATGCCTGAAAAACGCGATTTTTATGATGTGCTGGGCCTGAGCCGCAGTGCCTCCGATGACGAAATCAAAAAAGGCTACCGCGCGATGGCCCGGAAATATCACCCGGATTTGAACCCCGGCGATCAGGCTGCGGAGGAGCGCATGAAGGAGGTCAACGAGGCCTACGAAATGCTTTCGGATCCGCAGAAAAAATCACGTTATGACCAGTTTGGCCATGCGGGTGTTGACCCCAACATGGGCGGCGGAAACCCCTATGGGGGGGGCAGCCCGTTCGGCGGCGGCAGCCCCTTTGGCGGTGCCGGGATGGACTTTGATTTGGGCGACCTGTTCGGCAGCTTTTTTGGCGGCGGCGGCGGCACGCGTTCCAACCCCAACGCACCCCGTCAGGGCGGCGATTTGGAGGAGCGGACGGTCATCACCTTTGAGGAGGCGGCGCGCGGCTGCACAAAGTCTGTGGAAATCAACCGCATTGAGCAGTGCGATGACTGCAAGGGCTCGGGCGCGGCACCCGGTTCTTCCCCAAAAACATGCCCGGAATGTTCCGGCACGGGCCAAAAAAACGTGCAGCAACGCACCCCCTTCGGCGTGATATCCTCCGCAAAAACATGCCCGCGCTGCCAGGGCAAAGGGAAATCCGTGGACAACCCATGCCCCAAATGCCGGGGCGGCGGGCGTGTGCGCAGACGCTCCTCCGTGGATATCAACATACCGGCAGGCATTGACAATGGGCAGGTGCTCAGCGTGCGGGGCGAGGGCAACAAGGGCACCAACGGGGGCCCGCCGGGCAATTTGCTTGTGAGCATTGCCGTGCGGCCGCACAAGGTGTTTGAGCGCGACGGCTTTGACCTGCAGTGCGATGTGACCGTGCAGTTTTGGCAGGCGGCGCTTGGCGGAACCGTTGCGGTGCCCACGCTTGACGGCAACTTGGAGCAGCGGCTTGCGCCGGGCACCCAGCCGGGCGCGATCATGACGCTGAAGGGCAGGGGCATCCCTGTGCTGCAGGGCGGCGGGCGCAAGGGCGACTTGTACATCCGTATTCAGGTGGAGGTACCCGCAAAGCTCAGCTCCGAGCAATCGGCGCTGTTTGAGCAACTGCGCAAGGCGTTCCCGGCAACGGCGGTTGCGTCGCTGCCAAAGAATCCTCCGGCGGCGGATGGCGGCAAGGGCGGGTTTTTCCGGGGAAGAAAAAATAAATAAAATTTCCCAGGGGAGAAAGAATAAGTAAGAACTGAAGAATAGTGATGATTGATTCGCACATTGTAGGGGCTGCCATTGGCCGCCCGCAGCAACTTGCCCGGACCACCCCGTCCGCTTCGCGGCCACCCCTCCAACGGAGGGGAATTGGTTCGCCTCCGCGATGTTTGCGAAAAACACAAACGAAAAAGAAAGTTGCAACTCATTCCCCTCCGTTGGAGGGGTGGCCGCGAAGCGGACGGGGTGGTCTGGGCAAATCAATACAATAGAAGCCAGCGGGAATGAGAATTCCCCCTGGCTTTTGATTTTTTATAGGTAAGTGAGAAATATTTCTGCATTCTCATTTCTCATTTCACGATGATTGGTGCATAAATTGTAAAGCTTTCTTAAATATTTGAATCTTTATCTTGCTATTTGCGCCGGAACAGGGTATAATACATGGGATAATCTACATATGTAAAGGGGATAGACCTATGGCGAAGGCCGCGGCGCAGGGGAAACAGAAGCTGAATTACCCCAAGACGATTCTCACCGGCTTTGGTTTTATGGCAGCCACAATCGCATGGCAGATTTATGACCCTTATATCTCGAAGCTCTTGGATAAGTTCCTGAGCGCTTCCCCCATGGTCGCCGCATGGAGCGAGCGGCTGGCAGGCTCCACGTTTTTGGCGCAGTTCATGGAATCGCAGGGCGAATCGGCGCTTGCCGCCGGGAAGTTCACTTTGGTGCCGCTCTTCATCGGCATCATCATGACGTTCGACAACATTTTCGGCGTCATTTTCCAGCCCACATTCGGCAAGATTTCCGACCGCTGCCATTCCCGTTTGGGCAAGCGCAAGCCGTTCATTTTGATCGGCGCACCCATCTCGGCGCTGCTGTTTATGCTCATCCCGATGATGAACACACTGCCTGCCATGATGGTTTGCATCATCCTGTTCGTGTTCGTGATGTCCCTCTGGCGCGCGCCCGTGGTGGCGCTGATGCCTGACCTGACCCCGCCTGAACTTCGCAGCGAGGGCAATGCCGTGATCAACCTGATGGGCGGCGTTGGCGGCGCGGTGGGCATGGTTGCGGGCACGCTTGTTACAACGATTTATCTGGCGGCGAACGGACTCTCGAAAGACAGCCCGCTCTTCAGTGAATTTGACACCTTCCCGGCGGTGTTTGCCGTTGGCGCGGTTGTGATGATCATCGGCACGCTGGTGATGGCGTTTTTTGTGAAGGAGCCGGACAGCCGCCTGCTGAGCAGCGACGTGCTTGCCGCGCGGAATGACGAAGAGCGCAAGGTGGCCGAAAAAGAAGCCAAACGCCTGGAAAAAGAAGAACGCAAAGCGCAAAAACTCAGCGGGGCAGAGCGCAAGAGCCTGATATTTATGCTGGGCGGCTTGTTCTTCCTCTTCTGCGGAACGAACGCAATCACCACATTTTTCGCACTGTTTGCCGACGAAATCCTGCACAGGGATACCGCGCAGGCGACGATGCTGATGCTGGTGTTCGCGGTATTCTCCCTGCTGTCTGCAATCCCTGCCGGCTGGATTGGGAAGCGCATTGGCCGCAAAAAGACGATTGTCATCGGGCTTGCGCTGTTCCTCGGCGCGTTTTTGGTGTTCTTTGCCGCGTTTGTGGCGCTGAGCGGCAGCTCGGGCCTTTCCATCGGCGAGTTTGTGCGCCTGAACACCGCTGAACCGAACAACCCCGCCGTTTTGGATATCATCAAAGTCCTGGGCGTTCTGATTTTCCCGGTGATGATGATCGCGGGCACGGCCAATATGATGATCACGGTGAACACGCTGCCGCTGGTGCTGGAGATCGGCGGGCAGGAAAAAATCGGAACCTTCACCGGCTACTACTACACGGCAACGTTTTCGGCGCAGATTGCCTCCCCCGTGGTTTACGGCTTCTACCGCATGTTCAGCGGAACCTACCTTTCGCTGTTCTACTACAGCCCCATCATGTTTGCGCTTTCCTTCCTGCTGATTTTGTTCGTGAAGCACGGCGAGGCCATTCCGGATAGCATCATCAAAGAAGTGGAAGCGGCAAACGCGGATTAATATAACTTGTTTTGATTCTAAAAGAAAGAGGTACCTATTTTGGAGGACATTATTCAACTGAAGCAAATGACAAAGGCATATGGCTCCAACGTGGTGTTGGAGAACATCGATTTGAACGTTCCCGGCGGCGCCATCGTGGGGCTCATGGGACCAAACGGCTGCGGCAAAACATCGCTGATGAAAATTCTTGGCGGGATGATCAACGATTATTCCGGCGAGGTGATCATTGACGGAGAGTTCGTGGGGCCGCACACAAAGAGCGTAGTGAGCTTTTTGCCGGACAAAAGCTATCTCCCAACTTGGATGAGCTGCAAGCAGGCAATCAACTACATGGCGGATTTCTACAAGGATTTTGACAAGGAAAAGGCCTTCCGCATGCTGGCGGCATTCCAGCTTGCGCCCTCGCAGCGGGTGAAGACCATGAGCAAGGGCATGCTGGAAAAAATGCTGCTGCTGCTCACCATGTGCCGTGCCGCAAAGCTTTATGTGCTTGACGAGCCGCTCGGCGGCGTTGACCCTTCCGCGCGGCAGTTTATCATGGACACCATTTTGAACAACCGGCCCGCAGATTCCACCATCCTTCTTTCCACGCACATGATCTATGACATGGAGCGGGTGTTCGACTACGCGCTGATGATTGGCCGCAAGCAGGTGCTGCTCTTCGATTCCGTGGATCACCTGGAATCCAGGGGGCAGACGCTCAATCAATTGTTCCAGGAGGTGTTTCCGTATGTTGGGTAAATTACTGAAAAACGAAGTCATTCAAATCGGCCGTATCTTTGCGTGGCTGCTGGGCGGCGGCATTGTAATCGGCGGCGTGGGCGTTTTGTTCACGATGACGCAGGACACAAGCTCGGCGCAGTTCCTTATGGCATTCATGTGGAATTTTTTGCTGATCCTCGGCGCTTCGGCGCTGCAAATGCTCAGCATCGTCATGATTCTGGTGAGCACCAACCGCTCGCTGTTCTCTGAGCGCGGGTATCTCACGTTTGCGCTGCCGGTTGCCAGCTGGAAGATGCTGCTGGCGAAGGTGATGACCAATGTGCTTTTCATGGTGGCAAGCATGGCGGAGGCCGTGGGCCTGCTCTATGTGGCGGTTTATAACTTCCGCAGGCTGATTTCCAGCGCGGGCACAGAGGTGCTGGAAACGATGGGCGAGGGCTTCTCTCCGGATATGTTCGGCGATATATTGGGCCTGCCTTCGTTCTCGGATATCCTGAAATTCGCGGGCTTCCTCCTGATTGTGTTCCTGGTGTTCATGATTCTGGTGATGATGGGGGCGCTGTTCGTGCTCACCATCAGCCACGTGCGGCCGTTCCAAAACAAGCCGGCGCTGTGGATGCCGATCTTTTTCCTGGCGCTGGGCGTGGCGTGCCAGCAGCTGGTTTCGCAGCTGAGCAAGTTGATTCCGCTCAACGTCACCCTTGGGTTCAGCGGATTCATGGAAAACCAAAATGTTTCGGTCAATATGACGTCCGCGGTGGTGATGCTGGGGGTTACCGTGGGGCTTTTCTTCCTCACCAACTGGCTCTTCAAACGTAAGATTTCATTGAAATAAATGAGAATAGGCATCTTCGGCGGAAGCTTTCATCCGCCGCACCTGGGGCATTTGCGGGCGGCGGAATTTTTCGCCGCCTCGTATTGCTTGCAAAAGGTGCTGATTTTCCCGGCGGGAATTTCGCCGCTGAAAGCACCGTTGCAGGGCGTGAGCGGCGACGACCGGCTGGCGCTTTGCAAACTGACTTTTCCCAAAGAATTTTGCGAAGTTCGCGATTGGGAGCTCCGGCAAAAAGGCGTAAGCTACACGATTGATACGCTGCGGCACGTGCGGGAGGAATACCCGGAAGCGGCGCTGTTTTTGCTCATCGGCGAGGACCAGCACGCGCAGTTCCATCAGTGGAAGAACTGGCAGGAGATTCTCGAACTGGCTGAATTGGTAGTTTTGCCGCGAGAAAAAGAGGGGAGCGGCTTTGTGCCGCTGCCCATCAGCTCCACTGAACTTCGCATAAGAATGGCGCGGGGCGAGGATGTTTCGGCGTATCTTGCGCCCGGGGCGTTGCAATATATTCACGAGCGGGGGTTATATGACACGACAGGATTGCCGTCAAATCATTGAGGGGCGGCTGACGCCGAAGCGCTTATATCACAGCGAATGCGTTGCGGACGCGGCGATGATGCTGGCGGAGCAATACGGCGCGGATGTGCACCGGGCGATGCTTGCGGGGATGCTGCACGACTGCATGAAGTGCGCCCCGCCGGAGGAGCAAAGAGCCGTGTGCGAACGGATTTTTCCCTTGCGGGCGGAGGATCTGGACGCGCCGCAGGTGTGGCATGCCTTTGCGGGCGCGGCCTATTTGGCACTGGAATGCGGCGTGACGGACGAGGCTGTTTTGGGTGCCGTGCGGTGGCACACCACCGGGCACGCGGGCATGACGCTGCTGGAGGAGGTCGTGTTCACGGCCGATCTCATCTCCGCCGACCGGGTGTATCCTGATGTGGAAGTCGTGCGGGCGCTCAGCAAAAAGAGCCTCCACGCGGCGAGCCAATACATTCTGGAGTATATTTTTTCTAAACTGGAACAATCGGGCCGCCGTTCGGTTCACCCGGATTCGGTGGCCTGGTATCACGAATTGACAAAGGAGAAAACAAATGGAACCCAAGAAATTGATCCAACTCATCACAGAGATTCTTGACAACAAAAAAGCGAACGATATCGTCGTGCTCCACACCACGGAGCAAACCATCCTTGCCGACTATTTTGTCATTGCAAACGGCACCTCCTCCACGCATGTGAAGGCGCTTTCGGAAGAACTGGAATATGAGATGAAAACGCAGCACGGCATCGTGCCCAACGGCATTGAGGGGCGCGCCTCCGGCTGGATATTGCTGGATTACGGCGTTGTGCTGGTGCATATTTTCCTGAAGGAACAGCGGGAATATTATAACATTGAGCGCCTTTGGGAGGATGCAGAAAGGGAAGAACTGTCACTATGAGATACACGTCCACGCGAGACAGCGGCGTTGATGTTTCCGCCGCGCAGGCGATTGCCAAGGGGCTTTCCGACGACGGAGGGCTGTTTTTGCCGCGGGAAATTCCGCAGCTGGTGCCCGGTGAACTTGAAGCGCTCGCCAAGCTGGATTACATCGGCCGCGCCGAGCAAATTTTGACGAAGTTCCTCACAAAAGAGGGCGGCTGGCTGCCCGGCGAGGTGCGTTCTTGTGCCGCGGGTGCCTACACGGATTCCTTCCGGGACTCTGCTGTTGCCCCGGTGAATGCGCTTGACAATAACACTTCCGTGCTGGAATTATACCACGGCCCCACCTGCGCATTCAAGGATATGGCACTGCAGCTGCTGCCGCATTTGCTGACAGCTTCCGCAAAAAAAATCGGGGATGAGCGGGAAATCGTCATCCTCGTGGCGACCTCCGGCGACACCGGCAAGGCCGCGCTTGAGGGGTTCCGCGATGTGCCGGGTACGAAGATCGCCGTGTTCTATCCCTGCGAGGGTGTCAGCCCTGTGCAAAAGGCGCAAATGGCCACGCAGGAGGGCGGCAATGTTTCCGCCGTGGCGGTGCGCGGCAACTTTGACGACACACAAACCGGCGTGAAAAACATCTTTTCGTCGCAGGAAATTAAAGCGGCGCTCGAAGCGCGCGGGCAGGTGTTTTCTTCCGCAAACAGCATCAACTGGGGGCGGCTTGCCCCGCAGATTGTGTACTATATCAGCGCCTATTGCGACCTGTATCGGGCGGGCAAAATCGCGCCGGGCGAGGAGATCAACTTTGTTGTGCCGACAGGCAACTTCGGCAACATTTTGGCGGGATATTATGCGAAGTTCATGGGGCTGCCCATCGCAAAACTCATTTGCGCGAGCAACCGCAACCGCATCCTGACGGACTTCCTGACCACCGGCGTTTATGACCGCAACCGCGCGTTTTATCCCACCAGTTCGCCCTCCATGGATATCCTGATTTCCAGCAATTTGGAGCGGCTGCTGTATCTGGCATCGGGGCAGGACGACAAATTGATTGCTGAATGGATGCAGGCGCTCTCTGCCGATGGCCGCTATGAAATCCCGGGGGCGCTGCTGCAAGCCCTGCGCCGCGATTTTGCCGGCGGGTGCTGCGATGAGGCGCAAACCGCTGCCGCCATCCGTGCTGCGTGGGAGAAATACGGCTTTTTGAGCGACACCCACACGGCGGTTGCGCTGCATGTTTTGGAGGAATACCGCACGCAAACAGGCGATATGACGCAGGCTGTGGTGGTTTCCACCGCAAGCCCATATAAGTTTGCCGCGAGCGTACTGGATGCCATCGAGGGTTCTTCGCCCGCAAATGAGTTCGATGCGCTGGCTGCGCTGGAGCAGGCAACAGGCGTTGAATGCCCGCCGCCGCTGCGCGGATTGGACAAAAAAACGGTGCGTTTTGATACCGTGTGCGATGCGGCGCAAATGGCGGATTATGTGGTGATGTGATGATATTATGCGAACTTGAGCCGCTGGAACAGGCGTGCAAAGACGCGGGGTTTCGTGTGGTTTGCGGCGTGGACGAGGCGGGCAGGGGGCCCATTGCGGGGGATGTGTATGCCGCCGCCGTGATTTTGCCGGAGAAATATGATTTGCCGCACCTCAACGATTCCAAAAAGCTTACGTCCAAGCGGCGGGAAACGCTTGAGTTGCTCATTAAAGAACAGGCGGTTGCCTGGGCGGTTGCGACCGCGACGGTGGAAGAAATCGAGCAAATCAACATTTTGCAGGCTTCGCTGCTGGCGATGCGCCGTGCGGTGGAAGCCCTTGCTGTTCCGGCGGAATATGCGCTGGTGGACGGCAATCAGCGGCCGCCGCTCAGCATTCCCTGCGAGGCGATTGTGAAGGGCGACGGGCGGTGCGCGAGCATCGCGGCGGCTTCGATTCTCGCAAAAACGGCGCGGGACCGCGCCATGGAAGTCCTTGACGAAGAATATCCCGGCTACGGTTTTGCGCAGCACAAGGGCTATGGCACCAAGGCGCATTACGAGGCGCTTGCGCGGCTGCAGCCGTGCCCGATTCACCGCATGTCGTTCCTGCATAAATGACGCCGACTGAGACAGAAACGCAAAATTCAACAGCAAAGCTGCAGCAAATTGCGGGGAAATAAGCCGCTATATGAACCAAAAATAGACCTCCTGCACAAGATTTTGCAGGAGGCAATATTTTTTCTTGCATTTTTGGTCGCAATACGTTATAATAAAAGGAATACAATGGGCGATTTTTTGATAGGGGGATGTTAACGCATGGACTTGGCAATCTTGGGATACGGCGTGGTTGGATCCGGGGTGGCGCGGCTGCTGACGCAAAACAATGCCAGCATCACGGCGCGCTCGATGCAGCCCGGCATGCGCCTGAAATACATATTGGATCTGCGGGATTTCCCCGGGGATCCCTGCGAATCGCTGGTGATTCACGATGTGAACCAAATCATCAACGACCCTGACGTGGGCATCGTTGCCGAAACCATCGGCGGCGTGCGCCCGGCGTTTGATTTCGTGAAAGCCTGCCTGGAAAAAGGCAAGAGCGTGGTCACCTCCAACAAAGAGTTGGTGGCGATGAAGGGCTATGAGCTCATGCAAACCGCGCGGGAACACAACGCGAACTTCCTCTTTGAGGCGAGCGTGGGCGGCGGCATCCCCATCATCCGGCCGCTTTCGCAGTGCCTGGCCGGGAATGTGGTGGACGAGGTGACGGGCATCCTCAACGGAACCACCAATTTCATCCTCACAAAAATGATTGATGAGGGCATGCCCTTTGACGCGGCGCTGCGCATCGCGCAGGAAAACGGCTATGCGGAAAGCGACCCCACGGCGGATGTGGAGGGCTTTGACGCCTGCCGCAAAATCTGCATTTTGGCAACCCTCGCCTATGGCAAGCACATTGATCCCGCGCAGGTGCGCACCGAGGGTATTTCGGGCATCACCGCCGAGGACGTGGCATATGCTGCTGACGGCGGGTACAATATCAAGCTGCTGGGCAGGGCAAGGCCGGTGGCGGGCGGGCGCATCAGCGCTGTCGTCGGGCCGATGCTGATCCCGCAGGAAAACCTGCTTGCAAACGTGAACGATGTCTACAACGCCATCATGATCCACGGGGACGCGGTGGGTGACGTGGTGTTTTATGGCCGGGGCGCGGGGAAATTCCCCACGGCGAGCGCCGTAGTTGCGGATATCATCGACTGCGCGAAGCACACCGAGCGCCGCCGCTTCTTTGATTGGGACGCCGGCGATCCTGAGTTCGTCGCGCCGGCGGAGGAAGAGGTCACAACGCTTTATGCACGCGCTCTGGGGCAAGATTCTGATGAGGCGTGGGCGCGCGTGACCGCCGCCATGCCGGGCGCAAAACGCCTGTGCCGCGATGGCGCGCCGCCGGAAGAGCTTGCGTTCATCACCCCCGCCATGCGGGAAAGAGAGGCGAAGGCTGCACTTCACGCAATCGCGGGGATAGAAATCAAGGCAATCATGCGGGTTTATTAAAGTTGATGAAACAGAAATCAGGAGCCGGAGCCATGAATGACGCTGGCTCTTGAGTGTATAGAAGGAGAAATGAGTTATGGCTTTAATCGTCCAAAAATTTGGCGGCACATCCGTTGCCAATGCCGAGCGCGTGCGCAATGTCGCAAAGATCATCACCGACACCTATCGCGCGGGAAATGACGTGGTGGTGGTGGTGTCCGCGCAGGGCAAAACCACCGATGACTACATCGCCAAGGCGGCGGAGCTCACCGCAAAGCCGCAAAAGCGCGAAATGGATGTGCTGCTTGCCGCGGGGGAGCAGATTTCCATGTCGCTCATGGCAATGGCGATCCATGAGATGGGCTGCCCGGCGGTTTCGCTCCTGGGCTGGCAGGCAGGCTTCCAAACCAGCTCAACCTATGGCTCGGCGCGCATCAAGCATATACGCACCGATCGGCTGCAGATGGAGCTGGGGCGCAAGAATATCGTCATCGTGGCGGGGTTCCAGGGCATCTGCAAGTATGACGACATCACCACCATGGGGCGCGGCGGCTCGGATACAAGCGCGGTTGCGCTCGCGGCGGCGCTGCACGCGGACCGCTGCCAGATTTTCACCGACGTGGACGGCGTGTATACCGCCGACCCGCGCAAGGTGAAGGACGCGAAGCGCCTGCAAGAAATCACCTACGACGAAATGCTGGAGCTCGCGACGCTCGGCGCGCAGGTGCTCAACAACCGCTCGGTGGAAATGGCGAAGAAATACAGCGTGGAGCTCGAAGTGCTCTCAAGCATCACCAACAAACCCGGCACCATTGTGAAGGAGGTTACAACCATGGAAAAAATGCTCGTGCGCGGCGTAACGAAGGATATGGATACCGCGCGGATTTCAATCATCGGCCTGAAGGATGTGCCCGGCATGGCGTTCCACATCTTCAGCCGCCTTGCCGCAAAGAACATGAACGTGGACCTCATCCTGCAATCGGTAGGGCGCGACAACACGAAGGATATTTCGTTCACCGTGGCGCGTTCCAACGCGGAAGAGGCTGTGGCGGTCCTCAAAGCCCTTGATATGACCGCGGCGCTGCCGATTGCGGTGGACAGTGCCGTTGCAAAGATTTCTGTTGTTGGCGTCGGGATGGAAACCCACCCCGGCACGGCATCGAAGATGTTTGAGGCGCTCTACGGCGCGGACATCAACATTCAGATGATCTCTACTTCGGAGATCAAGATTTCCGTCCTGATTGAAGAAGCCGCAGCTGACCGTGCTGTTTCCGCCGTTCACCGTGCGTTCTTCCCGGCGGATTAAGAGCTTGCAGGCTCCAAGTAAGTAGGGGTGGCTGTCCCCAGCCGCCCGCGCATATAGTATTATGGTTGCGGAACGCTGAGGACAGCGTCCCCTACAAGCACAAATAACAACTGAAGAAAAGAAACGAAAAAAATTTGAGGTAAGCTTATGAAAAAAAGACGTCTCTTGATTTTTGTTTCCGGCCTCGCTGGTATCATGACGCTTGCCGCCGTGTTATCGGCGCTGTTGCTTGGCGATGATATGCGGGTGACCAATCCGCGCGGTGCGGTCGCTGACGTGACAACGGCGCTCGCAACGGAAGCCCCGCCCGCGCCTTCAATCGTGCGGCTCATGGCCGTGGGGGATAACCTCATCCACAACAGCATTTATCAGCAGGCGCAGAGGCGGGCGGGCGGCAC
>JGI994J12354_10004089_pt1 | contig 13269 bp, 13 predicted proteins | sample IntmicLarv3ML3BL_FD_12354 | JGI IMG/M metagenome (IMG submission 12354)
CGTCCGTTACGGTCAGTCTTGCGAACAGGCAAACGACCTTCGTACTCGAATTTACGAGACTTGCCGAAGGCGTTGGTTTCTTCGAGTACCCGCCTCTCCTCGTCGTAAACGTATGACGTGACGTTACCGACCGGGTCTTTGAGCGACAGCAACTTGCCGCTGAAATCGTAGGCGAACTCGGTACGACCACCTTCGGCGTCAATAACGGCGGCACGACGACCGAAGGCATCATATTCAATAGTCGTTACATGACCGAGCGGGTCAATTTCCTGAACGACTTGTCCCAAGGCATTGTAAACCGTTTTGCGAACCGGATTCTTCTCCGTCGGACTCAATTTCGGAAAAATCATCTCCACGCGACGACCGAGTGCGTCGTAAACGAACCGTGTGACACGGCCCATTGTGTCCTTTTGTTCAAGTAACTCGCCGATGCGATTGTAGACCATCTCCGTGCGATTGCCAAGGGTATCAATCTGTGCAATTGTTCGACCATACGCGTCGACAATGATCTGCATTGTGTTTCCGAGCGAATCGGTTTGAGTGCCCACGCCGCGAAGCATGTCCGCTTGAGATCGCGTTTCACGCACGAGCTTGTGGCCCGATGCCTTGCCTTTGATGTTCTTGTCTTCCGGTTTGAAGAGGGACTCCTTCACGCGACGACGTGTGGCATCATAGGCAAACGTCGTGGTTCGTCCAGCCGCGTCGATCTGTGCAGCGTCGAGACCTGTTTTTGTATCGTAAATTTGTCGGGTAATCAAACCGGAGTCGGGAACTTTCTTTTCCCGCTGAAACGCCTTGCCACCATTCGTGCCGAATTGAGCATTGGCCACCGAACGTCCCATCGGATCGAACCAAGCAGAGGTAAACTGTTTCCGCGAAAAATCTTTCTTCGATGTGGCACTCAATTCGGTCATGACCGTTGCAATGGCATTGCCCGCGTTGTCGTAAACCTGTTCAGTTTCCTGAATCACTTCATTGTTTTTATTGAGAACAGCGGAACACACTGAACGTCCCAGCGAATCGTAGTTGGTGACATTCGTGAGACATTGACATGCACTCTGTGACTTGACCTGCCGACCTTTCGCATCAAGCCAGACCAGTGACTTTGCCGTTTCAACGACCTCGCCGGTTTTCGGATCGACGGCGGATTTGCTCTGACACCAAACCTGACCTTGCGGCGTGTAACACGTTTCCGAACCGGCAATAAATCGGCTTTCGAGAGCGTCGTTGACGAATTGCTCCGTTTTCACAATACGACCGATGTTGTCATAATGCCTCCGCGTCGAAAGCGACTGACCGTTCGCATCTTCCTCGCCGAAAGTTTCAATGGGGCGACCTCGCCAGTCATAGACATTTTCGGTGATCCGGGTCTTTTCGCCATCGACATGCTGAACGACAATGCGCGGCTTGGCACCTTGACCGGAACAGGTCGGACAGCCGCCTTCACCGCCGTAAATCATTTCGGTCATGAGGACAAGATCAGATTCGTTCGCCCCCTGCCAAATTTCCAGAGCGTGACCATGCCAGTTGAGTTTCTGCTTCGTGATCAATCCGTTCGGTGCAATCGTCTGATTTTGACGCCCGAATGCGTCGTACTGGAACACCGTTTCCCCGTAATTTTTGCCATGAACACCATCACCCGTCAGCGGAATCGTCGTATAAACACGGGTGGCAACCAAATTACTGCCTTCGTACAAATACTTCGTCCACGAAACATAGGAACTTTGCGGAAACGCATCGGTCACAAGAAGTCGGCCTTCCGCTTTGTCCCGTGCGGCCAGAATTTCCTCCTGAACGTTTCCAGCGACATTGCGAATCGTGATCGAAACCGGATTGACCAGTACGGCTTTCTGATCGGCGGTAACATAACCAGAGGCGTACATTGTTTGGCGATGCACCTCGTCGTAAACCGTCCAACTCGCCTTGCGTGCGACGATGGCATTGTTGTTTTCATCGACCGATTCGTTTTCCGGATAAAGAACTTGTGCCATTCGACCTTGGGCATCATATTCGTATTCGGTTGCGAGATGCTTCCCGGCATCGGCAATGGTCGCCCAGCCTTTCGGAACCTCGCAATCAAAATCGGCAGTCTTTGTCGTATCGACATCCATGATCGACTTGACCAAACGTCCGGTTGTCGAGTCGTATTGATTGTACCGAATGACTCCCACTTCGTCCTTCGACCAGATCAAACGCCCTTTTTCGTCGAACCGTTCCACAATGGTTGCGGCGATACCCGTGCCGTTTTGCTCCTTCGGAATAACCGGAAGGATGGTCGTTTTTTGCATGACCTTGTCAGTGCCGGGAAACAATTCATATTTGTAGGACGTTGCGATGGGCGATTTCGCCTCCTCGTCGGCGAATTGAATGTCCTGTTTGGTTTTCCACTTCGTTTTACCGTTCACGTCGAATTTTTCGTACTGTACCTCATCCTGAACAATAGGAGTTCCCTTCGTTCCGTTTTGGATCGTTTTGCGGAAAAATGCGTTTTTGGGACCGTCCTGGTCGTTGGCATGGAATTCGCGGATTTCGATCATTCCCTTGTCGGGCGAAAAATCAAGTTCCAACGCGGACTTCTGACCAGCAACCACGGTGTATCCGAGAACAACACCCGCCGAATACCTGTGTGTTTGCTTTCCTTCGACATTGTAACGGAAATGATAAATAGCGGAAGTCTCTCCATTTTCAGATGGGGCAACTTCCTCACGCAACAGAACCTTGCCATTTTTATTGGTGAACACGATGTTTTTGTTTCCAAATGGGCCGGTTTCAACAGTTTTGCGATGTACAGCATTCTGGTCGTCGGAGTCAGGATACTCGGTGTACTCCATTGTGATCAATTTGCGGTTCCTGTCCACACGTTCCAGGATGACACGCTGTTTATCGTCATATTCATAATACTTCGTCGCGAAATCCAACGCTTCCGAATCCGAGATACTGCAACAGCAGATGTTTCCGGACTTTTGCGTGAACAATTCGAAATCGGCGGGAAAAAACGCCATTTTCATGGCATGTTTCGGGCCGTTGATTTCACCGACTTTGTAATAACGGTAATGGCAGGTTGCCATCGTCACCCAGGAATCGTTGATCGCCATTTCCGTGATAACCGACTTGAGGTCACCGGAATTACCGCAGGAATTCTCATCCGAATAATAGGAGTAGAGAACTCGTTTGACCGGTTTCAGGACGTTATTGCTGCTTTCACGCAACGAAATGGAAACCAAAAGGCCTTCCGAATTGTAAGCGTATTCAAGTTCGGCGAGGATTTGGTCCTTTTGAGTGACCTTGACCTGAACAAGATGCTGGTCTTGATAAATGAACTCGGTCATCTTGCCGTTTTTATCCACGGCGGAAATCGGCAGTCCTTGCGAAACAGTACCTTCCGGATCGTTGTTGAACGTCCAGACGGTTCCGTCGTTGCGTGTGACAAGGAATGTCTTTGCATCGGCATCGATTTTCAAAGTATCCGGATAATCAAAATGGGCTTGATGGACCCCCTGATCGTCTGGTGTCAGATTGAAATGGACGCTGTCGTTGCTCGCGAATTCGGCGCGGTAGAAACTCCCCCAATAACTTGTTTTCGGGAGTTTATTAAGCTGCCATCCGAAACCGTTGACATCCGATTCCCCGCATTTCAGGTTGTCATACTTGCGTTCATGGACGATGTGCGCCGCCCCTTCCCGCAATTCGATATCACTCACATTCATGGCAATCTGGCCGTTATGGTAATGGACGGGATAACAAGTAGTCGAACCGTCCGCAGGACAGGAACCGGAACATCCAGAAGAACAACTGGACGAGGAAGGTTGACAACAAGAGCAACTGCACGATCCCGAAGAACACGAACAACTGCAACTGGAGCAGCTACAGGAACAACAATGGGAACAGGAGAAACTGCTTGAGCTGCTGGACGAAGAGCTGCTACTGTAGTAGTAACTCGACGAGCTGCTCGAAGGACTGGGTGAGGAACTGCTGCTGTAATAATAACTTGAACTCATGAATTTTTCCCTTTCGTTGGAAAAAATGTTAATGTGGTATCGACTCAACTATTGAGTCAATGACTTATTTGGCCGCAAAATTATTTTGTAGGCCTGTTTCCGCGCATATTTTCAGCGCAGAAGCTTTTTATGTTTGTGTACGGAAACGGATCGGATCAAGGATTTGAGGAGGTCAAATCCGTAACATAACAAAGATCATTTTGATTTCTTTCCAAAAATGAAACCGCTTTTTGAACATGTTCTGAATCAGGAGTATGATCAAGAAATTCACAGACTTGACGCACGATCTTTTCCGCCGATCGTGCGATCTCGGAATAGGAAACTCGAAGTAATTCAGGATTCCTGCTTTCAAAAAACTGCTCTCTTGTATTTCGTAACATCGAAAAACTGTACTTGGCAGATTGAGGATATTGATAACAAAAATTTTTTCAAAAATATTGGTAACCGGGTAATTCTCCATATTCCGCCGTTTGTTATCTCTTGATTGACAAAAGGAGTAACCCCTTACACCACAATTAACGAAAATGACATATATGCTACTTTATTCTTTTATGAAAAATGAATCAGATGCCCAAACCGTTGCAAAATTTCATCATCGAACACTTCATTACGATCATGAAAGGAAAAATATTTCTGATCGCATGGACTGGCATTATTAAAACGCTGGCGATGAACTTTGACTTCCCAATAATCCTGCCAGGATCGAAGTACATAATGATTCAGGCGGATTTTTTCCGTCGAAATTGCATGAGTCATCCATGTCACTTGTTCATGATTTTCATTGACAGTAATGCTAGGCGATGTTGTAAAATGATGAACGTCATAAAGTGAATCTACAACAACATGTTCTGGACGAACGATACTTTTAACAAAACCATTTGGTTCCCACTGTTGTTCTGACCGTCTCAACAGGTGGTGAATCTGGTCGGAAGGGCGACGGATATGGCCGTTCGTTCCATAAATCGACCAGTTGATCGCCAGGGGATTATATCCTTCGTATGATTCCATGAATTCGCCAAGATAATTGTTTTGGCGAGGTAAAATAATGACGATTGATCTTCTCACTCTATCGAAAATATTTACACTCTCCGTACACATATTGCAGGACCTTTAATTTTAGGTCGACTCATGATTCCCTCCGCATAATACCTTTTGAATAATCGGTAAACCGAAAATATTAAGTTTCTGGTATATGTCTGCATACTCGAATTTTTCCGGACAAATACTGCACTGTGAACATGTTTCTTGATGGACAAACACTTCCAGTTCCTCCGTTGAACAATCCGGCATTAGTGGCTGGTAATTTAAAACGGATTCCCATTCACTGGACAAGTAACCTCTTTGGATTGCATACACAGCACATCCAAGCTGAGGACATCGGTAAAGCTTATTGTCAAGAAGAGTCGTACAACGTTTTTTGACAAAACAGTTTTGCCACGCTTTCACTGGATCACTTTGGAACGGTATCGCCTGACCTTGATCATTGAGTCGATAGTATTTTCTCCAGGATTTGTCACTTTGTGAAATGTTCGGTTTGATTCCATGACCGGTCAAGATTTTGATTCTTGATTCAAATAATCGGTCGAATTCCAGACCATCGAAATGTCGGGAAATCGTCATTTTGATCTCGTTTTCGAGTATACTTGCAAAAAATCCATCCGACATTTTTGGGACTAAAAGTCCATTGGTGATCAATTCGACGCTGGAATCAGGCCAATCATTTCGTGTCATGGCAATGATTTCAATAAGATTCGGATGCAAAAGGGGTTCACCACCCATGATCCGTACATTTTCCGGCACAATCCGATGGTTCCATGTTTTGTACCATAGCGACAATTCGTCTAATGGAATGACCCCCTTCATTTGTCGACCAAAATGAGAACAGTATTCACATTTTAAGTTGCACGCCAAACTGACATTCATTTCAAGATTGATGATTTTGATACGTGAATTCATTTTTTTCTTTTTATGATTGATTGTCAATGAAATGCCCGAAGCGTCGCGAAATTTCGTCATCAAAAACTTCATTACGATCATGTTCTTCAAAATACTGCAAATCACATTTCGAAGAATGCGTCGACCGCGATCTTTGACTTTTGACCTCCCAAAAATCCTGCCATGAACGGAGAACATAGTGGTTGATTCTGATTTTTTCCGTTGTAATGTCGTTCCACATGGTACGAATCGGTCGATAATTTTCATCAACCGAGTATCCTGATAAAACAGGAAAATAATGGACATCGGAAATCTCCTTGCAAATCACTCGTTCCGGTCGAACAATACTTTTAATGAAACGGTTACGCTGCCAATAGGTTTCAGCCCGATGAAAAAGATGATTGATCTGTGTTTCCGGCCGTTTAATATAACCGTTTGTTCCGAAAATATTCCAATTGACAACAAGCGAACTTTCCTTTTCGTAATCTTGGAGAAAAACACGTAAATCGTCACTTTGGCGTGGCAGGAGAAATTCATCCAGATCAATCAAAGCAAGCCACTGCGTCTTTTCTGTTGCGTAATGAATAACTTTCTTGTAAACTTCACACTGAACCCAGGCAGAGGGCGAGTGGTCCACTCCGCCCATATCTTTGACATATTGCAGGTTAACCATACCCTTCTCAATGTAGGGTCGTAAAATTCTGTCTGGAACGCGAGTATCCGAATCATGGCAAACCAAGTAAAAATATTCTACACCAAGCGAATGATGATATTGAATCCATTCATCCAGCCAGGAATTTTCCATCCTGAAAATTGCGCCGATCGATAAATAATGCATCTGTTTTTCTTTCAATTTTTCCTTTTTCAGATTTCACCAGCTTTAATCGTAGGGTATTCATTGACCACATTTCCAATGGGCTGGGTTTGATTTACACGGCGATTTTGTTTAGTGACATGTTGTTTACCCCATTGACGACCGCAGAACACGGGACGTTCGTGTAGTCATTATACAAACATCGGGGTATCAATCGAAGATTTGGATGATCGCATCTTTGTTTCGCATTGCCCTTCCAACATTAATCCAGCGGGAGAGGGACTTCACTTAGTGTACGTTTTTGCGTGGTTGTGACACTGGAGTATTTCGGTTCGTTTATGATTTTTGCCTCACGAAATATAATTCGAACCATTTGTTCCAATGTGTCTTGATTGACAAAACGATTTCATAAATACCATTCGTTCTGTATTGGACTTAAACATATAATGTCTAATGCAGAGACCGTAGTGTCCCTGAACGAGGTAATACTCAGGGCAAACTTCTACAAAGTCTGGGTAAGCTGGCATCACGACATTCCATAGAGCCAATTGAGTCGGTGGCCATTTCCAGCGAGTCGATTCGTCGACATCCGAAGCTTTATCCCACGTCTCAAGGAAATTTCTGACTGGTTCATTAACTCTCATCAACATCACACCGGAGTTGGGTTTACCGGGATTCCAGCGTCTTTGTTCACTGGCAATATCCTGAGCCATGAGGATATCCTTCCCATTCATCAGGGGAATAAGTTGTTCTTCAATTTTCAACTCAAGTGAATAAAAATGTGCGTCAGCGTCGATAAAAAGTAAGAAGTCACTATCCTGTAATTCGCTAAGAATAACTGGAATTTTATGCCAGCAAATGTGACGACCTTTTTGTGGTTGTTCACGAGAAATCACATACTCATACCCGTGTCGGTCACAATAATGGCGGTTGATCCTCTCGCTCCATCGAAAATACTCAAGTTCTCCATACATATATTGTAGGACTTTGATTTTCAACTCGCGTGATTTTTCCGGATTCATGACTTTTAGCCTTTTATGGTTTTATTCAGGATTCCTTGGCAGAACCGTTTGGCTGAGTATTCTTGTTATGCTCTTTGAGTAGTGATTCCAAGAGTTTCTGATCTTTCTCACGAAGCAAATTCTGGTGATGGATTTCCTGGACCAGTTCGGCAATTCTGGCATTCTTGCGTTCCATTTCGTCATGCGTTTTCGGCAAAATCTGCTTCATATAGGTCCAGATGATGAGGAACAACAAGGCACCGAAGCCGATTTTTTCCACCGGCAGTTCGAAGATGTCGGGAACATTGGCGAATAATGTCACCGTTCCCGATAAAAATAAACATCGTAGTGTGTCGTACATGATAAACATCCTTAATACCAAGGATTCCTTTCTGATTCATTAAGCTAAGTTGTTTTCGGATTAGGGGATTTTAATCGGTGTGATATTGGTTAAATCATTTTCCTGCCATTGGTTTTCAACCATACTGATGGCGAACGCATCGGTGTAACGACCACGGCATTGCTTAGTGAACGTGCCTGTCCACATGCTCGTAATCTCAATCCTTTTCTGAATTGTCCGCCAAATGTCCCACATGAGAACACTATAGGTTTTAGGTATTGTGTTCGTAGCGTTTCAAGAATCGTTTTGGTATGATTCAATCGTGTATGGATTGTCAGTATAATCATGATAGGATTCATGGCTGCTTCTATTCATTGACGCAGTGCAAAAATTGCGCATACCAATCAGGTAAGGTGTATTCAAACGCTTCGTTAAACTTACCGGCATCCATGACCGAATAGCTTGGTCGTTTGGCATCCGCACCATATTCTTCCGAATTCACAGGAATCGGGGCGTACCAATTGAAGACACCAGCATTTTCCGTAGTCCATTTAAAAATCAATCGTGCCAATTCGTGCCAGGTCGTACTACCGGTGCCGCTGAGGTGATAAAGCCCCAAGGCACTTTATTGGTCAACAATACTCTTGTAACGACATGTTCAATGGCTTCGGCGATCATTGGTGTCCAGTTTGGTGAAATGATCTGGTCATTGACGACACGCGGTATATAACCGCAGTAAACGTAGCTGCGCATGGTTGTGAAAAAATTGCTACGTCTCGTACCATAAAGGCCACTGACCCGAAAAACCAAGGATTTTTCACACAATTCCAGTACACGCGGTTCACCGATCAACTTGCTCCAACCGTAAACTGAAAGCGGGTTGGGGTGGTCTTCTTCCGTGTAGGGTTGGACATGTATCTCATTTGTATTGACATTCTCATTTACCGATTGACTCCCGTGAGCACCGTGGACGGGCTTTGCCAACGATGTGGCAGCGTCAATCCGGGATACATCAACGTCCTTGCGCTGACCATCGAAGACGTAATCGCTCGAAAAATGAATGATCGGAATATTACGTCGGTCCGCTTCGGCGGCCAAAATGGCCGGTGCTTCCTGATTGATCAATTGGGTCTTGAGCGGCTCATGTTCCGCTTCATCAATATTCGTGTATGCGGCACAATTAATGATCAAGCTCAATTCCGGCAAGTGCCGAATCTTTGTATACAATATTTCCGGATTGCAAAAATCAATATCTTCACGTCCCCACGAAATGATGGTTGTATCCCTCTCCAACAGCTTGTGCAATTCATAGCCCAACTGGCCTTCTTTACCTGTCAAAAGAATTCGCATCCATCATCTCCCGTTTTGACACCATTGGAATTGTATGACAATGGCCATCAATGTTTCACCTTCTCCGACATACTCGTCGTCTTATCACGAAAACATCGGTATACCGTATTTTTCACGATAGTTACGTACTTGTTCGTATCGTATTTGCTCAGCTTCTCGCAGTTCCAAAGGAATTTGTATTCCATAAAGTTCTTCCCAACTTCCATCATCCTCCAAATTTATCCAGAATCTTATCGATTCCAAATGACATGCTAAACAGGGGAGCTGAATCCGGCGGCCACATTTGGGACATCTCGTTAGTTTTTGACGTTGACTTCGGGAATTTTTTTGTTTTGGCAAATCCGTATCGTTTCCTGGTTTTGAAAATGATTCCATCCTGAACTCCGTTTCGTTTTTCCATAAATGTTTTTTGACTGACAGTGGTATCTTATACGACAAATTCCACCTCACCTAATGGAAAACTCAAAAAAGTCTGAAATCGCGGTAGTCAAAATGGATAAAGATTTCATGGAATGATGCAAGTTCTTTTTTTTAACGTGTTTGAATTTATCAATTGTGATAAAAGTTTTTTGAGAAAAGATGCCTTATCTCTCCTATTCCGTATTAAAGCGTCCTACTGAAAAAAGGAGGGATAAGAAAACCTGACGTAAGGAGAGGAATTTTCGTGAAAATTGAGTCGTTCCTTCCGAAGTAATTCCGGAAGAAACGAGAGTGATTTCACAGATTTTCAAGGAGAGTAAGAATCTTGAATACGTGAGGACAACGGGACCTTTCGTAAATGATTTTCAGGCGTTTGCACGTACTTTTAACTTTGTTGTAGCAAGGCTTGGAACAGAATTTTTTGTTCGGATAAGCTGGTTTGAAGGCAAAGTATTCGTGACATCCAGGGCAAAGACACGGAAGAGTTTTCTCTGGTTTTTTACGAACCTTTACCTTACCCGCCTTCTTGGACGGATTGCTTGAAATCTTTTGCTTGGTCATGATTCATGGCTTTCTGTGATTAACGGTGTTTGTTTCGTCGGGAATCGAATTCCCGATGAAATCACACCGTGTTCAGCAGAGCCATTTCACCATGAATCCGATATTACGTTTTCTTGGTCTCAGTTGTCTTTCGGCTTTTTCTTTTCAGGTAGTTGCGCCGGTTGGCTTCGTGACGTTGTTTACGGCCTTTTGCCGACGCGTTGTACTTCTTTCTCCGTTTGATTTTGTTTTGACGTTTTCGTTCGGATCGGAAAAATTCCCGTCTTGTCAGGACATCCAATAAGAAATCCTGACATTCCACGCTGCAAAAAATCTGACAGCCGCAATGGGGAAGATAATACCGTTTGCAAATGATACACTTTCTCCGACACAAGGGGGTGTCTTGAGACTGACATTGGCATCCCGGATTGCTTGGAGGGGTTGTCGGATAACAACAGGGAAGGATTGATTGGTATGAACCGGGAACACCGTCACGAATTTTGCTGGACATGATTCTCTTCCTTTCTTCGTTTCGAAGAAGGAAAAGAGAGTCCCGTCAAAAATCAGTTCACAGGTATTTCTGGCCGGAAAACAAGCGTATGAAACTCTGGTAGGAAACATCACAGAAAGAAAAAGCAACCGTTTCGAAAAGCGGAGATTCGTTCTTTCCGTCATGCCCTTGAGTCAGGGACGCTTGAATCAGATTTCATGGTCCATGTCGTGTAAAGCCGCAGGGTCGCGCCCATGGCTTCGGATTTTCCACCGTTCATGGAAGAAAATCTTGAAGTACGTGAAAATTGGCATGGATAAATAAAGGGTGATGATGTTGTTTTTTTCCACCGGTTTTTTCCTGGTCCTTTTCATAGTTGGCAGTCATACGACGGAAATTATTGAGAACATTGCATCAAATGCTCCGACCATTGCTGAAGCGGCAGTTACCGGTGCGTCCATTGCGAAAAGTTTTCAAATCAGCCTCGGTGGAATTATGGCATACATTTTCCTGCCGTTTTTATGGCTGAGTTCCTTGATCATCAGTGGTCATGTTTGCGGGTTGTCCCTCTTGAAAGATGCCCCGTCACTACAGATAAGACGGTGGCTCGTCCAACAGATGTTCATCTGCTATTGCGGACTTGTTTTAATTCCAGCTTATTATATAGGGATGGGACATTTGTTGGTATACTTCGTCGATATTGAAAACACAATGCACTATATCATTACTGGGAGTAATTGTTTTTTTGCTACTGTGGGAGTCGGTTACATTTTTTGGGTGCGACCTCATTATCGAAAAATTAAAGAACAGGCCATTCTCCCGGATTTTGAAATGGATTATCAAAAACTGGAACGAAATATTTATCGGGGATTTGGCTTGTTATTGTTGTTAATCGTTGGAGCCTTTTCATGGTTCTTTTTGTTTGACCTTCTTGGTCATCTCAAATTAACCATCAAGAACGATGTTTCAGAAAAAAACATGTTTCTGATTTCTTCTTTTTCTATTGCTGCTGTTGCTATTCTGGGAGTTCACATCAGCATGTTCAGTTTGTTCAAGAAATTTCTGAAAACATGCCAAAATGGAACTGTCATCACCGAAGCATCCCGCTATATTAAGAACAACCTGCCGCAAAGGCATACCACAAGATTAACCCAAGAACTTGGCTATATTTTCTTTTTTGCCTTGATCGCAATCTACCCGGATTTGTCTCACCTGATTTTCTTCTATAGAAGGGTGTTGATTTCTTATTTGGGAATTGCCGTGATTGTGATTTGGTGGACAATCGTATTACGTCAAAATATGAAAACCCCAGAAAATCGCTGGCACAATATCTGGGGAACATTTCTGATTCAATTTTTGGCCATGTATCTGTTGCGAACCACCCTTTATGGTGATTGAAGAAAGTAGGTCAGCCAGACCAAAAAACGAATGTTTGGGCTGCCGCCGCAGAAATAAATGCACCAGCTGTTTGCTCCGCTTGGCAAAGAGATGAGTTGCCATTTAAACACCGGCAACAATCGACTGCATCCGGGACCGGATCCAACGGAGGACGCTCCGGCATGACCTCGTATTCACCACTCGTAACGATTTGTTCCTGGTAATTCGTCTTCTTCGCTGGCATGGATTCCTCCCATCAAATCGATAATCTGTACAAATCTCGTATCGAGAAAACGCCTCATTCCGAGGCGTTGTTTTATAGTACTCCATGTGATTACGCAATGAGCCTCCCCCAAGAATCAATTCTCTTTTTTTCACCAAGAGCCGATATGATTCTCCGATCAACATTTCTCCAACCGGGAAGTGAAAACCGTTTTCCATAACTGTAAATGATCCATCTCCAGCTGTCTTCACAATGAGTCACGGAAAAAATATTGTTTCCAAGGTATTCCATTGCGGTAAAGAGTCGCCATCGGGGACACCAGTACAATGCTTGGTTGCCCAACTCGCAAAGAAACACGGCTTGAGGTTTGTGGCGTTTATCATTATGGACACCACTGAAAAACGTGGAAAATAGGATGGTTTCCGGCGTAAAGAGTATTTGGGGATAGCCTTTGAATGAGACTGTTCGGTTCACATAAACTCGTTCCACCCCCTCACAAAACCTGGATTGTGTTTCGACATCGAATAAATAAGTTCCCCGAAATCGTTTACTGATATTTCTAGGGATACCGCCATAAAATCTGGCAGCGATTTGCGATGCCGCATGTTGAACCATTTCTTTGGTATCCGTAATATCGGGAACTGATATCCAGTCGCGAGAAGTCTTAACAATATGATCGTTCATTGGCGGCAAAAAAATCAATGGTCGCAAACGTCACATCATGGTCGACACGCTTGGATTGATCATGGTCGTGGTCGTTCACACGGCTTGTATTCAGGAT
>JGI994J12354_10004090_pt1 | contig 13266 bp, 9 predicted proteins | sample IntmicLarv3ML3BL_FD_12354 | JGI IMG/M metagenome (IMG submission 12354)
ATACCGGTCTCTATTCTAAGGTCAAATGCATCTGTCAGTTTTATACTACCATTAACCTTTAATGTTTGCGTATATTTATCTTTTCGCACCCATTCGTTTGCCGAGTTTTGTACATAAGATGGTAAATAATTAAAATCGTAATGAAAATCAAGCGACCAAGGTGCTTTAAAATCGCTATAATATAAATAGTCGGTATATAGATACTCTCCTGTTTCAGGATGAAAACGCGGTATTCCTTCAAGGGTAACCGGATTGTTTTTTATTCCATTTTCACCGCCTGAAAATTGAGTGCCCAATGAAAAATTTAAATTGGTTAAACGCGCTAAGCCTTGTCCTTCCGAAACAGCAAAAGAATTTATTCTCTTTCCTTGATGTATGGCATAAGGATCAAATGTAGCACGTCCATTAATACTCACTCGCTCAAATACGTTAGTAGAAAACGTTACCGAAATATCCGATAAATTCATAGAGTCTGCCAAAAAATTATAACTTCCGCCAATACTTAATTTTTCAATCAATTTTATTTTTTTCACACCCCCATTTATCGTATCTTTTTTATCGAGAACTTTCATCTCTAAATTATTATCTAACGAAAAATTTAAAACAGCAGAAGGACCGGAAGAAGGTGCTTGGAATATTCCGGAATAAGCATTGTAAGCAAGCGAGTGCGATTTTCCTAATGAATCCGAATAATAATAAGTACGATAACCGTTGGCAGCCGTACGCATATCAGGAGCAAAAGACATACTGACACTTGGCGAAACCACGTGACGAATAGCTTGGACATAAGATTTTTTTCCGAACAAAAACATTCCGTACAATCGCGTACTGGCGTTAACACTAAAGCTATATTGATGTGTCATATTCAATTCGCTGAACGATTTACTCTTTAGGTCTTCAACTTTTCCGGTTGCTTCGTTATACTTTTTTTCTAATCCTTGAAAATACCAATTCATGCCATAATTAAAGCCGGGCGATATATTGAGGTAGTTCAACAAAGTAAAAGAAGGCAGACCGATAGTAAAAGAATGGCTCATTCCATTTTGAAATTTTTCCCAAAAATCAGGGTCTCCCCATTCCGATTCTTTAAACGCAATTTTATTATTAAAGTGTGTGTTATAGCTTATCGAAATTTTTTCGTAAAGACGTTCTTTACCTACTGCTCGCTTTCTTTTAAAGGGATAAATAGTGCTCATGGTAAAATTAAAACTTGGTATTCCAAGTGTGTACGAACTATCTCGCATATTTTGGCTATGCGTAAGCGTTACCGAAAGATTGAAAGGTGTTCCTTCCCACGAACGACCAAAATTAATAGACGATTGCGCCGTACTCTGCAAAGCGTTCATCGGATTCTCCATACTATTATTTTGACGATACGAAGAAGTCATATAATTTACGCTTGCGCTAAATCTTATTTCGGGATTTGCTTTCGGATCTTGTGTGTGTTGCCAGCCAATTGCAAAATCACGGCTCGACACATAATCGCTTGAGCCTGCATCGCCACGCACAGTTTCCGATAATTTTAAGTCAAAATTTCCGCTAAAACCATATTTTTTCTTGTAGCGCGAAGTCGCTCGAACGCCCCACGAGCCAAGTGTAAAATAATCGGCGGTAAGCGTTAAATCGAGATATTCGCCAAACACAAAATACCAACCTATATTATTGACATAAAAACCGCGCGAAGGCTCTTCTCCAAAAGTTGGAAACAAAAAACCACCGCTCCTATCGTTACGTTTCGGAATAAAACCAAAAGGCAACGCGAATGGAGTAGGTACATCTTCGATAACTAAATATGCCGGTCCAAAAACAGTTTGACTATTGGGTTCTGCCGTTACTTTCGCTTTCGATAAACTCAAATAGAAATGCGGATGATCTAAATCGCAAGTAGTATATCGTCCACCTTTTATATTAATCGAATTATCGGGCATTTTTTTGATTACCTTTCCATGTAAGAAAGCTTCGCCCTCCGATGTGATTACATTATTGATAATCGCTTTTTTGGAGGTGAAATTATAATGCATGCTTTCCATCCTATATTCTTTCCCGCTTTCTTTCATCACCGGACTACCCGTCCATTTTCCGGTAGAATCGCGAATGCCGGTAGCAAAAACATTTCGTGTATCTATATTATAGACCATGCGTTCCGCTTTGATTTCCAAATCGCCATATTTAACTACAACATCGCCATAATAAAAAATCTTACGTTCGTCGCCGGTAAAATCGTAAATGGTAGAATCGAGACCGTTAGTAAACACCGGAGAATCAAGCGAACTAGAACGTTTTCGCAACAAGGTATCTTCCCGAATTGTAAGCGTGTCCGTATCTAAAGCGAGTGAACTCCATATCGTTGATGTGGTATCACGAAACGTATTGGTAAAGCCGCTTGCCAAACACGGCAACAAGAGTAAAACTACCGCCAGATATGAATGTATTGCTTTCAACAATGGATTATCCAAAATAATGTGCTATTTTTGCAAATTACTTACAAAGTTACAAAAAAGTTTAATTGCTATATACTAATTAGAAAAATGAACTTTCATATTCGACATATATTATTGTTTTTCTGTGTGGCAAGTTACTGCATTTTTTTGCAAGCACAATCGCCTACCGGCGAATATCGTATTCGTAAAGTAGTGATTGACGCCGGACACGGAGGAAGAGATCCGGGTGTGGTTGGAAAAACTTTAAAAGAAAAAAATATTGTGCTATCCGTAGCATTAAAAACCGGAAAGTTAATTAAACAGCAATATCCCGATGTAGAAGTAATTTATACGCGCGATAAAGATGTGTATGTAGATGTTGCCGAACGCGGAAATATTGCCAACCGCCACAATGCCGATTTATTTATTTCCATTCACGTAAATTCTATAAAAGACCGAACAAAAACAAATGTCGGCGGATACGAAACTTTTATCATGGGGACGGAAAAAACCAACGCGAACATGAATGTTGTAATGCAAGAAAATTCTGTAATTACTTACGAAAAAGATTACAGCACCAAATACGAAGGTTACGATCCNAGCAATCCCGAATCGTTTATTATTTTTTCGATGTATCAAAATGCCCACCTTGACCAAAGTGTGAAAATGGCAGAATTGATGCAAGNGCAAATGAAAAATACGCCGATAAAAACAAATCGTGGTGTGAAGCAAGGACCACTATTAGTATTATGGAAAACAGCCATGCCGAGTATTCTTGTAGAGTTAGGTTTTTTATCGAATCCGACAGAAGAAGAAGCCATGAAAAAAGAATCGACTTTAGATTCTTTTGCAAAAGCGATTTCTACCGCTTTTTCCAACTACAAATCCTATTACGAAAAACAACATATAGGAAGTTTTGTTACNGCTCCGCCGGAAACACCGAAAACAGAAANGCCGAAAAAAATAGAAGCGGATACCATTTATTGCGTGCAAGTTTTTGTTTCACCGGCAAAGAATATTAAAGGCAGCAAAGAAGCAAAAATNTTAGAAAAAGAAAAAAATGTTCGTGCTATTCCTGCCGGAAAAGCATATAAATATATAGTAGGCGANTTTTCTAATTACCAAGATGCACAAACCNCTTGTAAACGATTACAAAAAAACTTTCCGGGAGCTTTTGTGGTAGGTTTGAAAAACGATACTATTATACAAGTAAAACGATAAATTATGAAAGTAAAAATTTCACGAGAAGTTAAAATCGGTATTTATGCATTAGGTACATTAGTGTTGATGTACTGGCTTTTTAATTTTCTCAAAGGGCAAGACATTTTTAATTCTTATGATAAATATTACGCAACTTTCGAAAATGTAGAAGGCTTGGCGCAATCGTCAACCGTTTATTTGAAAGGATTAAAAATAGGAAATGTATCGAAAATAGAATTGGATGAAAATGCACAATCATTTAAAATATCGCTACGCATCAATCGTGGTTATAGTATTCCAAAAAATTCGACCATCGAAATATACAGCACCGACATTATGGGAAACAAAGCGGCGCGCATTCTTGTCGGCGATAGTCCGATGCTTGCATTACCCGGCGATTATTTAAAATCGAGTGTCGCGTCAGACCTTACAAACATGGTATCGCGAGAACTGATACCGCTGAAAGATAAATTGGAAACACTTATCACAAATTTAAACACAACGGTTGTTTCTATTAATAATGTATTGACCACCGATGCGCAAAAACAATTGACAGAAAGCATCGCACATTTGAGTACTTCGTTGCAACATATTGCAAACATCACCAACTCGCTCGATACCGAAAAAGAACACATTATTCGCACGCTCGAAAACATCGATGCATTTACGGCTTCACTCAGCAATAATTCACAAAGTATTGATGCCATTATTCGCAACTTCGAACAACTTTCCGATTCGTTAAAACAAGTGAATGTAAAAGCTACGGTAGATCACTTGAACACCTTGCTGGCACAAGCTTCCGACACTACCGGAACAGTCGGACAATTACTTTATAACGGCGAATTATACGACCGTTTATCTTCCACTTTAAATAGTTTGGATTTACTGATAAAAGATTTGAAAGAAAATCCAAAAAAATATGTAAAACTATCTTTGTTTTAAGTTTTATTTTTGATACGATTTTTTTTACAAAAATTGATAATAATTGAAAATCAAGCGTCTAAAAAAATCCTGTTTTTTCGACCAAAAAAAAATAAAAAAAATAATTAAATTTTTTCGAGTTGAAGATTAACACGTTATATTTTTTTTGATATTTCCAATAGACTTTATACTTTTTTTTTCAAAATTTTTTCACCAATTTTGTCATTGCGAAACTCAACTCTTTCACCATATAGTTTCTAATTTGAATTATGAATGAAAACCATTTAAAGGTGTGGGCTAATTGTCTTCAAGTAATAAAAGACATCATCCCTCCTGCAAGTTACAAAACGTGGTTCGAACCAATTGTCCCGCTGCGCCTTAAAAACAACGTGCTGACAATAGAAGTTCCAACTTCGTTCTTCTACGAATATTTGGAAGAGCATTTTATTGATTTAATCAGTAAAACTATTCGTAAAGAACTTGGTTCGCAAGCACAATTGGAATACAGCGTACGTGTAGTCGAAAAAGGTGCGTCGGTAGTTTATCCGCCGAAAGAGCACACACGTCCGAATAATAAATCTGTTCCATTCCCTACCGACACGGAAAGAACTATTCCAAATCCATTCATTATTCCGGGTTTAAAACAATTGCAAATTGATCCGCAATTAAATCCCGAATATTCTTTTTCAAATTTTGTGGAAGGAGATTGTAATCGTTTGGCTCGCTCGGCAGGTCTCAGCATTACCGAAAATCCGGGACGCACGGCTTTCAATCCGCTACTTATATATGGTGGTTCGGGTTTAGGAAAAACACACTTGGTGCAAGCCATCGGAATTGCAGTAAAAGAAAAATTTCCCGAAAAAATTGTATTGTATGTAAATGCCAATCGTTTCCAAACTCAATATATGGATGCGGTTACGGTAAAAAATAAATTAACCGACTTTCTACATTTTTATCAAATGATAGATGTGTTGATTTTGGACGATGTACAAGAATTTGCAGGAAAAGAAGGAACACAAAACGCTTTTTTCCATATCTTCAATCATCTTCATCAATCGGGCAAACAGTTGATTTTAACTTCCGACAAAGCACCTGTTGATTTACAAGGATTGGAACAACGTTTATTATCGCGCTTCAAATGGGGATTGTCGGCAGAGTTGCAAACACCCGATTTAAAAACGCGTACAGCTATTTTGCAAAATAAAATTTACCACAACGGCATGCAAGTTGACGAAAAAGTGGTAAGCTATATTGCCGAAAAAATTACAACCAATATTCGCGAACTCGAAGGCGCGTTAATTTCATTGTTGGCACAAGCTACTTTAAATAAAAAATTAATTACCACCGAACTTGCCGAAGAAACCACCGAAAAACTAATCAGTACGCTGCAACGCGAAATTTCTATCAACGATATTCAAAAAACGGTTTGTACTTATTTCAGTCTTTCGCAAGATAATATGTTGTCGAAATCGCGGAAACGCGAAGTGGTGCAAGCTCGTCAAATAGCCATGTATTTAAGTCGTCAGTTGACAAAAGATTCGTTGGCATCGATTGGCGCGCAAATCGGAGGAAAAGACCATGCCACCGTATTGCACGCTTACAACACGGTGTGCGACTTGATGGACACCGACAAACATTTTCGTCAATATGTAAGCGATATTGAAAAGAAATTAAAATCGAATTGGTAACCCAAAGAACAAACTTTTTTTCATAACAATTGTTTTTGTTCTTAAACCTAATAGATTTTTTCTATTAGGTTTTTTTTATTTATTAATGTTATTTATCTTTCCAAGGAATCGCATCTTTATTCCTTTGATATAAATTCACAACAGCATCCAAATAATTAATGATATCCAATTGGGTGTAGTTGGGATAATTTTTAAGATATTCGAGGATAATATGTATAGTTGCATCAAAAGGTTGGCGCATATCAACAAAAATATACTTATTTGCATCAACCAACAAAATATGGATATAAGACTCACTAGCAAAAGTACAAAGTCTGAAGATACCATATTCCTGATTTTTAAACTCCTCATAAGTCACAAGGTCATTAATTATCAATAATGTATTTTCAGTTTTGGAAAACTCTTGTAATTCTCCCATAGATATTAAAAAATCGTACGATTTTACTCTTAAGCTATCTGATGGTTGAGCAGAAGAATAGCAGTAACCTAATAACACAAGTATGCATAAAAAAAATGTTCTCATCATATAAATAATTGTTTTTAAAATTTATCTTCAATATCCTTTGTCGCCACTCCCACAGCAATATCAATTTTTGATTTTTTATTGTGGTCGTACTTCCGAGATTTAATTAGCATAAATGCAAATCCAAAAATAATTGGAACAAACAGAAAACACTCAGCGATTAAAGGCAACCCTATTAATTTAAAAAAATAATATCCGGCAATAATTGAAACGCCAATAGTTATTAGCNCGTTNCGCATAAAAGTAGATAATCCGNCAATATCAACTTTTTTCTTCTTTTTTCGAGACATTGTNNTATATCCNGCTATCANATCCGGAGATTTCTTTAAAAGAAATCCAAGTCCAATCATAAATAACCCAATGAAAATAATTACAATATCCATAATCACCTATAAAATCTTATTNAACACAAAGATATTAAAATTAAAAAACAATACATAATCAATTCGTTATAGCTATTATTGAGAGCTGTTTTTCTTCCAACATAATCGGTGCAAATTGTTAAAAACTTGATATCAAAAGGCACAGCTAATTTCGTATCTTTGTGCGTTAAAATTTGGACAGCTACAAACTATGGATGCTACGACTACAAGTTATTTAGACGATAATGTAATTACGCTTGATTGGAACGAACACATTCGGCGACGCCCGGGTATGTATATCGGAAAATTGGGAGACGGAAATTCTCCCGACGATGGTATTTATATTCTTCTGAAAGAAGTGATGGATAACTCCATTGACGAATATGCAATGGGCGCGGGAAAAATAATTCAGATAACAATTGACGAAACCGAAGTGACGATACGCGACTACGGACGCGGAATTCCGTTGAATAAAGTGGTGGCTGTGTCGAGCATTATGAACACAGGCGCAAAATACGACAACAAAGCTTTTAAAAAATCGGTAGGTTTGAACGGCGTTGGTATCAAAGCGGTAAACGCATTATCTATCGCGTTTGAAATTGCTTCGTTTCGTGAAGGAAAATCGAGTTCGGCAACTTTTTCAAAAGGTGTTTTATTAAAACAAAAACAAACCGAATCGAAAGAAAAAACCGGAACTTTGGTGCGCTTCACTGCCGACGAAGAACTATTTGGAAACTACGCTTTCAATATGGAATTTGTAGAACAAATGGTGCGGCATTACACCTACTTAAATGCCGGTTTACAAATTGTATTGAATGGCGAAACTTTCAGTTCTAAAAACGGATTACTCGATTTGCTGAACGAAAATATCAGCGAAGAGCCGCTCTACACTCCTATTCATTTAAAAGATAACGATATTGAAGTCGTAATTACGCACGGCAACGAATACGGCGAAACAGTTTTTTCGTTTGTCAACGGACAAAACACCACGCAAGGCGGAACACACTTGTCGGCGTTTCGCGAAGCGGTTGCCAAAACAATCAAAGAATTTTATAAAAAAGATTTTGAGCCTGCCGATGTTCGACATTCGTTGGTAGCAGCCATAAGTATAAAAGTTGAAGAGCCGATTTTCGAATCGCAAACAAAAACAAAATTAGGCTCAAAAGATATCGGACCAAATGGACCTTCGGTGCGCAATTTTATTGTCGATTTTTTGAAAGAAAAACTCGACAACTATTTGCACAAACATTCCGAAACCGCCGATGTGTTATTGAAAAAAATTCTCGAATCGGAGAAAGAGCGCAAAGCCATATCGGGCATACAAAAATTGGCACGCGAACGCGCGAAAAAAGCAAATTTACACAACAAAAAATTGCGCGATTGTCGTGTTCATTATAACGAAAAACACGAATTGGCGGAAGAAAGTACGCTCTTTATTACCGAAGGAGATTCGGCAAGCGGCTCGATTACAAAAAGCCGCGATGTCAATTCCCAAGCCGTATTCAGCCTCAAAGGAAAACCGCTGAACACTTATGGAATGACCAAAAAAGTAGTGTACGAAAACGAAGAATTTAATTTATTACAAGCTGCGTTGAATATCGAAGAAGATTTAGAAAATCTTCGCTACAACAAAGTTGTAATCGCTACCGATGCCGATGTGGACGGTATGCACATTCGTTTGTTGCTCATTACATTTTTCTTGCAATTTTTCCCCGATTTAATTCGACAAGGACACTTGTATATCTTGCAAACTCCGCTTTTCCGCATTCGTAACAAAAAAGAAACTCGCTATTGTTACACGCCAAGCGAACGCGAAAAAGCAATCGCGAAATTGGGAAAACACGTGGAGATTACACGTTTCAAAGGATTGGGAGAAATTTCGCCCAACGAATTTGCGGAATTTATTGGCGAAACTATACGCCTCGACCGCGTAAGACTGAGCAAAGACGACAGTATTCACGATTTGTTGGAATTTTATATGGGAAAAAATACGCCCGACCGCCAAAGTTTTATTATCGATAATTTGCGTGTAGAAGAAGCTTTGGAAATGGCAAAAGAAGAAATTGAATTGGAAGAAATGCTATAACGAAGAACTATGTCAATCGAAGAAATAGAAATAGATGAAGAAATGTTAGACGGCGAAAGCAGCGTCGAGCAAAGCAAATATTCTGACCTAATCAACAAAGGCGAGAAAAAATACAAACTCACCGGAATGTATCAAGATTGGTTTTTAGAATATGCTTCGTATGTTATTTTGGAACGCGCCGTACCGCATATCAACGACGGATTGAAACCTGTGCAACGCCGCTTGTTGCACGCGATGAAAAGAATGGACGATGGTCGTTACAACAAAGTTGCAAATATCATTGGACACACAATGCAATTTCACCCGCACGGCGACGCTTCTATCGGCGACGCGTTAGTACAATTGGGACAAAAAGATATTTTAGTTGACACACAAGGAAATTGGGGAAATATTTTAACCGGCGACAGCGCCGCAGCGCCACGATATATCGAAGCGCGATTAACCGCTTTTGCAAACGATATTGTTTTTAATCCGAAAACTACCGAATGGATGGATTCGTACGATGGTCGTAATCGCGAGCCGGTTACGTTGCCCGTAAAATTTCCGTTATTATTGGCGCAAGGCGTAGAAGGAATCGCGGTTGGTTTGGCTTCAAAAATTTTGCCGCATAATTTCAATGAATTGATAGATGCCGCTATTGCCGTACTCAAAGGAAAAGATTTTGAATTGTATCCCGATTTTCCGACAGGCGGATTAGCCGACTGTTCGCGCTACAACGATGGCTTGCGTGGAGGCGCGGTAAAAGTTCGCGCTCGTATCAATAAGTTGGATAAAAAAACTTTGGTCATTACTGAAATTCCTTTCGGAAAAACAACTTCAACAGTCATTGAATCTATTCTGAAAGCGAACGAAAAAGGAAAAATTAAAATTCGTAAAATTGATGATAACACTTCGCAAAATGTAGAAATTGTTGTGCATTTGCACAGCGATGTGTCGCCCGATAAAACGATTGACGCGCTTTATGCATTTACCGATTGCGAAGTTTCAATTTCGCCAAATGCTTGTGTTATCAGCGAAGAAAAACCGCACTTTATCGGCGTAAAAACAATTTTGCGACACAACGCGGAACACGCCAAAGCCCTTTTGCAGCAAGAACTCGAAATACGCTTAAACGAATTACACAACGATTGGCATTATTCGTCGCTCGAAAAAATATTTTTTGAAGAACGAATTTATCGCGAATTGGAAAGTAACGCGCGCACTTGGGAAGCGCAATTAGCCGCAGTAGCAAAGGCTTTGAAACCTTTTGAAAAAGAATTACGCCGACCGATTACTGCCGAAGATATTGATTGGTTAGTCGAAAAACCTGTTCGCAAAATATCGAAATTTGATATTAAACAAGCCAACGAACGTATCGAAAGAATTGAAAACGATATAGAAGAAGTAGAAAATCATTTGGCAAATATTGTAAATTATACGGTCAATTATTTTCAACAAATCAAAAAGAAATACGGAAAAAATTTTGTGCGAAAAACCGAGTTGCGCAACTTTGAAACCATTGAAGCGACTAAGGTTGTAGTGGCAAATGCAAAACTCTATATTAACCGCAGCGAAGGTTTTGTAGGAATGGATTTGAAGCGCGACGACAATGCCGAATATATTAGCGAATGCTCCGATATCGACGATGTGATTGTGTTTTTGCGCAACGGAAAATATATTATTTCCAAAATTACCGGAAAAGCATTTTTCGGAAAAGACATTCTACACGCCGCGGTATTCAAGCGAAACGACGAACGAACAATTTACAACGTCGTGTATCGCAATGGTAAAAACGGAGAAATTTACGCGAAACGTTTCTTTGTTTCGGGCGTTACGCGCGACAAGGAATACGACGTATCGCAAGGAAAAGAATATTCGGAAACGCTTTGGTTTTCGGCAAATCCGAATGGCGAAGCAGAAATTTTGAAAGTATATTTGAAACCTCGTCCGAAATTAAAAAAACTGATTATCGAATTCGATTTCGGTCAATTGACAATAAAAGGACGCAGTTCTATGGGAAATATTTTGGCGCGTTATCCCATTCATAAAATTATGCTAAAAGAAAAAGGCGAATCGACATTAGGCGGACAACAAATTTGGTTTGATGCCGACGTGCAACGCTTGAACACCGACGCGCGCGGAATTTTGCTCGGCGAATTTCACGTGGGCGAACGCATTGTTGTGATTACAAAAAAAGGAATGTATCACACCACCAACTACGATGTAACCAATCATTACGAAGGCGAATTGTTGTGTATCGAAAAATTCAATAGTCAAAAAATATTTTCGGCGTGCTATTACGATGCCGAATTAAAATCATACTACCTCAAACGATTTACATTAGAGCCAAACGATAAAATGCCATTGAGTTTGGTGGGCGAACACGCCGATTCGTATTTAATAGAACTTTCGAAAGACAGTTTTCCGCAAGCCGAATTGGTATTTAAAGGAAAACACGCGCAACGCGAGCCGGAAGTAATTGATGTGGATGAATTTATTGGTATAAAAAGTTTTCGCGCGAAAGGAAAACGCGCGACCACATTAGATGTAAAAACCATTCGCTTTATTGAGCCATTGCAAAAAACATTGCCCGAAACAACCGCAAATAGCGGCGAAGAAAAAGCGGTACAAATGTCGTTGTTATAAATTTTGAAAACTCCCAATCATATTGCGTTGCTTGGCTTTATGGGCTGCGGAAAAAGTACGGTAGGAAAAAAATTATCGCAACAAATCAATCGTCCTTTTTTTGATTTAGATAAAGCAATTGAAACGCTCGAAGAAAAAACTATCGCTGATTTTTTTTCCGAGATAGGCGAAGAAAAATTTCGCGCATATGAATATCAAATCCTACAAGAATTGTTGAATAATCAAGAGCCTTCGGTAATTGCTTGCGGCGGCGGAACTCCTTGTTATCACAACGCAATGCAGCTACTCAGCCAACAAGCGACTACTATTTATTTACAATTATCGGAAGAAAAATTACACGAACGGCTTTATCGCAAAGTTACTAAACGCCCACTATTGCAAGGACAGCACGATTTACGAAAATATATTGGCGATTTATTGGCAACGCGCGAGCCTATTTATAAGCAATCGCAACTTATTATCGATACCAATAATAAAAGTATCGACGAAATTGTTGAAGAAATTTGTTTAATTGGTTAATCCTGTATTTTAAATGTAACAGGAAATCCATATTTTACCCTAACCAGCTTACCGTCTATTCGCCTTTTTCCGGGAGTCCATTTTGGAGACATCGAAACTACCCGTATAACTTCTTCGTCTAACTCTTTGGCAACACTATGCAACACCTCTATATCGACAATTGAGCCATCGGTCGCTATAACAAACTGAATATATACACGCCCTTGTATGCAACTATCTACTGCCGATTGGGGATAAACAATTTGTGATGTCACCCATTTCGCAAATTGGTTTGCGTTGCCACCCATAAATAAAGGTCTATCTTCTTCTATTACCATATCTCCGAACATAACAATTTCATCTTGCTGTTCTATTTCGTATTCGCATTGTTTCAACTCTGCAAAAGTTTTAGGCACAGTATCATTTTTCGGCTGCTTTTGTTTGCAAGCAACTATTAACGAATTACATAAAAACAATAAAAGAACAATAATAAAAAGATTATTGATATTTTTTTTCATAACGATTTTTTCCTTTTTTATTTAATATCCTTTATTTTACCTTATAAAAATAAATTATTTCTATCTAAAAAACAACATATTGCAAAGATAAAAAATATAGTTTTATACACATAAAATTTTTTTGGCACGATTTCTGTATTACCTTTGTTAAAAGTTTAACAATTTAAAATATACCATTATGAAAACAACCCTTTATATCGCATCAATAAGCTTAATAGCTTTTCTGTTTTCGGGCTGCTATGTACCAAGAAGAGTGTATGTAGAACCAGCACCGGTACAAACGGTTACCGAAGTAATATACATCCAAACTATTCCGATTGCACAAGCACCCGTAATTGTTGTTAATCGTCCGGCAGCTCCATCTCGCAGCTATGTATGGATTGAGGGCTATTGGACTTGGGATTCGTATTACAGACAATATGTTT
>JGI994J12354_10004091_pt1 | contig 13262 bp, 9 predicted proteins | sample IntmicLarv3ML3BL_FD_12354 | JGI IMG/M metagenome (IMG submission 12354)
AATGACGGGGGGCGGGCGCGAAAAAGCGGCGGGACGGGGGGCTGTACGCCCTTGTGCGATGCTTCTTTTGGTTGCGATTTTGTGCCCTTCTGTGCTGCTCTTTCGTTCTCACTCCTCCAGCCGGTACCCTGCTCCGCGTACTGTTTCAATGTGCAGTGCGCTGTCGGAAAGTTTGCGCCGCAGGGTCTTAATGTGTGTGTCTACCGTTCGGTGTTGGCCGGTGTATGCGTGCCCCCAAATCTTGTTTAGCAGCTCCTGCCGTGAAAGCGCCACCCCTTTATGGGAAAGAAGATACGCAAGCAGCGCGCTTTCTTTTTGTGTCAATGCATCTCCGTCCGCAAGGGAATCAGGCAGCAAGGAAAACGATTCTCTGAAAAAACCCGCCTCTGCCTGTTGCTTCTTTGCATGCCACAAAAGCGTCTCCCGAATGGTTGCAATCAAGTCTGAAACGGGGAACGCCTGCCCCCATTGGCAGTCGGCACCGGGAAAACGCTCCTGCAAAAGCAACACATCCTCCTCCTCACCGCCGAAAAAAAGGATGGGAAAACCCGGCGACCGCCGCTGCAGTTTTTCAAAAAGGTCAATACCGAGAAAAGAGCTGCATAGCCGCCCGTCCATTAGGATTAAGTCCGGCGAGGCGCTGTCCAGCGCACCCAAAAAATCGCTCTCTCCGTCAAAATCAGCCGCGAAAAACCCCGCTGCCCCAAGGGCGCAGCACAGCAGCTCCGCATCTGCAGCAAGCCCGCCTACAAGAAAAATACTTGCCATAAAAACCTCTCCGTTTCCTTAAAACCTTGTGAAAAAAGCATTGCCGCAAAAAGAGAATTTCATACAGTGAAAAAATAATTTTAAAAAAATTCAAAAAAAGACTTTACATTTGGGCAAAAATGTAGTATAAATATTGGTTAGAAGAAGAAGTAAAAGAATAGGAGAAAGTTATGCCAAAAAGAACGGATATTGAAAAAATACTCATCATCGGATCCGGGCCGATTATTATCGGTCAAGCTTGCGAATTTGACTATTCCGGCACCCAAGCCTGTAAAGCACTCCGGGGTTTGGGGTATAAAATTGTCTTGGTAAATTCCAATCCCGCAACCATTATGACCGACCCTGTTATGGCAGATGTGACCTATATCGAGCCGTTAAACATTGACCGTTTAACTGAAATTATTGAAAAAGAGAGGCCATGTGCTGTGCTTCCCAATTTGGGCGGACAGTCAGGGCTTAATTTATGCCTGGAATTAAGTGAAGCGGGCGTTCTTGACAAGTATAATGTAAAGGTCATCGGCGTAAACCTTGAAGCCATCAACCGCGGCGAGGACCGCATTCTCTTTAAGGAAGCTATGAAGGAAATCGGCGTTGACATGCCGGCCTCCGCTCCGGCGTATAATCTTGAGGAAGCTGAGGGCATCGCGAAGGATTTAGGCTACCCCGTTGTTATCCGTCCGGCCTTCACCATGGGCGGCACAGGCGGCGGTATTGCCTACAACGTAGAAGAGCTGCGCACAATCGCCTCCCGCGGGCTTGCCGCGTCTATTATCAACCAAGTTCTCATTGAGGAATGCATCCTCGGTTGGGAAGAGCTTGAGCTTGAAATTGTCCGCGACAGCGAGGGCAACATGATTACCGTTTGCTTTATTGAAAATATTGACCCGGTTGGGGTACATACGGGCGATTCCATCTGCTCGGCACCCATGCTGACCATTTCCGAGGAGCTGCAAGCAGAGCTGCAGCGGCAGGCGTATGCCATTGTTGACTCCATCGGCATTATCGGCGGCACCAATACCCAGTTTGCCCACAATCCCAAAACCGGCAAAATCGTGGTTATTGAAATCAACCCCCGTACCTCCAGAAGCTCCGCCCTGGCCTCCAAGGCAACAGGCTTCCCAATTGCCCTGGTGTCGGCACTTCTGGCAGCGGGTCTAACCTTAAAGGACCTGCCCTACAAGGACACAACCCTTGACAGGTACAAGCCCGGCGGCGATTATGTTGTTATTAAGTTCCCCCGTTTTGCCTTCGAAAAGTTCAAGGGCGCGGAGGATATTCTCGGCACCCAAATGCGTGCTGTCGGCGAAGTTATGGCCATCGGCAGAACCTATAAAGAAGCCTTCTTAAAGGCAATCCGCGCGCTGGAAACCGGTCGCTGCGGTCTTGGCTTTGCCAAGAATTTCGGAAGTCTTTCGAAGGAAGAACTGCTTCTGCAGCTTAAAAACGTAACCAGCGAGCGCCCCTTTATTCTTTATGAGGCGCTGCGTAAGGGTGCCTCGGTGGAAGAGCTTGCGGAGCTTACGAAAATCAAGGCATGGTTCATTGAGCAAATGGCGGAGCTTCTTGCGCTGGAAGAAGAAATCCTTACATACAAGGGCAAGGAACTGCCCGAAGTGCTCCACAGAAAAGCCAAGCAGGACGGCTTCTCCGACCTGTATCTTGCAAGGTTGCTGGGCGTGAAGGAAGACGATATTCGCACTCTTCGTAAAAAGCAGGGTATCACGGTTGGCTTTGAATCCATCATTGTGTCTGGTGTAAAGGACGCCAGCTACTTCTATTCCACCTATCACACCGAGGATAAGCTGCCGGTCAGCAATTCGAATAAGAAGGTCCTCATTCTCGGCGGCGGCCCCAACCGTATCGGTCAGGGTATCGAATTTGACTATTGCTGTGTGCACGCGGCCTTTGCTCTTAGAGATATGGGCTTTGAAACCATTATGATAAATTGTAACCCCGAAACCGTTTCCACCGACTATGACACCTCCGACAAGCTTTATTTCGAGCCTTTGACTATTGAGGACGTTATGGCAATTGTGGAAAAAGAGAAGCCCTGCGGCGCGATTGTGTCCTTTGGCGGGCAGACACCTTTGAATATTGCTGCAAAGCTGGAGGAGCTGGGGCTTCCTATTCTCGGCACAACCCCGGACGTGATTGAGCTTGCTGAAGACCGCGACCGCTTCCGTATTATGATGGAAGAAATGGGCATCCCCATGCCGGAGGCCGGAATGGCTGCCGATATGGACGAGGCTGTTGCTGTTGCTTCAAAAATCGGATATCCGGTTATGGTGCGCCCTTCCTTTGTTCTGGGCGGACGGGCGATGGAAGTCGTGTATGACGAGGCGGGTATTCGCTCCTACGTTGAGCGGGCGGAAAACATGAGTAAGGACGCGCCCATTCTGATTGACCGCTTCCTCTCCGGTGCTTTGGAATGCGAAGCCGACGCCGTGGCTGACGGCGAAAATGTCTTTGTGCCCACGGTTATGGAGCATATCGAATATGCGGGTATTCACTCAGGCGACTCGGCCTGTGTCATTCCGCCCATCGGCATTACCGCGGAGCAAATTGAGGTCATCGAGGAAACCACCCGCCGCATCGCCGGAAAGCTTGGCGTTGTAGGTCTTATGAATATTCAGTACGCCATTTCTGAGGGTAAGGTTTATGTCCTGGAGGCCAATCCCAGAGCTTCCCGTACCGTGCCTCTTGTGTCCAAGGTGTGCAATATTCCCATGGCACGGCTTGCCACAGAGCTGATGGTAGCCAAGATAAACGGCGGCACCATTGACGTGAAGGCACTGAAAAAAGCAACCTTCAAGCACATCGGCGTAAAAGAAGCGGTGTTCCCCTTTAATATGTTCCCGGAGGTTGACCCGGTGCTGGGCCCTGAAATGCGCTCTACCGGTGAGGTGTTAAGCCTTGCGACAAACTTCGGCATGGCCTACTTTAAAGCACTTGAGGGCGCGAAAATCCTGCTGCCTGCAAAGGGCCGCGTCTTTATCTCGGTATCCGAAGCAGACAAGGCTGAAGCGCTCACTGCGGCGCGCAGCTTTGCGGAGCAGGGCTTCACCATTCTTGCGACAAAGGGCACAGCCGAATACTTCGAAAAAGCCGGACTTGCCGTACAGCAAATTCAGAAGCTTCATGAAGGCCGCCCCAACATAGCAGACGAAATCGTAAACGGCAGCATTGACCTTATCATCAACACCCCTTGCGGCAATCTGGTGTCCGAGCAAGACGACTCTTACATCAGAAAGAGTGCCATCAAAAACCGCATTCCCTATATCACAACAACTGCCGCAGCTATTGCCGCTGCACAGGGCATCAAGGCCTATATTGACAACCACGGGCAGGTTACCGTCAAGTCCCTGCAGGAATATCATACCGAAATTACCTTCTAAAATAGGGATGTAAAAGCCGTTTTCCGCTGTTTTGTTAAGCACAGCGGAAGGCGGCTTTTTTCGCATTTTGTTTTATTCGTTATTCCGCGCCGGGTGGGCGTGTGCAGGGAGGAGGGACGAGCGCACGGGCGACTGATAGTCGCCCCTACCGCCCCTGCACAGCGCGGCTGAGCGCGGCCGTTTTAGCAGCAGACCTTTGAATTGGCACCAACCGGGCACCGTACAAATATCTAAGCACAGCACAAAACCACACGCCCCCGCCAGGCGCCCTTTTGGACACTTTTTGGCGCTTAAAAAAGTGTCGCCCCCGGCAGGGCGTCCCTGCCAAACGTCCCCGTCCGTGAGGACGAAAAAATCAACCTCTCCTCTCAGAATGACAAGACGAAGGACGAGGGAACGAAATGGTTAGAACCCATTCCCTACACAACCTGCGCGGCGGACGGAAGTCCTCAGAATTCTATCATTGACGCACCTTCCGTGGTATGATATAATAAAAAGCACTGAACACAAGAGTTTGCGCATAGACTATAGAAAGAGGTGGCGCTGTATGAGTCCAAAAAAACAAAAACAATTGCTTCTGCTCAACGGCGCTATTATTTTAGGCAATGTGGCGCTGTTTTCCAACGCACTTTTGGGGCTGTCTCTGCTTGCGGGGACGGCGCTTTCCATTAGCTTTGCATGGACGGCTGTGCTGTGCAGTCTTTTTGCGTTTGTGCGGGGCAATGCTGTGATTCTCAACAAGCCGGAAACACGTATGCTTATGCAGAATGTTACCTCCTTGAACGACTGTGTTGTGGTGTTTAATGAGGCCATTCACAACGGCGATGTGTTTGACGAGAATATTCTGAAAAACATTGAACAAATCAAGCGTTTTCGCCGCAAATGCGAGACAATTACCGACATTTTGCTGCAAAAGTTTTCTGAAAATGAGATGAGTTATCAGAAGTTCAGCGGAGTTCTTCGTGAGGTTGAATCGGTTATTTACATGAATATGCGCAGCATTTTGAACAAGATTTCGGCCTTTGACATGGACGAGTATGAAGCTATGCAAAAGCGCGGGTTTCATGCTGACGACCTGTCGGCGGAAAAGCTTGCTATTTACAACGAATATATTTCCTTTGTGAGCAGTGCCACCAGGACAAACGAGGATATCCTTTTAAAGCTTGATAAAATGCTCCTTGAAATCTCACGGTACAACAGCTTGGAGGACGGCGATGTGCAGCGGCTTCCGGCTATGATTGAGATGGATGCATTAATAAAAAATACAAATTTATATAAATAAACAGGAGGCAAACCATGAAGAAAAAGAATAATTCCTTCAAGCTGGTTGTCATGGCAGTGCTTGTTTTCGGACTGATTTTCGGTGTTGTTACGATTACGCAAAACTGGGGAAAGAACCCCCGCACTGTAGACAGCGAGACGGCTATGCGGAAGCTTGACAACCTGTATTCAAAGCTATTTGTCAACAAGCCCGCGCCCAAGCCGGACCCTACTTTTCAGGGCAACGATGAAAGTGCAGAGAAAATCGCGGTGCTGCCCGACATTTCGGAGTATCCATTTATTGTAAATCCCACCACAGACAACTTCCTGACGGTTTACGCGTCGGCGGAGAAGTCCGACTGGATGATTGATGTTGCCAATACATTTAACAAAAGCGGTGCCACCGTTGACGGCAAGCCTGTTTCGGTGGGTGTGCGCGCCATTCCGAGTGCTCTTGCTGCGGACTTTATCTCATCGGGGAAATATACCCCGGATGTGTATATCCCAACAAGTGAGATTTACGGAAACCTGCTTGGAAATGCGGGTATTGAAGCTACCTTGGTTGAAAAGCGGCTGGCGGGGAATGCGGCCGGTATTGTTATCTCCAAGAAGAAGAATGACGGGCTGGGCGCGTCTACAGGTGCCGCTATTATTGATAGCGTGTTGGACGGCAAGCTTGCTCTCGGGTATACGACGCCCTTGTCTAATGAGAACGGGTTTACCTTTATTTTGACACTGCTTTCGCACTTTGACAGCAGCGACCCGCTAAGCACAACCGCCATTGGCGGCTTGCAGCAGTTCCAGGATAAAATTCTCTTTATCTCCTATGACAATGACCAGCTGAAGTCCTCCTTAAACGGCGGTACGCTGGACGCCATTGTGCTGGATTATCAAGAGTATAACAGCTCGCCTAATCTTAAATCGGCCTACGACTTTATTCCCTTCGGCACCCGTCAGGACAGTCCTGTTTACACCATAGGGCAGCTGCCGGAGCTTAAAAAGCAAATTGTTTCGCAGTTTGCCGACTTTTGCAAGACGCCCGATTCGCAGGGTGCTGCCACGACCCGCGGCTTTAACGGTCTGGACGACTATACCGGTGCGGCGGTGCTGCCCGGTGACGCAATCGCCAAGGTGCAGGAAATCTATCAAAAGGAAAAGAACGGCACCAGCGACCTGACCGTTGTGTTTGTTGTGGATGTTTCGGGCAGTATGGAGGGTGCGCCTATGCTGAACTTGAAGGCCAGCCTTAACCGTACCATCGGTATTATTAGCTCCAATGCAAATGTGGGTCTTGTTACCTTCTCCGACGACGTGACCATTGCTGTTCCCATCGGCAAGTTTGACAACACCCAGCGTTCCTACTTCTCGTATGCCGCAAAGAACCTGATTGCAGGCGGCGGAACGGCCATGTTTGACGCGGTGGTTGTCGGGCAGAAAATGCTTATGGATGCAAAGGCCGCAAACCCCAATACAAAGGTTCTGCTCTTTGTTCTAACCGACGGGGAAGCCAACCGCGGCATGGGCTTCAGCGATATTGAGAGCATGACAAGAGGCCTTAAAATCCCTGTTTATACCATTGGATACAACGCGAATATTGAGATTTTGCAAGAGCTTTCAAATATCAACGAGGCGGCTACCATGAACGCGGATTCGGACAATGTTATTTATCGGTTGGAGAGTCTCTTTAACGCGCAGATGTAACTTTTAAAGAAGGAGTTGTCACACATGAAAATGGAATTTGTCAATACAGAAGCGCTGAAGCGTGAAATCGAAACAGAGGTAAAGCCGGTTGATACAGAGCTTTCCCTTGTGCAGCAGCAGGCGGCGCAAAACGTAACGGAAATCATGGCACTTAATTTAGATGCGGTGGATGAAAAGCGCAAGGTCTTAAAGTCCATTGACGATTTTGCAACCTCCACGCTGCAAACCTCCGCCCGGAAGAATTCCCTTCTGCAAACAACGGTTGGAAACCTGTCCAAAAGCGGCGAGGACGGCGGTGTTGTGTCAAACAGCCTTGCCGATTTGCACCGTGAAATCAAGGGCTTGGATCCGTCCATGCTGGACTTTACAAAAGAAGGTTTTTTAGGGAAGATTTTCAACCCCATTCGCCGGTATTTCGCCAAGTTTGAAAAGGCGGACGGCATGATTCAGGACATTATTGTTTCCCTTGACAAGGGCAAGGTGACGCTTAAAAACGACAACACAACCCTTGACATAGAAGAGGATTCGCTGCGCGAAATGACCAAGAAGCTGAACATGGAGCTGGCTCTCGGTATGGAGATGGATGCGCAAATTACCATGCAAATAGAGCAGGCGGCAGTTGCAGGTATGGACGAAAATAAGATTCGCTTTGTGAGCGAGGAGATTTTGTTCCCCTTGCGCCAGCGGGTGATGGATATGCAGCAAATGGTGGTTATTAACCATCAGGGCATTGTCGCTATGGAGGTTATTAAGCGCAACAATAAGGAGCTGATTCGCGGTGTTGACCGGGCGAAAACCATTACGGTTACGGCGTTGCGTACGGCTGTTATGGTTGCGGGTGCTTTGTATAACCAAAAGATTGTCCTGCGCAAGATTGAGCTGTTAAACGAAACCACAGGTACTATTATTTCCTCCACAAGCAAGATGCTTAAGGAGCAGGGAGCCGCCATTCAGAAGCAGTCCACCGAGGCCGCCGTATCGCCGGAAATCTTAAAGCAGTCCTTCTTGGATGCCATTGCCGCCATTGAAGACATTTCTGCCTTTAAGCAGGCTGCACTGCCCAAGATGCAGGAGACGGTTGCGCAGTTCAGGACCCTGGCCGAAACCGGTGAGCGGGAAATCGCGCGGCTGGATCAAAGCAGCAGCCAAGTCTAATGCAAGGAGGAATGAATGTGAAGAAATTGATGAAAAATGCGGTGCTGTTTTTGCTCTGTGCGTTGCTTGCAATCGGTTTTGCCGCTTGTGACAAGACGCCCGGCCCTACGCCCCAGGGCAACACCCAAAACCCGGAAAACACCCCTATAAGCTACACAGAAACCTTGCGGGTATACAACGCAAGCGAGTATATGGATTTGGCTACCATTGCGGATTTCGAGCGGGAGTATGCTATCAAGGTTGAATACAGCGAATTTGACAGCAACGAGGATATGTATGCGGACATTACCGCCAATCCGAGAGCGTATGACGTGCTTGTCCCCTCTGACTACATGGCGGACAGGCTGATAAAAGAGGGCAAGCTTGCAAGTCTTGACAAGAGCCTTGTGTCCAATCTTTCCAATGTTGCGGAGGAATATTTAAGTCCCGCCTATGACCCCGGCAACGACTACATTGTGCCCTATATGGTGGGTACCTTAGGTATTCTGTACAACAAAACGCAGGTAACCGGCCCAATTGAAAGCTGGAATGCGCTCTTTGCGCCGCAATACAGCGGACGGGTCTTGATGCTTGATTCCCAGCGGGACAGCATTGGCCTGACCTTGAAAATGCTGGGCTTTAGCCTGAATTCCAGTGACGAGGTTGAGCTTGCGCAGGTGCAGGAGAAGCTGCGTACCCTTCGCGGCAGCGCGGTTTATAACGAGAGTGAGTCTATCCGCGATAAAATGGTGGCGGGTGAGGGTGTTCTTGGCGTTGTATATTCGGGTGACGCGAAGACGGCCATTGACAGAAACCCAAGTCTTGCCTACGCCATTCCGCAGGAAGGCTCAAACAAGTGGGTTGACGGTTTTGTTATTCTTAAGGACAGCGAGCATAAGGATGCTGCGCAGAAATTTATAGACTTTATGTGCCGCCCCAATATCGCGGTGCGCAATATGTCTGCAATCGGCTACACATCGCCCATAAAGGGTGCCTGGGGCGAGTTTGGCGGCAATACGATTATGTTCCCTTCGGCGGAGGTTCTTGCTTCTTGTGATGCGTTTCTGTTTGACGCACAGGCTGCTGAGAAGTATGGGCGGCTGTGGACGGCGGTTGTTTAATTTATTGCATGCAAAAAGAGCTAACCGTAAATGGTTAGCTCTTTTTTTCTACAGTGTAATCCAATACCGCTGTACAATGGTGCCGTCGTCTTCGGCAAGCTCGTTTTCAAGAGTGCCGCCGTTTTTTACAATGGTTTTTGCTGAGGCGATGTTGTCCTTATTGCAGGTGATAAGCACGCGGGCAAGGCCAATTTCCCGGCATTTGTCAAGTGCCAGCTTCAGCATTTTTGCAGCATACCCCTTGCGGCGCTCACCGGGTGCGACGCCGTAGCCGATGTGTCCGCCGAATTTCTCCAGATAGTCGTTTAGCCGATAGCGGATGTTTATGGCACCGAGGATTTTCTCCTCTTTTTCGTCCATTAGAAAGTAGATTGCCGCTTGGACAAACTGCTCCGGAATGCCGTCGTTATGATAAAACTGCATCGTTTTTTGCAGGAAATCATCGTAATCTTCGCAGTCAGGCGCCAGTCCGTAGGGGGATATGCTTTCCTGCGCGTTTTTGAATTCGGCGATAATGGTCTGCCACGCGGCTTCGTGCTCTTTTTGCGGGAAGGCAAGATGGACGTCCGGCGTTTCCCGTGTGACAATATGCTCAATTTTGCCGGATAAACAGTGCAGCTTTTCCGCGAAGAAGGTGGGGAATGCGCGCAGACTTGGCAGGTCTTTCAGCGGAACCCAGTGCATGGTTTCCTTGCCTTCCGGGCAATAGCTGTCGCTTTTTAGCTCCATGGAACCCCGGGGCTTCATCAGGAAATAGAAGGCGACTTCATGGCAGCTCAGTCCTTCTAGAATCCCGTTTCCTGTGAAAAAGTTCTCATGAATAAAGGCAAGCCGTTCGATTTCATGGAAAAAACCGGTTTCTTCAAAGACTTCCCGTTTAACGGCGTCTTCGGCGGTTTCGTTTGTATGTACGCCGCCGCCTACGGAGTAAAAATAGTCGGATTTTTCGTTGCCTGCCAGTAAAACGCAGTCGTTTTCTATGATAATTGCCGCCGCCCGATAGCGGAACCAGCTGCCGTTTTTTGTGAAGCCGCAGTCGAGGGTTGCGTCCGGTTCCATAAATGTCCTCCTGAAAATGTTGGTTTTTATTATAAGTATAGCATAGGAGGGTGTTGATTGTCTAGTTTTTGTTGGTTTTTGGCGAGGGTTCCCCTTGCGAGGCTTTCCTCTGCGAGGGGAAGGGGTGTCCTCCCCGGACGGGGGACGTTTGGCAGGGCGCCCTGTCGGGGGCGACACTTTTTATCTTGCCAAAAAGTGTCCAAAAGGGCGCTCTACGGGGGACGTCTGTTGTGATGCTGTGCTTAGATATATGTGCGGTGCCTGTTTGGTGCCAATTCGAAGGACTGCTACTAAAACGGCCGCGCTGTGCGGAGGCGGTAGGTTTGCTGTGTTTGTTTTTGCGTAGTAGGGGCGACTATCAGTCGCCCGCTTCCTCGTCTTTTGCCCGCTTCTGGTCAAGCCTCCCTCTATTACCAATAAGTAAGCCTTTCCCGCGCTGCTTTTTTGTTGTATACTGAAGAGGAACGAAAATGACGGGGGGATTTTTTATGCTGCTGCATTCTTATGAGGGGGCGGTGCTTCTTTGCTTTGAGGAGGACGCGCCAAAGGATCACGAGGAGTTGCTTTCTATTTTGCGCGGGTTTGGCTATTTTGGCATTTCGGAGGTGGAATGGTTTGTTGAAGACGGGCGAAGCTTGTGCTTTGTGTATCTGGAGGGCTTTGTAAAAACCTATGTTTTGTCATACGAGGATTTGTGTGAGTATTCTTCTTGTTCCATGCGAAAAGAGCCCGCCGAAGTCTATCAGGCAGGCTTGCAATTTTACATAAAGACGGCGGCGGTGCTGCCCTTTTTGAGCGTTCCCTTTCCTCTTGGCGAGCGCATTGAGGAGGTGCGGTTTTTATGCGGCTTGAAGGACGTTTTTTGTCCGTCTTAGCTTAAGGTTCGTCTCCCCTCACCTTAATTATACCACACAAAAAACGCATTTAAGAGCGTGGCTGCAAGCACCCACAAAGGGCAAAGCATGTGTAGATAAAAAGCCGTTTTGTCCCGCAAAAAGAGAAACACCCCATTTGTGCAGGTAAGGGCAAGCAGCAGCACCGCCGTAAGCAGCGCAAGCTCCAGGCTTCCAACATAAAAGGTAAGAAACGGCCATAATAACGGCAGCACCAGCTGTAAAACGAGAAGGCCGATTAGCCGCTTTCCGCTTGTTTTTTTTATAATTACACATCCCAGCACAATGCCTGTTACGGTGAAAAAAAGCGCCCAGCCAATGAGGAAGAAAAAAAGCGGCGGCAGCGGCAGGGGGCTTTTTAAGGTGTGCACAAGCCGGGCGGCTTTTTTTGTCAGCAGCTGTCCTGCGGTTGTAATGAGCAGTCCGGCGGCTGCGCCGCAAAGAGCCGCACCGATGGTTTTTAGGTCGGGAAGCGATTTTTTCTGTTTTGCTTTTCCTTTCATTTGCAACAACTCCGTTCACTGTCACTATATGCCGCCCGGCGTTGTTGTATGTTTTTTTAAAAAAAGTGCTTGCATTTTGCCGCGGAATGCTTTATACTCGGGTTGTGACATAGTCACGCTAATTTCATAAAAGCAGGGGAAACAGGTCAATTCCTGTACGGTCCCGCCACTGTGATAGGGCAGCTTTGCCTTTAAGTCAGATTACCTGCGAGCTTAGTGCACTTTGTTTTACGAGAGATGAAACGGTGGTATTTTCCTGTTGCTATTTTCCTTCTCACCTTGAAACAAGGATGAGGGGGATTTTTTGTTTTCTCTCATCCGCTGCAGTGTTTCTGTTGGAATTATGATTTTATGCCGCTTTTTTGCGGCGGAATGGAGATTTTTTATGAAGCGATTTTTAGCGGTCCTGCTGGTCTTTGCGCTGGCTTTTTCCATGGTTCCGGGCGTTCTTGCCACCGGCACTTATGCGTATCCTGCAACACTAACCGACTGGTGGGAGGTTGTTCTACTGTCGGGGCTGCAGAGGAATCTTGCAAATTATACGGCGCCTTCTTTGTCCGGCGGCGGTGTGCTTGATTTGTCAAAGCAGCTTACGGTTGCGCACATTTACGGTGAGGACACAACCGCTTTGAAAGCGTCTCTTTCGGCAGCGCAGCAGGGCGACGGCAGCTTTGGCGGCAGTGTGAACAATTTGATTTTCGCCATGCTTGCCCTTGACACGGCGGGCGGTGTGTATAATACGGAGGGTGCTGTTTCTGCACTCCTTTTGCAGCAGCATGCGGACGGCGGCTTTTCGATTACAGGGGAATCTGACCCTGACGTAAGTGCGCAGGTGATTCTGGCGCTTTCCGCGCACACCGATGCTGCGGGTGTTCCGGCGGCCATTTCCTCTTGCAAGGCCTACTTGAAGGCGGTGCTTGCAGATGATACGGCATCAAATCTGTATTACATTTCCCGCTGCAATGCAAACACCCTTGCGACGGTGATTTCGGGGCTTATTGCGGTGGGTGAAGCACTTGAAAGTGACCCTGCTTGGAAGTTTTCAGGACGTTCTATTGCAAGCTATCTGTACGAATTCCGCAGGGCGGACGGCAGCTATGCGCTCTTTAAAGGCGGCGTTTTTAACACGCTTGCAACGGCGCAGGGGTTGATTGCAGAAAGCGACCTTGCGGCGGGCAGCTCTGTTTTTACCCGTTTGCGCATTTCTGACGGTGTGCCTGACGATGATACACCGGGCGGGGGCACGACGCCTTCACCGGATGACGGAAGCTATCCCGCGAAGACGGTTTCGCTGATTGTCGGCGGCTTTGGCGGCAATATTTTGACACGGCGCAATGTGCTGATTGCCGGCGGCGACGAGCCTGTAACCGGCGAAAAAGCCTTCGTCACGCTACTTTCCGCGGCGGGGGTCTCCTATACCTTTACAGA
>JGI994J12354_10004092_pt1 | contig 13258 bp, 11 predicted proteins | sample IntmicLarv3ML3BL_FD_12354 | JGI IMG/M metagenome (IMG submission 12354)
GACAGCCGCATACCCCGCGACAGCTTTCTGAACTGCCTTAAAAATTCGGCCCATCAGCACTATTTCCGTCCGGGCGAAGAGAACCGCTATCTGTTGGCCGGTTTTCCGTGGTTTAACGTGCGGGCAAGAGACCTGTTCATTGCTTTGCCGGGCTGCACGTTAGCCATTGACGAAGCCGAGCGGTACGAAAACATTATGGCCACTGCTATTGATGCCGTCAGGCGTTACATCAACTATCAGGTTTCGGACGAGGTGATAACCGAAATCAACCAACCCGACGTTTTTCTGTGGGCATTGTGGGCTGTGCAGCAATACGCGGGGCAAGAGGGAAAGGCAAAATGCGCCGAAAAATATGGCAGCTTTGTTGACGAGGTGGTTAACTATCTGCTTGCCAACAGCCATCCCAACCTAAAGGTGATGGACAATTCGCTGCTCTACTCCGACGGGCGCGAGCGCGCCGTTTCGTGGATGAACGCGGTGGTGAACGGGCAACCTGTGGTGCATCGCTCGGGCTTTTTGGTCGAGGTAAACGCCCTTTGGTACAATATATTGAAATTTACCGCCGATATGGCGTCAATACAGGGAAACACCACCCGTTCGGAAGAGCTTGAAGCGTTGTCCGCAAAAATAAGTGAATCATTTGTTGCCACATTTTTGAACAAATACGGCTACTTATTCGATTATATAGATGAGGGGCAAAAAGATTGGAGCGTTCGCCCCAATATGATTTTTGCCGTTTCGTTAGAGTATTCGCCCCTTTCGCGTATGCAACAGCGCAAGGTGTTGGATATGGTAACGAAAGAGCTGCTTACGCCGAAAGGTCTGCGCACACTGAGCCCTAAAAGCGAAGGCTACCGCCCCTATTACTACGGGCCGCAAGTTGACCGCGACCAAGCCTACCACAACGGCACGGCTTGGCCCTGGATGTTCGGGGCTTACCTTGAGGCCTATCTGAAAATATTTAAAATGAGCGGTGTATCATTTGTCGAGCGCATGCTGATAGGTTTTGAAGAGGAGATGAAAATGCACTGCATTGGTTCGGTGTCGGAGTTGTTTGACGGCAATCCGCCCTTTACGGGACGGGGAGCTATCTCGTTCGCGATGAATATCGGCGCCATTTTGAGATTGATAAAATTGCTCGAAAGTTATAATTGTCAGAATCAGGAATAATGAAAGCATTGATGTTCGGTTGGGAGTTTCCTCCGCATATATTGGGCGGATTAGGTACAGCCAGTTACGGGTTGAGCAGGGGCATGTCTACGCAGCCCGATATGGATATCACATTTGTTATTCCCAAACCCTGGGGCGACGAAGACACTAGCTTCGCGAGAATAATAGGCTTGTGCAACACCCCCATAGCGTGGCGCGATGTAGATAAGGAGTATGTGCAGCAGCGGATAGGAAAGGTAATGGAACCTCAACTCTATTTCGATTTGCGCAACCACATTTACGCCGACTTTTCGTATCGTCATGTAAACGACTTGGGTTGCATCGAGTTTTCGGGGCGCTACCCTGAAAACCTGCTAGAGGAGATTAACAACTACTCCATTGTTTCGGGCGTTATTGCCCGCGCGCTCAAATTCGATGTTATTCACTCGCACGACTGGCTCACATACCCGGCCGGTATTCACGCGAAATATGTAACCGGCAAACCGCTCGTAGTACACGTACACGCCACCGATTTCGACCGCAGCCGCGGAAATGTGAACCCGCAAGTTTACGGCATCGAGAAAGACGGCATGGACAATGCCGACCACATTATTTGCGTAAGCGACCTAACGCGCGAAACCGTAATATCAAAATACCACCAAGACCCCTCGAAGGTGACAACGGTACACAATGCCGTGGAGCCGATGCCGCCCGAGATAGAAGCGATAGAATCGAAAAAGGGAACGAAAGACAAAGTGGTGACCTTTCTTGGGCGAATTACCATGCAAAAAGGCCCCGAATATTTTGTCGAGGCTGCCGCCCGCGTGTTGCAAAAGGCAAAAAATGTGCGATTTGTTATGGCCGGTAGCGGCGACATGATGAATCAGATGATTGGCCTTGCAGCCAAACGGAACATCGCCGATAAGTTCCACTTCACGGGCTTCTTGAAAGGGAAGCAAGTGTATGAGATGCTTAAATCGAGCGATGTGTATGTGATGCCCTCGGTATCGGAGCCCTTCGGCATATCGCCCCTCGAGGCCATGCAGTGCGGGGTACCCGCCATTATTTCCAAACAGTCGGGCTGTGCCGAAATACTTGACAATGCCATAAAAATCGACTACTGGGATATTGATGCCATGGCCGATGCCATGTACTCCATTATTTCATACCCCTCTATGTACGAATACCTGAAAGAAGAGGGGCGTAAAGAGGTCGATGAAATTAAATGGGAATATGCCGGGCAAAAGGTGCGAAATATTTACGACCGTGTAACACAGAAATAGAGATAACAAAACAATCTACGATATGAAAACAATTTGTTTTTACTTTCAAATACATCAGCCGTTCAGGCTGAAAAGGTATCGATTCTTCGACATCGGGAGAGACCATTATTATTACGACGATTTTGCCAACGAAGAGATTATCCGCCGCATTGCCGAGCGTTGCTACCTGCCGGCCAACCGATTGATGTTAGATATGATTCGCAATTCGGACGGCAAATTTAAGGTGGCGTTTTCTATTTCAGGATTGGCATTAGAGCAACTCGAAATTTACACACCCGAGGTAATTGACGGCTTCAAAGAGCTAGCGGCAACAGGGTCGGTCGAGTTTTTATCGGAAACCTACGCCCACTCGCTTTCGTCGCTTTCCGACCCGGAAGAGTTTGGCAATCAGGTGAAGATGCACGCCGACAAAATAGAGATGCTCTTCGGGCAACGCCCCAAGGTGCTTCGCAATACCGAGCTTGTCTATTCTGACGACATCGCGCTGCTCGTGAACGATTTGGGCTATAAGGGCATGATTACCGAAGGGGCGAAACACATATTGGGGTGGAAAAGCCCCAACTACCTCTACGCTTCGGCTATGGCACCCGAACTGAACCTGCTGTTGAAAAACTACCGTTTCAGCGACGACATTACTTTCCGCTTCTCCAACTACTCGTGGAGTGAGTACCCCCTTACAGCCGACAAATTCATTAATTGGATTGCCTCGACACCGGAAGACGAGAAGCTGATAAACCTTTTTATGGGCTACGATACATTGGGCAATATGCAACCTGCCGAAAGCGGCATCTTCGACTTTTTCCGCGCCTTACCGCGCTTTGCCGAAGAGCGGGGCATCGGCTTCGCCACACCATCGGAGGTGTTGGCAAACCACAAAAGCGTAACGCCTATTTCGGCCCCCTACCCCACATCGTGGGCCGACGAAGAGCGCGACATTTCGGCTTGGTTAGGCAACCAGTTGCAAAAAGAGGCTTTCGAAAAACTTTACTCTATCAGCGAGCGTGTGCGTTTGGTTACCGACCGCCGCCTTAAACAAGACTGGCTTTACCTGCAAAGCAGCGACCACTTTTATTATATGTGTACCAAACACTTCTCCGACGGAGCGGTACACAGCTCGTTCAGCCCTTACGATTCGCCTTACGATGCTTTTATTAACTATATGAATGCTTTGAGCGACTTTTTGGACAGGGTGGAAGCACAATATCCGAGTTCGATTGAGAACGAAGAGCTAAGTGCTCTGCTAGCAACCATTCGCAATCAGGGAATTGAGATTGAGAAGCTGCAACAAGAGATTAAAGAAGCGAAAAAGAGCAAAACAACACAAGCAAAACCAAAAAAACAGATTTAAGAAACGGTGATTACACGACGCGGTTTTTTGAAGACTTCGGCGGAAGGACAAGCTTGAGGTGTACTATCATCATTGCGCTTCGCAACTGATTTATGGTGTAAAATAGGCAAAAACCGGGGTTTTCTACTTATTTAACATTTCAATCATGTAAACTTTCTCTTTTTTCTTGTTTTAAAGGTGAGAGTATGCATATATTTGTAAGGTACAAACTAATTTAAACGTTATGAAACCGGACAATTCAAAACTATTGCTTGGCTTAGCCGTCGGAGCTGCCATCGGAGCCGCATTTGTATATGTTGCTACTTCCGACAAAAAAGAAGAGTGGATGAACGAAATTAGCGAAGTAGCCCAAAAGGCGAAAGAGGCTTTCAACTCAACCGTAGCTCAAATAAAAGAGAAGGTGTCGAAAACCGACGACTGCCTTGAGGGATAACTTAACCGTCAGGTTATGAGTAAAGAAAACAGTCAATTCTTCGCAGGCTTGAAGGAAGACCTTCAAGCCTACATAGACACGCAACTACAGCTCGCAAAACTTACCATTTATGAGAAGAGCGCGCGGGCTGTGGCGTTGCTTGCGTTGGGGTTGGCACTTTTCTTTACCCTTTTGTTCGCGCTTTTGTTTATTTTCCTTTCGTTGGGCTTCTTTTTAAGCGACCTGTTTGGCAGCACAACCATTGGGTTTACGGCGATAGCGCTGGTTTACATCCTATTGTTTGCCGTGTTGCTGTTGTTGCGCAAACGCATCAGCGGAAAAATAGAAGACGCGGTGATAAATGAACTTACCCGAGACGATGAATACGACGATGAAGGGGCGGCAGTTAAATAACACTAAAGAGTTACAGGCCGAGAAACGGCGGCTGACTGAGTTGTCGAAGGTGCGGAAAGCTCGCCTCGACGACCGGGTTGACTATTTTATGCAAAACTCGGGTTCTATTTTGGCAAGCACCCTTTCGTACCATTTTATATTGAAACAGTTGCCAATTGTCGGCGACTTTATTTCGCAACGCGAGAAAAGCACCTCGTCCAACGCCCGTTATTCGGCAGCTTCGGAGGAGTTAACCCCCATACAAAAAGCATTGTCTTTCCTTCCCGTTTTATGGAAAGTTGCCCAGCCATACCTTATTTCGGCAGTAATAAAACGCATCCCCACTCTTTTCGGGAAGAAAAAGTAAACCTATTATGAACACCCCAAAACTAATTGCAATACTTGTCGCGACTTGCGGCTTCGCCGTGCTACTATCGTCGTGCGCTACCCCGTGCGGTTGCTGAATCTCTACATTTCTTTGTAATATAATTGCCTTTTAGAACCTGTTTGTTTTTTTAAGAAACGATTTTAAGAGATAAAACGAGCTATCTCGCAATCAAAATTTCATCATTTAGCCCGCAAAATGATGAAATTCTTGGCAAGATAAGAGCCGTTTTAGAATCAAAATTCTTCATTAACGAAAATTTAAACAGATTCTTGCTTTCATTATGTTTGAATTTCGCATGAAAATGATTACATTTGCACAGAATTTTCATAACCCTAATAATAAATAAAAAAAGCAATGATTAAAGTAGGTATTAACGGTTTCGGCCGTATCGGCCGTTTGGTTTTCCGCGCTGCACAAGCAAAGAAAGACGTTCAAATTGTAGGGATTAACGACCTTATCAATGTTGAATACATGGTTTACATGTTGAAGTACGACACTGTTCACGGTAAATTTGACGGAACAGTAGAAGCCAAAGACGGCAATTTGGTAGTAAACGGAAACGTAATTCGCGTAACTGCCGAAAGAGACCCGGCAAACCTGAAATGGAATGAAGTTGGCGCTGAGTATGTTGTAGAATCTACCGGCCTTTTCCTTACAAAAGAAACTGCCGAAGCTCACATCAAAGCCGGTGCAAAACGCGTAGTTATGTCAGCTCCTTCAAAAGACGACACTCCGATGTTCGTTATGGGTGTGAACAACGACACTTACGCAGGACAAGCAATCGTTTCTAACGCTTCTTGTACTACTAACTGCTTGGCTCCTTTGGCTAAAGTTATCAACGATAAATTCGGTATTGTTGAAGGTTTGATGACAACCGTTCACGCTACTACCGCTACTCAAAAAACCGTTGACGGTCCTTCTATGAAAGACTGGAGAGGTGGACGCGCTGCCGCAGGCAACATTATCCCCTCATCAACAGGTGCTGCTAAAGCTGTAGGAGTAGTTATTCCCGCTTTGAACGGAAAACTTACAGGTATGGCATTCCGCGTTCCTACTTTAGATGTTTCGGTAGTTGACCTTACCGTGCGTTTGGAGAAAGCCGCTACTTACGAAGAAATCAAAGCCACTGTTAAAGCTGCTTCTGAAAACGAAATGAAAGGTGTTCTCGGTTACACTGAAGAAGAAGTAGTTTCTTCTGACTTTGTAGGCGATGCTCGCACTTCAATTTTCGATGCAGGCGCAGGTATCTCATTGAACGGAAACTTCGTTAAACTGGTTAGCTGGTACGACAACGAATGGGGCTATTCAACCAAAGTAATTGAATTGATCCAATTCATGGCTACGAAATAATTCCGTAACCCACATAATATAAATCAGGGCTACCCAATGGGTAGCCCTGATTTTTTTGCATTGAATCAGCCTATTATTTTTCGACTAATAGGTTAAAAATTAAGCCAATAATTGCGAATGTAGTTTATTAGCGCAATAAAAACAACGAAGAAGCTTATTAAAACCAGTATAACAAATGTAAAGCCCATAGCCCACCATGTTTCGCTGTTGTCGGTATCAACCACCTCGTTAGTGTCTTTATTTATATATTTTACCGTTTTTGCTGCAGCTATGGTGCCAAATAACCCGCCGATAAAAGACGACATAAAGCTACCTTTTCCGTCATGGCCCTTAAACCTTTTGCGATTTATTACAAATAAAGGTGTAAAGCTAGATAGAACGTAGAATATAATGCTACCTGCAAAATAAGGGACACTACTCCATGATCCGGACATGAATGAAAACAATGCGAATACTATGGGTACAATAATAATCAATTTTATAGAGCCGTTGAATTCACGTTTGTTAGCTAAGTTTACCGCGTTGGATAACTCATTTAAACGATTGACGATGTGTTCGTCTGTGGGGCATACACTTATTACCGTATTTAAAAGCTCGGTCGATTTTTTTACCTGCTTTGATTTATGCAGGTCGCGAAATTCTTCGTCCTGGGTAGTATCAACAACCGTCCAACTGTCAAAAACGCTCTTCAGGATGTTCTCAGCCTCTTCGTTTTCTTCTTTAGAGGCATACTCCTGCTCGCCGTTGCTTATACGCAGTTCACGGAAATCGTTGACTGTGTAGCTTTTGAATTTTTTCTTAAAAAACAGTTCATACAAAATATGACCTGTCATAGCCAAAAAAATGATTAAAATGCCTATCGCTCCCCAATTTATATCTTCCATATTAATTTTTTTGTTTGGATAATTACTCAAATTATAAATTGTCCCAATGAAATTTTGTCACATACGCACATAAAAAAAGCGCGGACAATTACTTTAGATATTTGTTTCTTGAGGTCTTCGACTACCTTGACAATCAAATAAATGAGTAAAGCCCACGCCATATGGCGTGAGCATCTTCACTTTACTCTTGATTGTCTGTTGAAATTGTCGAAGTTTCAAGAAACAAGAATAAAAGCTAGACGCTTTTTCCTATATTTTTAAAATGTACGTATTTTTTTCTCTTATATCATAAGCAAATGTAATTGGTTTGAATACAAAGATATAAAATTTCGTCAAAACAATGCAAATCCCTGAACTGTCTCTTGCTTTGTTTTTCTTTTTAACACTCCCTCCTTATATGGTTCATTTCCTGAACGTTTTCGATGGGGGTGAAGGGGGTAATTTCGCAGCCGGCCATGTAGATAAACTTGTCGCCGGTGTTTTGCGAGCGCAGGGCTTTGTAGTTTTCGCGAATGTCGGCTTTTGAGCCGTCTTGTATCACGCATACGGGGTCAGCGTTTCCGCACAACCAAATGTCGTTGCCAAGCACCTTACGGGCCTCTTGCATATCAACCATCCAATCGGCATCAATGATGTCGGCGCCTGCTTTTGCCAAGTGGGGCAAAATGTGGGTAATGTTTCCGCAAATGTGCAGTTTTACGGCGCAGCCGAGGCTGTGTATATAGCTGAAAAGCTCTTGATGAAGCGGCAGCACATATTCGGCATACATATCGTCCGACAGTTGTGAGCAAATGGCATCGCCCACGCCCATGATGTTTGCCCCAGCTTCGATTTGCGCCTTGGCAAACAGCTTGCCGAACTCAACACATTTCCGCATTGTAGCCTCTGCCATTTCGGGCTCCATCATCATTTGCATCAGCATTTCCGTTACGCCGCCCAAGTCGCAAGCCTCGGCAAGCGGCCCTTCCACCCAGCCTATTACAGGGAAATTGGCATCGAGTAATTGACGGTAATACTCTACCCCCTTAATGCGATCGAGGGTGCGTTCGCATGCGTATGGATCGGGAATTTTCAGGGCTTCCACATCTTGCATGGTAGCCACAATGTGTTCGGCCCGGGGCGAGTTGTTGCCATCGAAGGTGACTTTTGCTCCAAACGCCGATGTTTCGCGGAAGGGGTCGGATATTACGCTTACCGCATCGTGCCCGAAAAGCTCAAGGCACTTCATATTCGACTCAACCAGCACCCGGTAGTCGGTCATAAATTCGGTATACGTCTTCCCGTACAGCCGGGCAGGTAGCTGCATCAAAATAGGGTGAAACGCGATGCCCCCGTCCGGAGCTTGGAATAGTTTGTTGTCAATCATGGTGTTATGGTTAGATGTTTTGTCGTTATTTATGCGTGGCCAAGAAGCGCTCGGCTTCTATGGCTGCTTTGCAGCCGCTTGCAGCCGCGGTAATGGCTTGCCGGTATAGGGGATCGGCCACGTCGCCTGCGGCGAATACCCCCTCAATATTTGTCAATGGGCGGTTAGGTTCGGTTACGATATAGCCCGTTTCGTCGGTATCGAGGTGCTCTTTAAATATATCCGAATTGGGGTGATGCCCAATGGCAAGAAAAAAGCCATCGATGGGCAGGTCGTATTTTTCTTCGTTCGCCTCGCCAAGATTTTTAACAAGATGCACCCCCTCAACGCCGTTTTCGCCAAACAGGCCTGTAGCGTTGTGTTTGAAAAGAATCTCTATATTTGGTTTTTCAAAAACCCTGTCTTGCATTACTTTCGAGCCGCGCAGGTGGTCTTTCCGGACAATCAGATACACCTTGTTTGCCAACCCGGAGAGGTAGGCCGCCTCTTCGCAAGCGGTGTCACCGCCACCCACCACGGCTACTGTCTTTTTACGGTAAAAGAAGCCATCGCAAGTAGCACAGGCCGATACGCCCATGCTGGCATATTTGACCTCGTCGGATAGCCCGAGGTATTTCGCTGTGGCGCCTGTGGCGATGATAAGAGTTTCGGCTTCGATTATTTTTTCGCCGTCAATGGTAATTTTGAAAGGCCGTTGCGACAGGTCGGCTGCCGTAGCAATGCCGCGCCTCATTTCCGTGCCAAATTTCTGCGCCTGTTGTCTAAATTCGTCCATCATCTGGGGGCCGTTAACCCCGTTCGGATAACCTGGGAAATTCTCAATATCGGTTGTGGTAGTCAACTGCCCACCGGGCTGAACGCCCTCGTAAAGTACGGGAGAAAGGTTGGCTCGCGACAAGTAGATGGCAGCGGTGTATCCGGCCGGGCCGGAACCTAGTATTAAACAACGGACTTTTTCCATAAAACAGCTCTTTTTTTGTTATCTTAAATCAATGATCTCTACACCAAGGTGTTTGCTTTTGTCGAAAACAAACGTGTTGCCGGGAATGCTTTGATCGTTCTGTATTTTATTGATATGAATATGTGTTTCAAAGCTCCCCTTTTGTCTGATTACAATAGAGTTGGGTGCGCCGCTTTTTTTGTCGATAAGGAGTGTTATATACTCTATATCGCCCGGCTTTTCGGGTTTCAACTCAACTACGAACGAGGCACGTCCTTTGGTGTCGTTCCGTTCGCCTATGTATGAATAGGTGTACCCTTTTTTATAAGAGTTGAGAATTTGCACGGGGTTGGTCTGTCTCAGCTCCTCTTTGGTTGGTACTGAAATGTTTACCTCGTCGCTTTGGCGCATCAGCACCCATTGGGTTTCGCCGTTAAACCAAGCCTCAATGTCGGGGGTGGCAAGGTGAAACCGTTCGCCCGACACCTCTATTTTGGCATCAAAACTTTCGGCCGAGCGTTGCATAATTTCTTTAACATTCATCGTGAAGTGAATGGTATAGCTTTTCGATTTCTCGAAGCCGGAAGCCATTTTATCCAACAGCTTTTTGGGTGATTCCTGCGAATGGGCTGTTGTTAAAAGGCTGAAAATTAACAAGATTGAGAATGTGATTTTTTTTAACATCATTGTAAAGGTTTAAGTTAAGGCGTTTTAAGCATGTTGAGTATCTGTTCCAACTGATATTCGTCTTGCACCAAAATTTGCCGGGCTTTGCTACCCTCGAACGGACCCACTATGCCGGCTGCTTCAAGCTGGTCCATTAGTCGTCCGGCTCGGTTGTATCCGATAGCGAACTTGCGCTGTATAAGCGAGGTTGACCCTTGTTGATGAATAACCAAAAGGCGTGCCGCGTCATCAAACATCGGGTCGCGATCGGAGAGGTCGACAGCTCCCGGCCCTTTTTCGCCACCGTTTTCGTCAAATACTTCCGGCAGTGGGAAAGCGGTTGGGTAGCCGCGTTGAGAGCCGATGTACTCGGCAATGTCGATTACCTCGGGCGTGTCTACAAAGGCGCACTGTACCCGTATCATGTCACTGCCCTGCGAAAAGAGCATATCACCGCGCCCAACAAGCTGGTTGGCGCCATTGGCATCGAGAATGGTGCGCGAGTCGATCATTGACGACACCCTGAAGGCCACTCTCGCGGGGAAGTTGGCCTTGATGGTGCCCGTAATGATGTTGGCCGACGGGCGTTGCGTGGCAATAACCATGTGTATGCCTACCGCACGTGCTTTTTGGGCAATGCGGGCAATGGGCAGCTCTATCTCTTTTCCGGCGGTCATTATCAGGTCGCCAAACTCGTCAATTACCACTACTATGTAAGGCATGAATTTGTGCCCCTTTTCGGGGTTCAAGCGGCGAGTAATGAATTTCTCGTTATACTCCTTGATATTCCGCGTGTTGGCTTTCATCAGCAGGTCGTAGCGTTCGTCCATCTCTTGGGTAAGCGATTTCAGTGTTTGTACTACCTTGGTAAAGTCGGTAATAATGGCCTTGTCCGAGTCGGGCAGTTTGGCAAGGTAATGACGTTCAATGGTTGAGTAGATGTTGAATTCGACCATCTTTGGGTCAATCAGCACAAACTTCAACTCGGCGGGGTGTTTCTTGTAAAGCAGTGAAGTGATAATGGCGTTTAACCCAACCGACTTACCCTGCCCCGTAGCGCCGGCAACCAGAAGGTGGGGCATTTTGCAGAGATCGACCATAAACACCTCGTTAACAATGGTTTTTCCGAAAGCGATAGGCAGATCGAAGGTGCTTTCCTGAAATCGCTTGGAGGCAATGACCGATTGCATCGAAACAATCTGTGGGTCTTTGTTGGGTACCTCTATACCAATGGTGCCCTTGCCCGGCATGGGAGCAATGATGCGGATGCCCAACGCCGAAAGGCTGAGGGCAATGTCGTCTTCGAGGTTTTTTATCTTTGTGATGCGTACACCTGCCTCGGGAATAATTTCGTAAAGGGTAATGGTAGGCCCTACGGTGGCTTTAATCGACGATATTTTTATGCCGAACGTTTCCAGTGTTTGGGTGATACGTTTTTGGTTTGCCACCTGTTCGTTTCTGTCGACCTCACGGTTGTTTTGCCCATAGTTTTTCAGCGAATCTAATGACGGGAATTTATATGACGATAAGTCAAGGCGCGGGTCGTAATTGTCAAGCGGAACTTCGTTCACCATTTCTTCTTCGTTGGGGATAGTGACGGTAAGGTTACTGTCGCTTGTTTGGTAAGGTTCTTCGTCCTCCGGAACAACGATCTCCAAATCGGGTTCAGCGGTGGTGTGAGGTGTTTTCGGTTTAAGTTGCGATGTTACCGTAAACACCAGTTCGGGCGCAGTATCTTCCTCTCTGGTTTCTTCCTCCGGTGCTTGGTTGTTGCTTGTGGCTATTACCTCCTCATTTTCATCGCCTTCGTCCTCATCGTCGTTGTTCCACGAAAAAAGCCGTTTTAGCTTCGCAAGCTTGCTTTCGCCGGGCTCTTGCGACTCTTCTTCTTCATATTCCTGCTCATCGGGTTCAATATTGCTACCGCTGCCGCGCTTTAAAAACGAAAGGGTCAGCATTGATTTGAAAAACGGGATTGTCCGCGCGCTTATCGCCACCAATATGGCAATGAGCGAGGTTACGAGCAAAAGTCCTGCGCCCACTCCCCCAAGGTTGTCGACTAATATTTTGTACATATATTCGCCGTGCTTCCCACCTGGGGAGATGAACGAATTGTTTAAAAACCGGTGTAAAGAGAAATGCAGAAATACCGAACCCCATATAATTGTGGCAAAGGTAAAGGTTGTGCGTTTCCAGATGGAAATAGTTTTTTCCCACATCAGCTTTAACCCTATCGAGAAAAACAGGTAGAAAAATAAAAACGATGCCAGTCCGAATGTTTTGTTTATCAGAAAGTCGGCCAGATGCGCACCCCTTAGTCCCATCCAGTTTTTTATGTTTTCAGGCTTGCTTGTTTCAGACTCTAACGCGCTTTGGTCGGCGCCTCCCGTAAAAAGGAACGAGCCGGCAGCCAACAGTAGGTAAATAGAACAGAAACAGATCAGTAGACCCAGAATAAACCGAACCTGTTCGCTCTTGAAAAAGCGGACAAAACCGGAAGTTTTATTGTTTGACGTTTTTTTATTTGGACGTTTTGCCATAAAATATAAGGTAACGGCGATAGTTATTTTAAAGAACAAAGATAGTGTAAGCCGGGGAAGAATAAAAGAGTTTCAATGGAATTAGTCGTTTCTCGTGACTCGGCTATATCCAAGCAAGCTTTTCCACGGCTCTTACGGGGGCGAACGTTGTTTGATACCGGCAAAATGCAGACTATCTTCGTCCTAAGAACAAATATACTCGAAATATCTCTGTTTTCATAGAGCCCATAGAACAATATTTTTTTAAATTTGCATAGCAATAAACTATAGACACCGAATTGAGTCTATAGTTTAAAAGAAGTACTTACTCAAAAAATGAAAAAAACGAATTATGAGAATTAAGTTCCTGTTTCTCTCTTTATTGTCGGTCGCATTACTGTCGGCCCAACCCGCGAAAGATGCTGTGTTAAAAAAAATAGCCGAAGGCGCTTATGCCGAAAAAACGCTTTCGCAGTTTCGTACGCGAGCCGATGGTGAGAGTTATACTTGCCTGACTGACGATAAATCGATGATTATAGCCCTGTCGTATAAAACGGGCA
>JGI994J12354_10004093_pt1 | contig 13257 bp, 13 predicted proteins | sample IntmicLarv3ML3BL_FD_12354 | JGI IMG/M metagenome (IMG submission 12354)
CCGGCCCGATGCAGACCGAGCGCGTTGCAAGCGTAGTAAAGAGCGCGCCGCGATCCGCCTCGGAGTAAACCGCGACGGTTTCGATGTTCATCTCGCGGCAGGCACGAAGTATGCGAACCGCGATTTCTCCGCGGTTCGCAACAAGAATACGTTTTAACATATCAAATCCGCTTTCTAATCGTTCTCAACATACTGCTAACTAATCGTCAGCAGTGTCGCGCCGAACTCGGCGAGCTCACCGTTTTCAAAGCAAATCTCCGCAACGGTGCCGTCGCACGGCGCGGCAATCTCGCAGAACATCTTCATCGCCTCAATTACGCACACCGTTTCGCCCTTTTTCACGCTCTGCCCGACCGTAACAAACGGCTCCGCACCCGGCTCACGCGCACTGTAGACCGTACCGACAATCGGCGCGGTTACGTGCGTTCCGTCTACGGTCGACGCTGTAACGGGGTGTGCCGCAGCGGTTTTTTGCGACGCCGCAACAGGCGTCGTGGCTGCGACGGCTGTTGCGACAGTCGTTTGCCGCTCCAGCACAATCAGCGCGCCGTCCTTTTCGTATTCAAGGCGCGTCAAGCCGAATTCGGCCATCAGCTCTGCGTATTCGCGCAGCTCAGTCACTACGCGTTCTCCTTGATGCCGTCAATAAGCGCAACGATTTCTGCAATCGTCTTGAGGTCGGCGGAGTTTTCCGACGGAATCGTGATGCCGAACTCGTCCTCAAGCTCCATAATCAGCTCCACGGCGTCGAGCGAATCCATGCCGAGATCCTCGCGCACGTCCGTCTCCGGCGTAAGGCTCGCTACGTCGCTACTCGTACGCGCCGCAACGGCTTTTGCCACAATCTCAAATGTTGTCATGTATTTTTCCTCCGATAATTTCATAGTTTATTCACAATTACTTAAAAATATTTAACTAAATATTTTTAAGTATTCTAACGCACAAACCGCGTTTTGTCAAGACGTTTTTTGTCGACGCGATTTTTACGCAAAACCACCCCCGACGGTGCGACCGTCAGGGGTGGTTTGTGTGTTGCATTCCGGAAATCGGCGGGCGCACGGTTCGCGCACGAACTACGCGTGTAAACGCATCAAAGTGCGAATAAATCTATCTTTTCGATGCTGCGGCACGCCGTGCCATCGAACTCCATCTTCACGATCCACGGCATGATATTCACCATCGCCATGAAGTCGTCAAATCCGTACGTCGGCTCGTAAAAGTTCACAATTGTCGACAACGCAGTGCCGTGAGTGCCGATTAAGATGCGCTTGTCGGCGTGCTGTGTAATCGCGTCGTTGAGCGCCGCAATATTGCGCTTTTGCACTGTGCCGAGGCTCTCGCCGTCGGAGAGCGAGTAGGAATAATCAGCCCATTGCCTCTGCATAAACGGATAAAAGTCCTCATCGCGAATCCAGTCGGAATCGCTCTTGCGTTCGCGAAAATCCTCAACAAGTTCGATTTCAAGACCGACGCTCTCGGCAAATGGCGCAATTGTGTCAATCGCGCGCTTGAACGGGCTCGACACCATCGCGTCGATGCTTTTGTCCTTCAAAAACTGCATCACGAACGCGGTATCGCGCGTTCCTTTTTCCGTCAGCGGGCGGATTCTGCCGTCGCGAACGCTGTTGTCCGCCTCACAGTGGCGTACGAAATAGACCGTTGTCATGCGTGACCTCCTGCTGTCGTTTGTATGTATGATTGCATGATTTATGTAGGGGCGGCGCTTGCTCCGCCCGTTGCCAAATGCGGAACAGAAAACCCGTCCCCTACGCGGTGCGTTCCGTTCCCATAACCGCATTCCACCGCGTAACGCGGCCGTAGGGGCGCGCATTGCGCGTCCGTGGAACAGTGAAGAAGCCGCCGAACGCTGTAGGGGCGAACTGAGTTCGCCCCTACAGCCTTTTTAGCTTTCCCACTCGAATTCCAAATTGTAGACGCTCACCGTGTCGCCCTCTTCAATGCCCATCTCCTCAAGCCGCGCGAAGATGCCGCTCGTGTCAAGCATTCGGTTGAAATGACCGCGTGATTCGTTGTCCGTGAAGTTTGTGTTGCTCACGAGACGCTCCAGCCACTTGCCCTCCAGTGACCAGATGTCGTCGTCCTGCGTGATAATCGTGTCCTCCGGCGACGCGGGCAGCACCACGGGCGCGACGTACTCCGGCTCGTACTCGATTATCGGCGGCAGCTCGCGCAGGTGCGCGGACGCGGCTTGCATCAGCGTTCGCACATTCATGTGCGCGGCGGCGGAAATTTCGTACAGCGTCAAACCCTGCGCCGCAATGTATTCGCGGAACGCGGCAAGGCTCTCTCCGCCGTCCGCGATGTCGATTTTGTTCGCCGCAACGAGCTGAGGACGCGACGCAAGCTCCGGACTATAACGGCGCAGTTCCTCGTTAATCGTGATAAAATCCTCAATCGGGTCGCGCCCCTCGCTGCCCGACGCGTCCACGACGTGGATTATCAGTCGGCAACGGTCGATGTGCCGCAGAAAGTCGTGACCGAGACCCGCGCCGTCCGATGCGCCCTCAATAATGCCCGGAATATCGGCCATAACGAAGCTCTCGCCCTCGTCGATGTAGACCATTCCGAGATTCGGGAACAGCGTTGTGAAGTGGTAATCCGCAATCTTCGGATGTGCCTTAGACACGACGGACAGCAGCGTCGATTTGCCGACATTCGGGAAACCAACAAGCCCCACGTCCGCGAGGAGCTTCAGCTCCAGAACGACGTCGCGGCTCTCGCCCGGCAGTCCGGATTTCGCGAATCGCGGCGCCTGTCGCGTCGGTGTTGCGAAGTGCTTGTTTCCCCAGCCGCCGTTGCCGCCTTTGGCGAGTACGAACGGCTCGTCGCCCGTCATGTCGCGGATTACGGCGTTCGTCTCGCGGTCTCGAACGACAGTGCCGTTCGGCACCTTTATTATTAAATCCGCGCCGGATTTGCCGCTGCGTTGCTTGCCGCTGCCGTCCGCGCCGCGCTCTGCGACATATTTGCGCTTGTAGCGGAAGTCCATCAGCGTGGAAAGGTGCCGGTCTACCTGTAAAACCACGCTGCCGCCGCGCCCGCCGTCGCCGCCATCGGGCCCTCCCGCCGCAACGTATTTCTCGCGGTGGAACGAGACGACACCATTGCCGCCGTCACCCGCCTCGACATGAATATTAGCTTTATCTACGAACATTTTCTCTCTCCTATCCTTATTTCAAAACGCTTTTAGCCGACCGCAACCGCTCCGGGCGGCGGCGCCTCGCCGTGATGCTCAACTTCCCCTGTATCCTCGTCGCCCGTGTCCTCGGCTTGCTCCGTGACCTCAGCCTCGTCCGTCTGCGGAATCGTTTGCTCTACGCTCAGCGGTGTGATTTCCGTGCCGCGCAATCCGAGCGTCACTGACAGTATCTTCGCCATCTGCGCGCGCGTCAGCTGCGACTGCGGCGTGAGTCTGCCGTCGGCTCCGCCGACTACGCCGAGCGCAATCAGCACCGCCGTCGGCGTCTGCGCATAGCCCGCAACGGCGTCGATGTCCGCGAAGCCCTCCAAAACAGGCTCGTAGCCGTCGGGCAGCGCGATTCCGAGTAGGCTCAGCGCACGGTAGACGAACGTGAACGCCTGCTCACGCGTCAGCTCCGCGTCAGGCGCGAAGCGTCCGTCGCCTACGCCCGCTGTCACGCCGACCTCCTTCGCCCACGCGATAGCAGCGGCGTAGTACGCATCTGATTTGACATCGTCAAAGGCTTGCAATTCCTGCGGTTGCGGCTGTCCGACGGCGCGATAGAGCATCAGCACAAAATCGCCGCGCTTGATGTTCCGCTCCGGCGAGAATGTCGTCGCCGACGTGCCGCCGACGATGTTCCTGTCGGTCAAATCCTTGATGTATTCTGCGCCCCAGTGACCGATAGTATCCTCAAAACCGCTGATTGTGACCTTCAGCGTCACCGCTGTCTCGCCGGCGCTGATTGTAATCTCGCCGTAGCGATTTCCGAACGCGGCAGCCGTGAAAACGCCGTCCTCGGTGATATATCCGATGGCCTCGTCATACTCAATTGTCGTCGCAATTCCGTCGTCGCCAACAACATCGCGCATACCGACGGAGACCTCGTACTCAAACGTATGCGGCTGCGCTGTAACGGCTTTGCGGTAATACGTCGCAAGCGGCGCGAGAGCCATCGTCTGCCCCGGCGCAAGCGTCAGCGACGTGAGCGTTTTCCCGTCGGTGTCCTGTGCCGTTATCGATGTCGGCTGCGTGATTACGAAAATCTCGCCCGAGCCGACGGCTCCCGTACTCTGCGAAAACAGCGTGACCTTGTCAACCCCCGCCACGCTCGGCGCGGTGTAGAGCATATCATCTACACTTCCGCCCTTGTTACTCACGACCGTCGCCGCGATATCGCTCGGTAACGCCGCGGGACGATACGCGAGGTCGGTTGCGGCGTATTTGAGCTCAATCGACGAGCCGACAAGTACCACCGCACCGCCATTGGCAAGCGAGAGATTGCGCGCTTGCGCGTCGGCGACGTTATTCGTCGCGAACGCGATGTATGTAGAGACCTTGCGCGGCGAGCCGTCGGACGGACGGTTCACCGTCGCGGCGAGCGCGTTGCCCGGCGTGCGCACCGCCATAATCGTTGAGCCGCCGCCGTCAAGATTGACTGCAGTTGCGCAACCGAGCGAGCGCAGCTCCGTCGCAAGCTCGGCGAGCTTGACGCCGTTGCCGTAATTCGCGTTGCGACCGTCAATCGCGTACACGATGACTTCGCCCGCGTCCGTGATGCCGAGCGCAGTTTTCGGACTGCGCGCCAATAGGTCCTTGTCCCACGTCTCTGCGTCCGTGATTTGACCGTCGCGGAGGATGATATCGCCCGCGCCGCAGGCGAATTGCGCCTCGCTGAGCCTCGGGTCGGACGGCTCAAGCTCCAACGTGACGATATCACCGACGTTGAAGTTCATAAAATCGTCGTTAATCGCGCCGTCGGCCGTGAGCACGAGATATTCCTCGCCAATCGGCACGGCAGTCGCCTCCTCAAACGTTTCGGCGACCTCAAGCGTCATCGTGCCGCCGACCGCAAGCGAACCTTTAACGATGCGGAAGCGCACAACCCAGCCCTGCGTCGTCGCGCGCGTCGAAACGGTCGAAAACGCCGCGCTGTATAGGTACGGCACGCCCGTCACATAGCGCGTTTTGTTCAAATGGTTGACGCTCATGGCGGTCTGCGCCGTCTCGTTGAACAGCATCATCGCCACGGTCGGCTTCTCGATAATCGCCGCTGTGCCGTCCTCGCGGAAGATTATGGCGTTCTCCGTCTCGTTGCTCGACTTGTAAATCCCGTCCTCGATGAAAACGCCGAGCGGGATTCCCGTCCCCGACGCGAAAAAATCTGCATTCGCAAGCGCGAGCACGTTGCGCCCGCGCGAGTTTTCCGCATATGCGACGGCCTCGTCGATGTCAATGCGCCCGTAGACGGTCTCGTCCTTCAGAACGAGCGGGAACGCGTCGCCGCCCGGCGTGTAGCGCAGCGTGTAGCTCTCCTCGCGGCCGTAATCGTCGTTCCAATAGACGGTGTTCACGTAATCAAGATTCGACGCAAGCGCCTGCGTGTGCGTGAAGCGCGGATTTCCCGCGCCGCCCGTCGCGGCCGTCGCAGTGAACGTAGTCGCCGCGAGCGCGGTCAGTATCGTCACCGCGCAGAGCGCGGCCGTGATTCGCTTTTTCAATGTGTGCATATGTAAAATCCTCATTCAAGGCGGTGCTCCCGCCGGCTTTTCTCGCCCACCCTCTGCTTCGGTGTGCAAGACGACGCATTTGCCTCGCTTTGCAAGGCGCATGTGTATAGCATTCTATCACATTTTGTCGATTATTACAACTCCAAATAATTCCGGCGCTGAGCGGTCTGCGCCCGCCCTTGTGACATTCTGAGATAATTCGCTTTGTTTTCGCCGCAATTGCCGTGCAAGTGTTACAAATCGAACAAAGGCTCTCAATAAAATTCAAAAATCTTTTATAATTTGTGCATTTGTGGTATTGACTGTTACGGCAATATTTGTTATTATGAACTTGTTATATGGAGTTAAGGTAGTTAGGGAGGCTCGCTGCAATGTATATTAAAACAGCAACGATTTCGAATCCGGTCGGGTTGCATGCCCGCCCCGCGACATTTCTCATTCAAAAGGCGAACACGTTCAGTGCCGGCATCTGGCTTGAAAAGGACGAACGCCGCGTCAACGCCAAAAGTCTGCTCGGTGTTCTCTCGCTCAGCGTAGTGCAGAACGAGACGGTTAAAATCATCAGCGACGGCGAGGACGAGGTTGACGCCGTTGAGACGATTTACAAGCTGATTACGTCCGATTTTGACGAATAAAAGAATACGCAAATAAATAAGGAGTGTTGATCACTCCTTATTTTTGCACGTAAAGACAGCTTCGGGAGTAAAAGTACGCGCTCCCGAAAGCAAAAAGGAATGGTGATTGATATGACCGCGCCTACGAATCCCAACGAAAACTTCCACTTAATTGACTTCGCCGATGTGTCCGTTGAATGGTGGCACGAGCTGTACGCTTCGTGCCAAGACATCCTCGCCCGCCCCGACGACTACCGCGACGCTTGCCGCGGCAAGCTGCTTGCGTCGCTGTTTTTTGAGGCATCGACGCGCACGCGATTTTCGTTCCAAGCGGCGATGCTGCGCCTCGGCGGTAACCTTTTCGGCTTCTCAAATCCTGCCGACACGTCGCTCGCCAAGGGCGAATCGCTCGCCGACACAATACGTATGACGAGCTCGTATTCGGACACAATAGTTATGCGCACCACGCAGGAGGGCGCGGCGCTCGCGGCGAGCCTCTACTCCGAGGTGCCTGTCATCAACGCCGGCGACGGCGGTCACCTGCACCCGACGCAAACGCTAACCGACCTAACGACAATCGCGCAAGTGCGCGGCACCGTCGGCGGCATTACCGTCGGTCTCTGCGGCGATTTGAAGTACGGACGCACCGTCCATTCGCTCGTCACCGCGTTGGCGAAATTCCCGAGTGTTCGCTTTGTGCTCATCGCGCCGAACGCGCTGCAAATGCCGGAATACATGCTCGCGTTTATGCGCGCAAATCTCATTGATTTCACTGTGGCACAGTCGCTTTCAGACGCAATCGACGAGCTTGATGTGCTTTACATGACGCGGATTCAACGCGAGCGTTTCAACAGCGAGGACGTCGATTTCGACGCGCTTATGACGAATTTCACGCTCACCGCCGCGATTATGGAGCGCGCGAAAACGGAGCTGACCGTGCTGCACCCATTGCCGCGCACGAACGAGATTGACCGCGCCGTTGACTTCGACGCGCGCGCGCGTTACTTCGACCAAGCCAAGCTCGGCATGTACATCCGTATGGCTCTGCTGCTGAAGCTCACGCACCGACCGCGCGGCGTCGCGTATCCGACGAACGAGGGGCCGGGGCTCGCGTGCTCCAACCCGCGTTGCGTCACCGCGACGGAAAAGTATTTGCCGCCGCGCCTTAAATCCGACGGTAGCTGCGGTTATTGCGACAAGTAGGCCCCATCCGTTGCTCCGCAACGTTTTCGCGTGGTTTTCGCGTAGCTGCAACAATGCCCAAACGAGAATAAGGAATGGTGATAAAATGGCGAAAACCATTCGCGCGTACCTCCTGCGCGTCCGTGTCGCACTCGCCGACGAAAGCGCGGATTACGCCGCATTGCAGTCGGACTTGTTGACGCACATCGCATTTTTTCAGCACGAGCGGTTCGTACATCTCATCATCACGCTGGCGTTCGCAGTGATGCTCATAGCGTCGTTTTTGCTGCCGCTTGAACTTGCGTACATCGCGATTCGCGTCGCATTGCTCGCACTCACGGCGGCGTACGTCGCGCATTACTACTTCCTCGAAAACAGCGTCCAAGAGCTGTATCGCATCTATGACGCAGTGCGAGATTTAGCGAAAAACGCAAAGTGAGCACCCAATTTACACGATTATACCCACAAAAACTTGCGTTAACACGCAAATTTTTGCGGGTATTTGTATTGTATTTATTGTTGCTATAACTGGAACACTCGCTGTTTCTGCGTGTTTGTTTCCGTTATTATCCCGTTTATTTCGATTTTCCAGCACTTTCTTTCGGTTTCGTCTTACGAAATAGCTCGGAAATCCCGACGATGATAACGAACGCGCCGAAACCCTTGCGCAGAACGCCCGTCTCAAGCCGCGTCGCTAACAACGATGTCGCGATTGCGCACGGCACTCCGGCAACGACCGTGGGGATTACGGCGCGCCACTCCACGAGCTTGTTTTTAATGTGCGTCACGAGCGCGGCAGCTGCCGTCGGCAGAAAATACAACAGGTTAATCCCCTGCGCCGCCTGTTGCTGCACGTTTGCGAACGCGGACATGTAGATGACGAGCATCGTTCCGCCGCCGATGCCCCACGCGGAAATGATGCCTGTAATTGTTCCGACGAGCACCGCAATGGCAAATTGCATAGTTTTTGCTCCTTTCATTTGTGTGATGTTTGCGCAAGCATGCGGGACGGGAGACCAGTCGCCTACAGGCGTTATGAAGTAGGATTTTGTGCGCAAAATCCTACTTCATAACGCTGCGAATCCCGCCGTAAATCAGCAGCAACGCGAATGCGCGACGGAGCACCGCGGTCGGAATCTTTTTGAAGATTTTGCCGCCGATGAAGCCGCCGATTACGCCGCCAATCAGGTACGGCACAGCTTCCGCGAATTGCACGCCGTCACGTAGCAGATACACGACCGCTGACACAATGCAAATCGGCAAAATTGCCGCGACGGAGCTCGCGAACGCCTTCTGCTCGTCCATTTTCGCCCAGCGCGTGTACAGCGGAATGACGAACATTCCGCCGCCCGCGCCGAAAAAACCGTTTGCGGAGCCGCTGAGTATACCCGTAACCACGTATTTGATTCGTTGTTTTTTTACTTCCATAACCGTAAAATTCCTTTGTCATTGAATTGTTTTATTAGTATAGCTCCGATTGGCAGCAGAATCACGCCGAGCACTCCGGCGGCGCAGAACCCCACGTACATCGCCGCGAGCGCGACAATCGGCGGTAGTCCGAGCTGCGAGCCGAGGAGCTTCGGCTCCAAAATATTGCGCACGAGCACAATGATGCCGAACGCGACGAAAAGCGCGATTGCGCGCTGCGTGTCGCCGCCGAGCATCTCTGCAAAACCCCACGGCACAAGCACAATTCCAACGCCAAGCGCGGGCAACATGTCGACGAGCGCGATACCGAACGCGAGCAAAATCGCAAAATCAATCCGCATTACGAAGAACAGCACCAGTAGCTCCGCAAATGTGATGCACATCAGAAAAAGCTGACATTTCGCCCACTTGCCGACTGTCGTTTTCACGCCGTCGCGCATTGTTTTTGCCTTTTCATGGTGGCGCATCGGGATTTGGCGCAGGAGAAACGCGACGATTTCGCCGTAGCTCGCGGAGATGAACACCGTCCCCAAAGCCGTTGCAAACACAAACAAAAACACGCGCGGCGAGCCCTGCGCGAACGCGCCGAACGCATTGAGCGCACCGCTCGACAACCCCGTGAGCACCTCCGCGCCCTTCGACGAGAGGGCGGCGATTGCCGAGTCGATGTACCCGCCGAGCTCCGGTGGCGCGGAGGAAATAAGCTCCCGCAAGCGTAAATTCAGCGTCTCAAGAGTCGCGGTCAGGTCTCCGAGCAATGACGGGAGCTGCCGCGCGAGTGCTGTCAGCTCCACGACGCTCCGTGCGATTGCGAGCCCGAGCATCGTCACCAAAAGCGCGAACGCGAGCGCAACGCACAGTCCCGACGCAAGCGTTCGCGGGAGGCGCAATCGCTCATTCAGCCACCGCACGGGCTTTTCGATGCTCCGCGCGATTGCAAACGCGACGAAAAATGGCAGCAGCCACCGCAGTGCGTAACGCATAAATATCCACAGCGCAAGCACCGCAAGTGCGCCGTACGCGAGCGCAAGCCCGCGCCGCAGGTGCTTATTGTCGCTCATACGCCTAAAGCTCCCCTAAAAATCATATAATTCGCGCTTTTCTTTGCATTTTTCTCTTGCACGACAATGCAGTATATGTTATTATACTAATTTACAGGCGAATCTATACAGGTTCTTTAGTTTTGCGCCGCAAAACAGAGCCTTTCGCTAAAAAACACACAAGATATTCGCAAAACGAGAGAGGAGCACTCACTAATGTATGCAATCGCAATAATCGGCTTCGGCGTCGTCGGCTCCGGCGTCGCGGAAGTGCTGGACAAAAACGCGGACAGAGTTGCGCACGGCGCATCGCGCGAGCTGAAATTGAAATACATTTTAGACCTGCGCGACTTCCCCGACAGCCCGTACAAGGACCTTTTCGTCAAGGAGTTTGAGACGATTGAGAACGACCCCGACGTTCGCGTAGTCGTAGAGACTATCGGCGGCGTCGGTGCCGCGCAGGAATTCACCCGCCGCGCACTGCTCGCCGGAAAATCCGTCGTCACCTCCAACAAGGAGCTTGTCGCAAAGCACGGCTATGAGCTTCTGCAAATCGCCAAGGAAAAGGGTGTCAATTACTTGTTTGAGGCAAGCGTCGGCGGCGGCATCCCCATTCTGCGCCCTATCACGCAATGCCTTGCGGCGAATAAAATAAACGAGATATACGGTATCCTCAACGGAACCACTAATTATATCCTCACGTCGATGATTAAGTTCGGCGCGAGCTTTGAGACCGCGCTGAGCGAGGCGCAGGCCAAGGGCTATGCCGAGCTCAACCCGACCTCCGACGTAGACGGCATCGACGCTTGCCGCAAAATCAGCATTCTCGCCGACCTGTGCTTCGGGCGCCACATGGAGCCGGACTGGATTAAGACCGTCGGCATTCGTGCCGTCACCTCCGCCGACGTTGCGCACGCATCTGACGGCGGCTACAAGATTAAGCTGCTCGGCCGCGCAGTCGCGTGGGAAGACGGCAAAATCTCCGCCTACGTCGCACCGCACCTCGTGCCCGAGGACAATCTCCTCGCGGGTGTTGAGGGTGTTAACAACGGTATCGTCGTGCGCGGCAACGCAATCGGCGACGTGATGTTCTACGGTGCGGGCGCGGGTAAGCTGCCGACGGCTTCCGCCGTCGTTGCTGACGTTATCGACGCGGCAAAGCACGAGCATTCGCGCAAGTACGTCTCGTGGGACGCAGGCGACGAGAGCATGATGCGCGACTCCGCCGAGCTTGAATCCTCGTGGTATGTGCGCGTCGGACAGGACGAGGAAACCGTCAAGGCAACATTCCCGACGGCGCGAATCCTCCACAGCTACGCCTCCGAGACGGCGTTCATCAGCGAAAAGCACAGCAAGGCGGGCACCGACAAGGCACTGGAGCCGTTTGAGGTTCTCTCGCTGTTCCGCGTTTTGGACTGATTACGAATCGCGTATGTGAGCGCAACACATTGCACATTTTACTGCGCAAAGACCGATAATGGCTTCGGGCTTTGTTGAGAAGGACGGTATATCTAATGTTAATGGTAAAAAAATTCGGCGGCACGAGCGTTGCGGACGCTGATTGCATTCGCCGCGTCGCGGGAATAATCGCCGATGACTACAGCGAGGGGCACGATATCGTCGTCGTCCTCTCCGCACAGGGCGACACGACCGACGACCTTATTGCAAAGGCGAACGAGCTCAATCCGAACCCGTCGCGCCGCGAGATGGACGTTCTGCTCTCCACGGGTGAGCTGATTTCCATCGCGCTGATGGCGATGACGATTGAGAAAATGGGTCTGCCCGTCGTCTCGCTCGGCGGCCGCCAAGCGGGAATCCGCACAAACTCCGATTACGGCACCGCGAAGATTGAGAAAATCGACGTGGAGCGCATTCGCCGCGAGCTTGACCGCCGCAGCGTCGTTATCGTCGCGGGTTTTCAGGGCATGAACAAGTTCGACGATATCACAACGCTCGGACGCGGCGGCTCGGACACGTCCGCCGTCGCGCTTGCCGTCGCGCTAAACGCCGACCGCTGCCAGTTCTACAAGGACGTGGAGGGCGTGCTGACATGCGACCCGCGCAAGGTTCCCGGCGCACGCAAGTTAGACGAAATTACGTACGACGAGATGATGGAGCTTGCCTCCCTCGGTGCACAGGTGTTGCACAATCGCAGCGTGCAGATGGCGAAACGCTACGGCGTCGAGCTTGAGGTGCGCTCAACTTTCGATTCCACAAAACCCGGTACTATTGTTAAAGAGGTGACAAACATGGAAAAAACTAAAATCAGCGGCGTTGCAAAGGATACCGACACTGCGCGAATCGCCGTTATGGGTCTCGCCGACGAGCCGGGCATCGCGTTCCGCGTGTTCCGCGTAATCTCTACTGCGAAAATCAACGTGGATATCATTCTGCAATCCATCGGTCGCGGCGGCACAAAGGACATCAGCTTCACCGTCACGCGTGAGGATATCGGCAAGGCCGTTGCCGCGCTTGAAGCGCAGAAAACGTCGCTCGGCTTCTCCGAGCTTGACATCTCCGACAAGGTTGCTAAGGTTTCCATCGTCGGCGCGGGCATGATGAGCGCGTCGGGCATTGCAACAACGATGTTTGAAGCTCTTTACGATGCAAAGGTCAACATCAATATGATTTCCACGAGCGAGATTAAGATCTCCGTGCTCGTTGACGAGGACGAGGCCGACCGCGCCGTGACAGCCATTCACCGCAAGTTCTTTGAGGACTAATCCGCACTCCCTTGCCGATGCATCACTAAAATGACAAACGCCCTCTCAATTTGAGGGGGCGTAATCAATATCGCCGTCGGAGGTACCACAATGGACAACGCAACGGAGCAAATTCTACGCCGCCGCATGCACGGGTTGTATTTGTCGCGCTCGTGCGACGACATTACGCAACTCTCACGCGAGCTTTTGGGGATGCACTGCTGGTTCCACCGCAACGTCGCGTTCTCCGCCCTCATTCGCGGCGCAAGCCTTTTCGGCTGGCAAACCGCACTGACGAAAACGTGGCTCTATCGCGGCACGCTCCACGGCGTTGCCTTCGACGACCTCCCGCTGCTGCTCGCGTTACACGCAGACGATAATAACGAGTGGTTGCTGGAGCGATTGGGTAACGCAGCATTCCTCGAAATCGCGGATAAGGTCGTGAGCCTGATGGAGGACGGCGTGTATTCCCGCGCAGAGATGCGGCAAATCTTCGCCGACGAGTACAGCGCGGATGATATCGACACTGTGTTCTCGTCGTGGGGTGGCATCTTCGTCCATTTCGCGCGGCAAGGTCGC
>JGI994J12354_10004094_pt1 | contig 13254 bp, 10 predicted proteins | sample IntmicLarv3ML3BL_FD_12354 | JGI IMG/M metagenome (IMG submission 12354)
ACCTTACCATCAATCAACTGCGCGATTATCTGCCCGAAACATCTGTATTGGCGCTCACGGCTACGGCTACGCCCGAGGTGGCCGACGATATACAGCACCGTCTGGGTTTCAGAAGCAAGCGGCTTTACACAGCCGGATTCGAGCGGAAAAACTTAGCCTATGTTGTGCGCAACGTAGAGGATAAAACCAACGCACTCATTCACATCCTCAGCCGTGTGGATGGAAGTGGCATTGTGTATGTGCGCAGCCGCAAGCGCACAAAAGAGATTGCCGACGAGTTGAACAGGGGCGGCATCACAGCCGACTTTTTCCACGCCGGGCTAAGCAGCATAGAAAAACACCGCAAACAAATAAACTGGATGAAAAACGGCTTCCGGGTCATTGTGGCTACCAACGCCTTTGGTATGGGAATTGACAAGAGCGATGTAAGGGCGGTTATCCACGTAGATATGCCCGCATCGCCCGAAGAGTATTTCCAAGAGGCCGGGCGCGCCGGGCGCGACGGGAAACGGGCATACGCCATCACTCTGCGCTCGCCCTACGATGTAGGCGTACTGAAACGCAAATCGGCAGAAGAGTTTCCCGACCGGCAATTTATTCTCCGCGTCTACGAGGCATTGGGCAACTTCTACGAAATTGCCGTGGGGGCAGGATTTGAGACGGTGCGCAACTTCGATTTGAACGAGTTTTGCAGCATCTTCAAGTTTCCCTCTACCCCCACTCACAACGCGCTGAAAATAGTATCGCTTGCCGGATACATCGAGTATACCGACGAGCTCACCCACCTTTCGCGCGTGCAGTTTCTTACCACTCGCGACAATCTGTACAAACTCAAAACCTACGGCGACACGTGCGATGCCGTTATACAAAGTTTACTTCGCTCATATACAGGGCTGTTTTCAGATTATATATACATTGAGGAATCGGCCATTGGCGCGCGCTGCCAACTGTCGGCGCATGAGGTGTATGAAACGTTGAAATTTCTGTCGCAGCAACACATTCTGCACTACATTCCGCAACGGAAGTGCCCACTTATCATCTACACCCGTTCGCGCGAAGATTTACCGTATATGGTGATACCTAAAAGCGTTTACGAAGAGCGGAAAGAGCGTTTTGACCGTCGCGTTGACTATGTGTTGCGCTACCTGCAAAACACAACGGTTTGCCGTAGCGTAATGCTCTTAAACTACTTTGGCGAAGAGGACGCGAAAGAGTGCGGCGGCTGCGATGTGTGCCTTGCCAAGAACGATATGGGTATTTCGCGCTACGAGTTTAACCGCATCAGCGAGGCACTGATAGCGAAAGTAGAGGAAGGTGACATTGTAATGAGAGAGCTAATTGCGGCGGTAGGCTTTCACGAAAAGAAAGCAACGCCCGTGCTACGCTTCCTTTTCGACAACCATAAACTCGTTTACCTGCAAGACGGCATCGTAACGCTTGGCGAAAAAGGCCCAGAGCAGTCCTTTTAACAGCAGAGTTAAAGGTCTTCAATATAACTTAGCAACACTGAAATAGCATTCATCGTGCCCGCAGGGATAGCGATAAATAATCCGTCACTACCGCTATCCCTTTGGGCAGCGGCAATGACGTTTGAGAACCAAAGGCCTGCAACGATTCTTACATAGAAACTCATGTTATATTAAGGCTCGTGCCTAGTTTACAAACGGGAAGGGGGGAACAGCGCATCCCCTGCGACATTCCCCCAAGTACACCTAAACAATCGATCTTATGAAAAACCGATTTACCTAAAATCGACTCCTAACGAGCCAACATTTTCTTTTGTTACTACCCGTTCGTCATCATGCAATAATTGCAGCGATTCGGAGGTGTTTTGATCAGGTATCCATGCAAAATGCGCCCAAATCATAAACCAAACCCACTCGGGTTGCTGTTGCAATATCTCGGGCGTAGGCGCAACACCCACTTCACCCAAGGCAATCACTTTACCGGGGCCACCCATTTCAACCAACTGGTCGTGGTGCGACTGTTGGTAGTCGTTCTTGTAAATATCGGCCGCAAGCACATCGACATAGTCGTTTCCGGGATAGAACAACTCGTAAGGATACGCCTCATCGTCTTTCCAGTCGCGTGGGCCATTGGCATTCCACACCCACAGCAGATTGTTAAGTCCGTGATGGTTAACCATGCGGTCGTACATCATTTTCCACAGTTTGGTAAACCCATTTTCGCCACGGCGGTTGCCCCACCAAAACCACATACCATTCATTTCGTGATAGGGACGCCAAAGCACCGGCACATTAGCCTCTTGCAACGTTTTCAGGTGTTCAGCCACCTGATCCACATCGTTTAACCATATTTTATTCTCTGCCGTTCCGGGTGTTACAATACGCAACCATTCGGCTTCGGGCATTTTATACCATGAAGTATACCGTCCCTTCTCTGCATGATTCCAATCAGCGTCAGGGCTTCCATCGTCAACTCTGAGGCGTGCCGGAAGCGGAGGATTAGCATGCCACATCAGCGTTACGATATAACCCTCTTTGTCGCGTTTAATTGCCTCCTGCACCATTTCGCTACGCTCGCGATTGGTGGCGCGCCACGTAAAATCGTTCCCCCACATCAACGGAGTGCGACCGGTAACAAGACGGGTATAATCGGTACAACGCCCCACTTCGTAAGGATAGTTATGTTGTCCGGCAAGCGAATATTTTCCTTTAATGCTGTGCAAGAAGCTGTATAGCTTCACTGTCTCATCGCCGGCATTCGGTGTCACAGGTTTCACGGTTACGGGCGTAACCTTTTCGGGCACGGGCTGCTTTTCGCCCCTATCGCTAAAAGCTTTGCGAGTAGAGGGAAGGCCTATTAACGAAGCATTCTCTTTAGTTATTACCATCGGGGCGTGGTGCAATGTATTCAGAGCCTCCGGTGTGTTTTGTTCAGCATTGAAGTTAAACGTTGCCCAAATCATAAACCACGCCCATTTAGGCTGCTGCCGCAATATTTCGGGAGTCGGGGCTACGCCAACCTCGCCCAAGGCAATCACTTTTCCCTGCCCGAGTTCAACCAGTTGGTCGTGATGCGATTGTTTAAAGTCGTTTTTGTAAATATCGGCCGCCAACACATCCACATATTCGTTTCCGGGATAAAAGAGCGCGTAATCATACGCCTCGTCATCTTCCCAGTCGCGCGGACCGTTGGCATTCCATACCCAAATAAGATTGTCGAGATTATGGTAGTTGGTATAGCGATCGTACATCATCTCCCACAGCTTGACGAACCCTTTTTCGCCCTGACGGTTACCCCACCAAAACCAGATACCGTTCATCTCATGGTAAGGACGCCAAAGGACGGGTATTTTTTTGTTTCTCAGCACCTTCAACGGCTCGGCCATTTTATCAATATCGGCAAGCCACTGCTCGTGACGAACTGTTCCGGGCGTAACAATGTCGTTCCACATATCTTCGGGCATATTGTACCACGCATCGGGGCGGGTACCCTGCGGCACCTCTGCTCGGGAGAGGCCTAAGTCTCTGAGTTTTTGCCTCCACTCTCTTCTCTCATCGTCAGAGAGAGGAACAGGCTGGTGGCACATCAGCGTAATAATGCAGCCTTCTTCGTAGTACCGCACCGCTTCGGCAAGAATCTGATCATACGCTACTTCACCTGAAAAATTCAGGTCGGCGCCCCAAAGCAGGGGTGTTTTTCCGGTAATAGCCACGGTAGAATCGGTGCTTTGGGTCAAAAGCCCCAGATAGTTATGTTGCCCGGAAATAACATATTTCCCGGTAACGTTGTACAACATTTTCAACAGCTCTTTAGCCTCGGACGACGCGTTAGGATTTACGGGAGGCGGTGTTTGGCTACACGAAGCCAACAACAAAAAAAGTGATAAAAACAGAGGAATAAATGCTTTGTGTGTCATTAGATATTATACGATTAAATTAGCAATTAATATGAATGCACGAAAATACGACAAAAAAAGGGACTTCTTCTATAACAAATGGTAAAGGAATAATAATAATGCAAAAAACACTTGCCTTCTCGTCATGCCTGACAAAGTTTGTGGTGAAAAAAGTAACCTTCTTTTGTTCTTCACCCAGCTTGCATTATCTTTGCAGTCAAAAGCGGAAAAACAAAAGAATGAGAAAACAAGTAACCACTTTATTTTACATCGCGGCGGTTTTTAGCGTTGTTATATACACCGGCTGTACGGCAAGCAAACAGACCTCATTGCAGAAAAAAGAGAACATCATTGTATCAAGTCCGCAGATTGCTCAACTGCCCTCTACTGCCGTCGATGAGCCGGTAGCTGTAAAATTTACCCCGATCCCGTTCGAAAGCCCGGCAGAAACGCTGGCCATGTTTAAGCCGTTTCAATTTTCCGAATACGACAAAGCCAACGTAAGGGCGCGCAATCATAATCCGTTTTACGAGGCCGACACCTTATATATAGCATTTAACGATTATTGCATGCCGTTACCGGGCGCCAGAGTGATTTCGCAATATATGACGGCAAGCCGCCGCAACCACACAGGCATTGACCTTAAAACCTTCCCGTCCGATACGGTTCGGGCAGCCTTTGCCGGACAGGTGCGGATGAGCCAACCTTACAGCAGCTACGGAAATGTGGTGGTAATACGTCACTACAACGGCTTAGAAACCGTTTATAGCCACAACGTAAAGAATCTGGTAAATCCGGGCGAATTTGTCCTCCCCGGCGATGCCATTGCCCTTGTAGGACGTACAGGCCGGGCTACGACCGAACACGTGCATTTCGAAGTGCGGATTATGGGCGAGCACATCGACCCGAACAAAATATTTGACTTTGCAGCCCAAAGGCCGGCAGAGAAAGGTTTTTACCTGATAAAACGCAACAACGGATACGTTTTGCACAAACCGGGAGAAATGCAAACAACACCAGACGCCGCCCCCACCGTTTACTATAGCCATTCGGAAAGGCGCTCGCAACCCTCCGACACGGCCAATGTTTCCGCTTCCGAATATACAGTAAAACAGGGCGACACGCTCTACAGCATTTCTCGCCGCTTCGGCATTACCCTGAACCACCTCTGCATCATCAACAACATCACTACCGAGCAGACTCTGAAAATCGGGAAGGTGCTGAAAGTGAAGTAATCCACAAACTCCGAATCCTCTATAAAAACAACAAGGCTACCTCAGTTTAATTGAGATAGCCCCGTATATGCTTTAAAGCAAGCTGCTTCTTATTCCCACTCAATGGTTGCGGGGGGTTTTGAACTGATGTCGTAGACCACGCGGTTTACACCCCGAACCTTATTAATGATTTCGTTCGACACTTTACCTAAAAAGTCGTAAGGCAGATGCGCCCAGTCGGCTGTCATGGCATCGGTCGAGGTTACCGCGCGCAGCACAACGGTGTTTTCGTAGGTGCGCTCATCGCCCATTACGCCCACTGTTTTTATGGGCAACAATATGGTGCCGGCTTGCCACACCTTATCGTACAAATCCCACTCACGCAGGGCGTTGATATAGATATGGTCGGCCTCTTGCAAAACGCGTACTTTTTCGGCTGTAATATCACCCAAAATACGAATGCCCAAACCTGGCCCCGGGAAGGGGTGGCGGTTAATCAGGTGCGGCATCATTCCCAGCTCGCGACCTATGCGGCGCACCTCGTCTTTAAAGAGTAGGCGCAGGGGCTCAACTAATTTCAGGCGCATTTTTTCGGGCAGCCCACCTACGTTGTGGTGCGATTTGATAACCGTTCCCGTAATTGAAAGCGACTCAATAATATCGGGGTAAATGGTGCCTTGTCCCAACCAGCGGGCATCGGTCATTTTTTCGGCCTCGGCATTAAAAACGTCGATAAAGCCTTTTCCTATAATTTTTCGTTTTTGTTCAGGATCGGTTACATCCTTCAACTCGCTGTAGAATTTTTCGGCAGCGTCTACACCTATCACGTTAAGGCCAAGGTGTTCGTAGTCGCGCAACACATCGACAAACTCATTTTTACGTAACAAGCCGTGATTAACGAATATACAGGTAAGGTTTTTGCCGATGGCTTTGTTCAGCAGCACAGCGGTAACCGACGAATCGACCCCACCCGACAGACCAAGAATTACTTTGTCGTTGCCAACCTGCTGTTTTATTTCGGCAATCGTTGTTTCAATAAATGATGCCGGAGTCCAATTGCGCGAACAGCCGCAAATATCAAGGAAATTGCCCAATATCTCTACTCCCTGTTCGGTATGGAATACCTCGGGATGGAACTGCACACCCCAAACCTTTTCACCGCTTATCTGAAAGGCAGCAGCTTTCACGTCGGCCGTACTGGCAATGATATTGAAATTGGAAGGAAGGGTGGTAATTGTATCTCCGTGCGACATCCACACCTGCGAATTGGCTTTGATGTTTTTCAACAACAAATTTCCGGACTCTACGTACGAGAGGTTGGCGCGTCCGTACTCGCGCGAGTTGCACGATTCAACCTTTCCGCCGTTGGTGTGTACGAGAAACTGCGCCCCGTAGCAAATACCCAACACGGGATATTTACCCAAAATAAGCGACAAGTCGGCTTTAAAGGCGTTTTGGTCGTAAACGGAATAGGGGCTTCCCGACAAAATAACACCTTTAATATTCCCCTTTTGTTCTGCGAATTTATTGTACGGGATAATTTCGCAATAGGTGTTTAACTCTCTTACCCGGCGTCCGATCAACTGAGTTGTTTGCGAGCCGAAATCTAAAATGACAATTCTTTCCTGCATGAAGCGAAAACGATTAATTTTTGAGACACAAAGATAATATATTCTCCCGAATAATTTATGTACAAACCGGCGAACAAAACGAATTAAAATTCGCTTGATATGACACGCATTTCCCGGTTTTGCTCGTCAACTTTCAAGGCTACGGTACTGGGCACCATGTAATTGTTTATCGCTGTTACCGTTCCGCCCGACTCGGTCGCAATGCTTACCGGAACAAGCGACACATAAACCGTATCTTCATCAGGCGCGTTTCTATACCTGTTGTTTATAAACTCGGATATATTCCCGAAGTCATAAACCAATCTTGTCGAGTCGAAAGAGGTAACAAACGAGATGGAGTCGGTCAGCTTTTTCCGTTCAAAGAAGCTGGTCATAGAGTCTCTCGGCACCATCAACAAATAGGGAGGGGCCTGTAAGCCGTAACCTCCTCTGGCATCGCGCGGATAGGCTTTCAGCCTAAACGAGACATTGTTCAGTTTTTTACCTTTCGACCCCTCTGCTATTGCCTTAACTGGTATGCCGACTTCGGTATATACCCCTGCCGGCGTTTTCATATAGGTGGCCGACGCGTCGTTCAGCATTTGGTCTAAGTCTGAGTTTTGCACCCGGTTCAACTGCACAACCTCTGTCGTTGCAGTGAACTGCGTATATGTGTCTTTCGGCGAAATTCCGCCTGTAGCTGTGCTGTCTTCTACGTTAACCCGGTAAAAAACAAACAGGGTAGTAGAGGAAACATTCACTATATTGCCTACACCGCCTGTAGTAGTAACGTATATGCCGGGGAAAAACTCATTAAACGATGCCTGATTTCTAAATGCCGTATTATTGACATTAGGGTCTTTCTTAGATTCATCGTAAAACTTCTGGCCAAGCTGTTTATCTAATTTTATAAAAAGCATTTTTTGTACTGAATCGGGCATCCCGACGCTGTATGCCGTATAGCTTTTTTCGCCCAAAGGAGTCTTATCATAATAATCGCTGATGTCGATATTTGTGTAGGTTTGCAGAGCCAAGGGCTTTATTACAGGGTAAACAGCGGCTTGCATAACCGTAAGCGAATCGCCAATCCATGACTGGCTCTGCCTAAAGACAATTCTCAACGCTACCGAGTCTATTTTTTCGCCAACTATGCTATCCGGAAAAGCCCGCGATTCGGGTGGGTTATAAAACTGGCATAAATAGTCAGACTTTATAGAGCCGTAAAACTCATCGTACAGCTCGCCCAACAATCCGCCGGTATAGCGTGCGTAAATTGAGTCGGTTTGAACGGTAACTGCCGAAAAGGTAACCGTATCGGCAAATACCGCAATTACATCGCCTTCGGGCTGAATGCCGGGGCCAACTTTATTGAGCTCATCGTAGCAGCTCCAACACAAGAGCGAGCACAGTAGTACGAGAAAAATGCTTTTTTTCATTAAGCGTCAAAGATAATAGAGAATATTGGGGCGTAGCGCGGCAAGCGGATTAATAATTCTTAAGAAGCCGTTTAAATTTTCACCAACGACGATTTTTGATTCTTAAACGGCAGCCTTTTCAGCTGTCATGATTTCGTCGTAAAAATCATCAAAAGCCTCAACGTATCCGTTATCGCCCTGATACTCCAAAAATGGCTTACCCTTTTGGGCGGCGTATTCGGCCATCTCCTTGTCAATATTTTCGCTGCCTTGTATCACCCCGTCACAATGGTCTATCGCAAGTTTGTTAAGGGCTGCGTAATCTTGCGCCGAAAGGATGGAGCCTAAATCTCCATCTTCGATACCGGGCACCATCACCTTTTTAGCAAACGTTTCATTGAACGGCGTATTGTGCCCGTTCTCATAAATTGAGTAAACAACTTTTGTTTTCGCGAAACAGGGGTTGTCAAAGTAGTGTTTCTTTATATACAGTGCTGTGAGGGCGGTCATCCAACCATGGCAATGGATGAGGTCAGGATTCCAACGCAGTTTTTTTACCGTTTCAAGCACCCCCCGAACAAAAAAGACGCAACGCTCGTCGTTGTCGTTGTATTCCGTCCCGTCTTCGTTGCAGTAAGGATCTTTTTTCTGCGAAAACTCATCGTTTTCAATAAAGTAAACCTGCATTCGAGCGGGCTGCAATGAGGCTACTTTTATAATCAGGGGGTAATCGGTGTCGTCGATAATGAGGTTCATCCCCGACAGGCGAATTACTTCGTGCAGTTGATTCCGGCGTTCGTTGATTGAACCGAAACGAGGCATAAATGTTCTGATTTCACGCCCCCTGTCTTGAATGCCGGGAGCCAGTTTACGCGATATAGCCGCTATTTCAGACGTTTCAAGGTAAGGCGCAAGTTCTTGCGTAATAAATAAGATTCGTTTAGCGTTCATGCGTAATCTGTGATAAAAAATTTACTGTCCTAATAATTCGCCACAAAGATACTAAAAAAAATCGGGAACATTTCAAAGCTTTTTGTCTAATTTTTTTTCACTGGTTTTCAATCCGGCAAAAAGCAGTATTTTCACCTGTTTTTTTACTGTCTGACAAACAAAAGAGTCGTTTTTTTTTCGTATCTCCTTTAAATTTTGTTGCTTTGCACCTCTTTTTGTACAAAATGAAAAAAACAGATACTATTTCCGGTCTTACAGCCCTGCTCGCGCCCTACCGCGCCAAGGGCGGTTTAATAGGCTTCGTACCCACTATGGGCGCGCTTCATCAGGGGCATATATCGCTGATAAATAGGTGCGTAAACGAATGCGAGTGCACGGTTGCCAGCATTTTTGTAAACCCCACGCAATTTAATAACACCGCCGACCTTGCCAACTATCCGCGAACGCTCGAGGCCGACCTCGCTCTGCTCGAAGAAAGCGGATGTGACATTGTTTTCGTTCCTTCGGTAGGCGAAATGTATCCCAAACCCGATACGCGGCAGTTCGATTTCGGAATGTTAGACAAAGTAATGGAGGGTGCTTTCCGCCCCGGACACTTTAACGGCGTGGCGCAGGTTGTCAGCAAGCTCTTTGACATGGTGCACCCCGATCGCGCCTATTTTGGCGAAAAAGATTTCCAGCAACTCGCCATAATACGGGAAATGGTGCGCCAATTGGCAATACCGGTCAAGGTTGCCGGATGCCCCATTGTGCGCGAACCCGATGGCTTGGCTATGAGCAGCCGCAATATGCGTTTGTCACCTCGACAGCGAGAAATTGCCTCGCTTATTGCCGAAACTTTGAAGAATAGTCGTACCTTTGTAGGCTCAAAAAAGACAGAAGAGGTGGCCTTGTGGGTTACTGAAACGATAAACGCTTGTCCCGAATTGGAGGTTGAGTACTTTCAGATAGTTGACGGCGACACGCTGTTGCCCGTAACCGACCGGCTACAATCGGAACACATTGTGGGATGCATCGCTGTTTTTTGCGGCGAAATAAGATTGATCGACAACATCAGGTATAAATAAACGCTCATTTTTCAAAATTATGCTGATAGAGGTAGTTAAAACAAAAATTCACCGGGTAACAGTCACAGAGGCCAATCTGAACTATATCGGCAGCATCACCATCGACGAAGAGTTGATGGAGGCCGGCAACCTCATAGCCAACGAAAAGGTGCAGATTGTAAACAACAATAACGGAGAGCGTTTTGACACGTATGTGATAAAAGGCGAACGCGGATCGGGCACTATTTGCCTGAACGGAGCGGCAGCACGCAAGGCGCAGCCCGGCGACATTATTATTATTATGTCGTATGCCCAGATGGATTTTGAAGAGGCCAAAAGCTTTAAGCCGGCCATTGTGTTTCCCGACACAGCCACTAACCGGCTGCTAAAGAAATAAGCACATTTACCGATACAATAAAAATACGAAATAAAACATGTTTGAAAATCTTAGTGAAAGGTTAGAGCGATCGTTTAAGTTACTGAAAGGCGAGGGGCGGATTTCGGAAATCAACGTGGCCGAAACATTGAAAGATGTACGCCGCGCCCTTTTAGATGCCGACGTAAACTATAAGGTCGCCAAGCAATTTACCGATACCGTAAAAGAGAAAGCCCTCGGACAAAACGTGCTTACGGCAGTGAAGCCGAGCCAACTTATGGTGAAAATTGCACACGATGAGTTGGCACTGTTGATGGGTGGAAAAACGGAGGAACTGGCTCTGACTTCAAAACCGGCCGTTATCCTGATGTCAGGGCTTCAGGGCTCGGGAAAGACAACTTTCTCGGGAAAGTTGGCCAACATGTTGAAAACAAAAAAAGGAAAACAGCCCCTACTGGTGGCCGACGATATTTATCGTCCGGCGGCAATAGAGCAGCTACGTGTATTGGGCGAACAAATCGGCGTTCCCGTTTACAGTGAGCCCGACAGCAAAGACCCCGTAAAGATAGCCCTCAACGCCATCGCGCAAGCAAAGCGCGACGGGCAGGATGTGGTAATCATTGACACGGCCGGACGCTTGGCAATTGACCAGCAGATGATGGCCGAAATATCGAACATCCGTAAAGCAGTTAATCCTGACGAGGTGCTTTTCGTAGTTGATGCCATGACCGGGCAAGATGCCGTGAACACAGCGAAAGAGTTTAACGACCAGCTCAATTTTAACGGCGTTGTACTGACCAAGCTTGATGGCGATACCCGGGGCGGAGCAGCACTGTCGATCCGTACGGTGGTAGACAAGCCCATTAAATTTGTAGGGACGGGCGAAAAGATGGAAGCCATCGACCCCTTCCACCCCGAGCGAATGGCCGACCGGATTCTGGGCATGGGCGACATTGTTTCGCTCGTAGAACGGGCACAAGAGCAGTACGACGAAGCCGAGGCCGAACGCCTGCAAAAGAAAATAGCAAAAAACCAGTTCGACTTTAACGATTACCTTTCGCAGATACAGCAAATTAAAAAGATGGGTAATTTGAAGGACTTGGTGAGTATGATTCCCGGCATCGGTAAAGCAATGAAAGATACCGAGATTGACGACAACGCGTTTAAAGGCATTGAGTCAATGATTCACTCTATGACCCCTTACGAACGGTCGAACCCGGCCATGATTAACCAGAGCCGCCGCCAGCGCATCGCTTCCGGAAGCGGAACAACGATACAGGAAGTGAACCGTCTCATCAAGCAATTCGACGAAATGCGCAAAATGATGAAAACGGTAACCCAAAATAAAAACGCCCAGCGCATGATGCAGGGCATGATGCAACGAAGAAAATAAAACACTATGCAACTGATTGACGGAAAGGCGATAGCCGCGCAAATAAAAAACGAAATAGCCAGCGAGGTAGAACAAATAATGCGGCAGGGCGGCAAACGCCCCCACTTAGCCGCCGTATTGGTTGGACACGATGGAGGAAGCGAAACTTACGTTGCCCACAAGGTAAAGGCCTGCGAAGAGGTCGGCTTTAAGTCGACACTGGTTCGCTACGAAAATGACGCCACCGAAGAAGAATTGCTGGCCTGCGTTGCCAAGCTCAACAACGACCCCGACATAGACGGATTTATTGTCCAATTGCCGCTCCCGAAACACATTTCGGAGCAAAAAATCATTGAAGCAATCGACTACCGTAAAGACGTTGACGGCTTCCATCCTGTCAACGTAGGGCGTATGTCAATCGGGTTGCCGTGCTTTTTGTCGGCCACTCCGGCAGGCATTATCGAGCTACTGAAACGTTACGAAATACCCACACAGGGCAAGCATTGCGTAGTGTTGGGGCGCAGCAACATTGTAGGCAAACCCGTTGCCACGTTGATGATGCAAAAAGGCTACCCCGGCGACAGCACCGTTACGGTGTGCCACAGCCGGTCGGCCAACTTGAAAGAGATGTGCCTTGATGCCGATATTATTATTGCCGCGCTGGGAGTTCCCGAGTTTTTGAAAGGCGACATGGTAAAAGAAGGCGTAGTAGTAATTGACGTGGGCACCACCCGCGTACCGTCAACCGAAACCAAGTCAGGCTTTAAGCTCACAGGCGATGTAAAATTTGACGAAGTAGCCCCGAAGGCCTCATACATTACCCCCGTTCCAGGTGGCGTAGGACCAATGACCATCGTTTCGCTGATGCGCAACACCCTGCTGGCCGGCAAAAAAGCTGTGTATAAGGATTGATTGTCTCCTTTGTCATATCGCCCCTCTGATTTTTTAGCCGTCATTGCGAGCGAAAGGCCAAGCAAGCTTGGGTTATGCCGAGCGTAGTGCTTTCAACTGGGTTAAACAAAGTGAACGCAGCAAATAACACTCATCGTGCCCGAAGGGGCAGCAGCAATGACGCGTAAAAATGCCAACTGAAGAAAAAACCAACCTAAAAATTTGCTGTTTGCAAACAAGTTGCGTATCTTTGCATCGCAAAAATAAATATGGTGGTTGTAGCTCAGTTGGTTAGAGCATCAGATTGTGGTTCTGAGGGTCGCGGGTTCGAATCCCGTCTTCCACCCAAAAAACTCCTGAAACTGAAAGGTTTCGGGAGTTTTTTTGTTTTCAAAGCGCACCAACCTCTCCGCCTTTAAAAGTTAGTGCCATAGAAAGCCTGATTTCCTCAAAAACAATCTGATCAAAAACAGCTATTTCAGAATCATTTCATAATTGGGTTAAACCTTTGTCTAAA
>JGI994J12354_10004095_pt1 | contig 13247 bp, 13 predicted proteins | sample IntmicLarv3ML3BL_FD_12354 | JGI IMG/M metagenome (IMG submission 12354)
TCTGTCCCAATCAGCCGCATTGAACGTGCCTGCGATATCGGGAGGTGTTTCATTAAACGGGAGAGTTAATTCGCCTGCTGATTTGGATTCCTTTGCAACCGTTGTCGGAGCTTCTGTAACAACTTCGGTGGGATCTTCGGAAACAACGCCGGTAACGTCTTCAACGACAGCTTCTGTCACATCTTCAACCACAACTTCTGTAACAACCGCATCTTCAACGACGGCTTCAGTTACATCTTCGACAGCAACCTCGGTTGCAACTTCAGTGACGACTTCTGTGGGGTCTTCGATTTCAGTGTTTTCTGACGGTCCGCCGCAAGCTGCTAGCGGAAGTATCATTAAAACTGCCAGTGCTATTGGTAATATTCTCTTAAACATGATTCTTTCCTCCTAAATTTATCCGCTTTATGCGGGTTTAAACATTATTTAGCAGAACTCCATTTTGTGCCGTTGACGGTGTCCTCTAAAACCACACCTTTTTCCTTGAGCATATTGCGTATTTCGTCGGCACGGGCATAATTCTTTGCCTTTTTAGCCTCTATTCTTTCGTCGATAAACGTTTGAATTTCATCTTCACTTATCTCAAGGCAAGCATCGGTAGCATTCTTTTCATCATTTGAATCTTTCTCTATCCCCAAAATCCCGACTAACTCGTCAAAAAGCCGTTCAGCCTGTAACAATGCCTGCTTAGGCGGGGTTTGTGTGTTTATCATTATATTTATATCGCGCACTAAGCGGAATATAACGGAAATACCGTCTGCAGTATTGAAATCATCGTCCATCGCTTCAATAAACATGGCTCTGTATTTTGAAAACAGGACTGTTTCTTCGTCAGAAGCCTCGTTTGATTCTTGCTCCTGCGCTTTGCTGATATGAAAAGAAAGGTTTTCCCTGCATTCGTCAAGCCGTGCAAGTGCGGATTTTGACTGCTCCAATATATCCGAAGAATAGTTAATCGGACTGCGGTAATGTGCAGAAATTAAAAAGAATCGTAATGTCCTGTATCCGTGAACCTCAGCGGCGTCCCTTGTCATAAAGTAATTGTTGAGAGATTTTGACATCTTAACATTATCAACGTTGATATATCCGTTGTGAAGCCAAAATCTTGCAAAAGTGCATCCGTCGTTATATGCCTCACTTTGAGCTATTTCGTTTTCATGGTGCGGAAAAATCAAATCCTGTCCGCCGCCGTGTATGTCGATGGTTTTACCCAAATATTGGTCAACCATTGCTGAGCATTCAATGTGCCAACCGGGACGCCCTTTGCCCCATGGAGAATCCCAAAAAGGCTCGTTCGGCTTAGCCGATTTCCACAAAGCGAAATCAAGGGGATCCTTTTTGTCCTCGTTTATATCAATTCTCGAACCCGATTCCAAATCGTCAATTGATTGCCTAGACAGCTTTCCGTAGGTTTTAAAACTGCGTGAATTAAAATATACATCGCCGTTTGAATTGTAAGCAAAGCCTTTTTTTATCAGGTTTTCGACTATCTCTATAATCTTGCCGATGTTTTCCGTTGCCTTTGGATGAACGGTCGCTTCGTTTATACGCAAGCCTTTTGCATCGATAAAGTATTCGCCGATATATTTTTCTGAAACAGCGTCCCACGGGATGTTTTCTTCATTTGAACGTTTGATTATTTTATCGTCAATATCCGTAAAATTTTGCACAAAGGTTACTTTGTAATCGCGAAATTCCAAATAACGGCGGAACAAATCGAACAGCACAAACATACGTGCGTTTCCTATGTGAAAGCGGTTATATACGGTCGGTCCGCAGGCATACATTTTGACATGACCCGGCTCCAACGGTTTAAATTCTTCTTTTTTTCCCGATAATGTGTTGTATAACTTCATAAGGTATTGCCTTTCATTGCTGTATTAATTCATTGCGCTATTGCATATAGTTTATGTACTTTTTGTTTTTGATGACATAGTCTATGCCTGAAAATACCGTTGCGGCGACAGAAACAACCATGGAAGCCGCACCTAACCAGAACCATATCGTTTGCAATATCGGATGCCAAAGCCCCCATTGCTCCCATGCGCTGACAAGCATTACAAGAACCATTACAACCTGTGTAATCATCTTAACCTTGCCGCTTAATGCAGCAGCCACGGCATGACCCTTTAAAGAAGCGACCATTCTTATTGATGAAATGACTATATCACGGGTTATAAACAACATAACAATCCACATATTCATGTACGGGAACAAATCAATCCTTTGAATAAATCCTAAAAGTGCGGCGGTTATAATCAGTTTATCCGCCATAGGGTCAATCAACTTTCCGAAATCCGTCACAATATTCTTGTCCCTTGCCAATCTCCCGTCAATAAGGTCGGTAATGGAAGCGATTGCAAAAATCAAAGCAGTGACAAACCAACCGTAAGTTTCCACTGGTAAAAAAAACATGGACAGCATAAAAAACGGAACGCATACCAAGCGTATCATTGTAACTTTATTAGCTATATTCATTTTGAGCTCCTCCGCTCATATATTTTTTTGCGATTATATGATTGTATATAATACACTCAATTCGTAAGCCTCCCGATAAGATCGTAATCAAGCACTTCATCAATGTAAACATCAACAAATTCTCCCGGTGAAACAGCCCTTTCCGAGGTAAAGAAAACCTTCCCGTCTATGTCGGGGGAGTCATACATCGTGCGCCCGAAGTAGCTTTCCGCATATTTGTCATAGCCCTCCGCCAAAACACGCACGGTCTTTTCAATAAAGCGGCTTGTGTGATTCAACGATATTTCCGACTGGATATTCATGAGTATTTCTTTTCTGTCTGACGCAACCTCTTCATCAACTTGATTGTCGAAGTCGTAAGCAGGGGTATCCTCTTCCTTGGAATAAGCGAATACGCCGAGCTTTTCAAATTTCAAATCCTTAACAAATTCGCATAAATTTTCAAAAGCTTCTTCGTCCTCGCCGGGGAAGCCTGTTATAACCGTTGTTCTCAATTGTAAATCAGGTATTCTTTTTCTCATTTTATCAAAAAGATTTCTGAGCGATTCCGCAGTCGAGCGCCTGTTCATCAATTTCAATACACGGTCATCAGCGTGCTGGACGGGGATATCAATGTATTTGACGATTTTACTTTCCGTAGCCATAACATCTATAAGCTCATCTGTGACGCGCTCCGGGTAAGCATACAACGGGCGTATCCATTCTATTCTATCTGTTTTGCAAAGAATTGTCAATAACTGAGGCAGCATTGATGCGCCGTCTTTTGATATATCCTCGCCGTATCTTGTTATATCCTGTGCAATTATATTTATTTCCTTAACTCCGCTGTCCGCAAGCCATTGTGCTTCTTTTAAAACAGAGTCAAGCTCACGGCTTCTGAACGGACCTCTTATAAGCGGTATTGTACAGTATGAACAGTTGTTGGAGCAACCCTCTGCTATTTTTAAATACGCAGTATATGGCGGAGTGCTGAGAACCCGTTCTCCGTTGGTATCATGGCATATAACATCGTCAAAGCCTTTGTACTTTTCATCATTCAACACCTTGTCAACCGCCGCTGCTATATCGTGATAACTCCCTGTTCCCAAAAAAGCGTCAACCTCGGGCAGCTCGATTTCTATGTCGGACATATAACGCTGAGAAAGGCAACCCGTGACAATGATTTTTTTGATTCTGCCTTCTTTTTTCAATTCAATCATTTCGAGAATGTTTTCTATTGCCTCCGCCTTAGCGTCGTTTATAAAACCGCAGGTATTTATAATCACAACACTGCAACCGCTAACGTCCGAAGAAACGCCGTAACCGACCCTTTTGAGGTCGGCAAGCATCATTTCGCTATCAACTTGATTTTTAGAACATCCCAAAGATATAATTCCGATTTTTGCTTTATTTATTGTATATCACTCACTTAAACAAATTTTGTATAACAGACTATTCAAAGTCGTCCGCAGATACATCCACACTTGATGAAGAGGATTCGCCGTCAGACTTGCTCGTCTTTACGATTTTTTCAAATTTTTTGCTTTTTTCGGTTGAACCCAATAATTTATCCTTGTTTTCTCTTATCTGCTTATCCAAGGATGCGGCAAATTCGGGATCGTTTTTTATATAATCCTTAGAATTATCCCGTCCCTGACCGAGCTTTGTATCACCGTAGGAGAACCAGGCACCGCCCTTTTGCACGATATCAAGCTTAACCGCAAGGTCGAGCAGCTCGCCCTCTTTGGATATACCCATGCCGTACATTATATCAAATTCCGCTTCCTTAAACGGAGGAGCAACCTTGTTTTTAACAACCTTAACTCTTGTTCTGTTTCCGATATTTTCTGTGCCGTTTTTCAAAGTTTCTATACGCCTGACGTCCATACGGACGGACGAATAGAATTTGAGAGCACGGCCTCCCGTAGTCACCTCGGGATTTCCGTAGGATATGCCGACCTTTTCACGCAGCTGATTAATAAATATTACAACGCAGTTAAACTTGCTTATTATACCTGCAAGCTTACGCAAAGCCTGTGACATAAGTCTTGCGTGCAATCCAACGTGTGAGTCGCCCATATCGCCGTCTATTTCCGCTTTAGGAACAAGTGCGGCAACCGAGTCGATTACTACTACATCAACAGCTCCGCTTCGGACAAGAGCTTCGGTAATTTCAAGCGCCTGCTCGCCGCAATCCGGCTGTGAAACCAACAGCGAATCAACATCGACGCCCAAAGCGGCGGCATAAACGGGATCAAGCGCATGCTCCGCGTCGATAAACGCAGCCTGTCCGTTCTTCTTTTGCACCTCTGCCGCTATATGCAGTGCAAGCGTGGTCTTTCCCGATGATTCCGGACCGTATATTTCCACAATTCTTCCTTTGGGAATACCGCCGACGCCCAGCGCAAGGTCAAGCGTAATCGAGCCTGTCGGAATCGCATCAACCTTCAATATTGCGCTTTCGCTCATACGCATGACCGAACCCTTGCCGTAATTCTTTTCAATTTGTGCCAAAACTGTTTCAAGAGCTTTTTTTCTTTCGTCTGCCGATGTCAGAGGTCCGCTGCTTGAATACGAAACGTTTTTTTCTTTTGAAGAAGCCATTTTACGTCATACCTTCCTTTTTGGAGCGGTTGAAATAATTCTCTCAACGCTCCCGTGTTTTATGGGTACATTTTACAACAAACAGTGTCCGATAAACAGGACATGACTCGCAAGCTATAAAGTATAAGCGATTTTATATGTCGTAGGTCATAGATGAAAATCCATTGTTTTACCGATAAAAAATCAAGCTTTTTATCTATAGAATTTATTTTCTATGCAAAGACGGGCTCTTGAAGCTGTTTTTGCATCCGAGTTAAGCGCATTTTCTAAAAATTCGGGATGCGCTTTTATAAATGCTGTCATCGCTTTTCCGGGATCGTTTATATAATTTTTTACCAACTCAAGCTGTCCGTCGTCAATCAAATGCAAGCTGTTTGCCGATTCAAACAAACTAACGTCAACCCTTACCAAGGAATGTGATTTTACGCCGTTTGCAATTAACACATCACTGCCGCCCTGCATTCTGTCGATAACCACCATTGAATCGGTCATATCGGCGCCAGCTTGCTTTAATGCGGGAATCCATGCACGTGTATAGCTTGCCGCTTCCGTTATTATATCGGCGATATGAAGAACCTTGCATCCCGCTATCGAAACATCATGTGAACTCTTGCCGTCGAACGCTGTATATGTAAGATCCTTAAAGATAGTTATGTGCGGTTTAGAGAATATATGCGCAAGCATCAGCGAAAAGTACCAATCCCGCCTTGCTCCGCCGGAAATATAGTCAAAGCTGTCAATGTCAATATTGCTTCGTATATATTCCGCCATTGCATCTATGACAGAGGCATAAATTGGGTCGCTGCGGTAATTTTTAACGACCGCCGTCATTACATTGGAGGCACAGCAGAACTTATCCTCAACCCAACCGTCAATTTTGGAAAGCAGCTCCGACGCTTTCTCCTCACTGCCGTAAAGATAATGCGTGTTTATATAATAAGGACCTATTTTTCCCGAGGTGTACCAAAACGGTTGCTCTGCAGGGGAAACGCATGCGGCTTTAGTGGTGAAAAGTGCGGAAACGATATCATTATGCATGAATTGTGTTCCTCCGAATGTCATATTAGTTATAGTATATGCTATATTTCAAAATCGCTTTTATCAAATACAGGGAGCGGCGGCTTTACCTTAGGCACACGTTTAGTGGGGTTGTATTTATAATTTTTACATTTAAAATCAAGGGGAACCACACCTTTTTTGCTACAAAGCAGCCTGTCGGGTGAAGCAGTGGCACGGCTTGACTGGCAATATTCACAGCACGGAGATATTTCGTTATTGAACATTTATGTTATACTTCCTTATGGAAAAACTGTTTGATTAATTTTACTATATTTTTAATTTTATAGCAATAGTTTTTTATAATTATGGCAAATAAAATGTAATGTGTATATTTGGATTTAGATTTTGGTGAGGTTTTCTATATTAATATAGACTTTTTTAACATCCTATGCTATAATTTTCTAAGCTGTAATTCTATTTAAAAAATAAAACAAATAACAGAAAAAATGGGGAGAATAAGCTTTTGACATATATGCTGATGCTGAATCCGGGTTATAACAGGGTTTATTACGAAGAATCCAAGCGGCTTTGTCTTTGCGAGTTTAATATAGCACTGGCGAAAGTTACTGTTGCTTGCTCCGATGTACGGCTGGAAAAAGTTAGCAGTGTATGCTGCCTTGCTTTCACAGCGGAGGAAAAGCTTGAAGCAAAGGATATCACGGTATTATCCCGTCTTTCCTTTGTATATGCCATGTTTGAGTACAGCATTGACGCAAGCGAAAAAATAACTCTTTTTCCGCTTGAAAAGAACGAAAATTACTACATAGACCCGTCGATAACGACGATTTTAAAATATAGCGGAAAGACAAACGAGCTGTTCACACGCATGATACTGAATATCGCTCTGCTGTCGTCCTACTTTGAATTTGACGGGCAATTAAGCGTGTTCGACCCCGTGTGCGGCAAGGGAACAACGCTGTATGATGCGCTGGCAATGGGTCATAACGCATACGGCATTGACATAAACGATAAAATAGTAATTGAAGCGCAGCAATTTCTTAAAAAATTCCTTGAGGTTGAAAAATACAAGCATGAGTGCAGAATTTTAAAACAGAGCGGACAAAAACCGTTATATAAAGCTGTGCGCTATACCTTTGAAATAGGTAAAGACAGGTATGAAATGAAAACAAATCCGCACACAGCGGAATTTGTGAGCTGCAACTCGGCATATGCGGATAGCATTTTTAAAGCAAATATGTTTCACATAATTGCAGGCGATTTACCTTACGGAGTACAACACGGCAATGTGGCGGGAAGCGGCAGCAAGGGTGTGACGCGCAATCCCCGTGAGCTGCTTGAAACGTGTCTGCCTGCATGGCATAGGGTATTGAAAAAAGGCGGTGTGCTGACCCTTTCATGGAATTCATTTTTGATAGACAGAGAAGAAGTATCCGCCATTTTGAAAAAGCACAGGTTTGATGTGCTTGACAATGAATATTACAATAGTCTTGAGCATAAAGTCGATAATGCCATAAAACGGGATGTGGTATTTGCCGTAAAAAAATAATCTCAGAGGTAGAAAACAAATGAAAAATCCAAAAGTGCTCTATTCACCGCCGATGATGAAAACAAATAAAATTTTATTTATCTGCGCAATGATCTATGCAGGAGTTGTTGCGCTTATATCTGCGGGCTTTTTGTTTTTTGCACTTGATTATTTCATCAGATTACTGAACAGCAACGGAACATCCGCTCAAAGCGCATTTGCAATACGGGGAATTGTATTTGTTTGCTTGATATTTGCCTCCGTATTGGCTTTGGTACTCATACCGTTGTTTCTTTATTTCAAGAAAACAAAAGAAGCAAACGTCCACCGTATCGGAAATGGCTTCAATAATTTTTACATATTCTATTCGCTTGTGATGACAGCACTTTTCGTTATTATGTTTTTCTTTAAAATACAAAATGAAGCCGACATTTCACTTATAGTACATATCAAAAACGTTTTCGCAGTTTTAGGCTCGTTTATTAATGCAGGTATGCTTTTTGCACAAATGTGGGCATTTTTACGCAGAAGAGAAAAATAAAATTTTTAATATCCGAAAAGTTTTTAATATCCGAAAAGGACGATAATTGTATGAATTTTAAAAATGGAATAAGAAAAGCTTCAATGGTTAGGCTTTTACGAGTACTTCTTGTTTTTGTCATTGTAGCAATATTATTTAACTGTACCGCAGGAGAATGGAATGTTTTTTCAACTGTCGGAAATGCGGGACTGAAAGAAGTTTTTAACGAACCTCAAACGATAAAGTCAAAAACCGAGATAACCGATCAGCGTGTTGTCAAGCTTGAAGTTTTATATTTATACAGCAATATATATGAAATAACACTGGACAGCGTTCCCAAGTATTCATACGCTATTGCGGTGCTGAACGATTATTCAACCGTAATTATCAGATTTCCGTATAAAGAGAAATATTTGGAATACAAAGAGGATGTAACCGTCGAAGGAATTTTGGTGAAAAATATCGACTTTGAGAAAGATACAATCGATTTTTTCAGCGAAGAGATGTATAAGTATGATGTTGAGGAAGGCTATATGGATTCCTCCGTAGAATTATATAAAAACGGCTTTGCAGACAAAGTGCTTGATACCGTTAACTATTCGCGAATCACAAAAATTTATCTTCCGTTCTTTATACCTGTTATTATTTCATTCTGCGTTTTAGGCTATGTCATGCTTCAGCTTGTTTATATAATAAGTCCCCGTTCACATAAAATGTTCAAAATGTTGAGCGAATACGGTGATGAAAACGACATTTTGTCAAATATGGATAAGGATTTCAAGGCAAACAGAGCTGTAAATATAGGAAAACTGTGGGTAACGCCCGATTATATTTTCAACATACAAAAGGCATGGATGGAAAAAACGGATGACCTTGTATGGGCTGATTGGATGATGACAACACATTCATTGTACTGGGGCTTCGGAACGGTAAAATCATATGCGGTAAAAATGCTGTTCAAAAAAAATACGAAGTTCCAAAATGTATCGGGAAGCAGGAAAAACGTAATTAAAATGATGGATTATTTGAAAGAAACCGTACCCGATTTGGTAATCGGTGATTATAACAACTTCAAAAAGCTAAACCCTTATTTTGCCGATGAACAGAAAGATGATAATGCAACTGAAAACGATACAAACAGCGAAACGGATAACAAATAAAAAAATGGGAGTTCCTAACGAGGACCCGATCCTCATTAAAAACTCCCGCATTGAATCCACTGTATTAATCTTTATCCTTCATACATTTTTTGCCGTTTGCACATGAGCAGACAACAATTATCAAAACCAGTACGACAAATCCGCCGACAGCATACGGCCAGTATTTTTCCGCCAAGCTTTTATACGTTTTCATATTGCTTTTTTTGGTCATACCCTTTAAAAAGCTGAAAATCAGTGCGGGTATTGCCGCAATGAAAATCACAGTAGATTCTGTCCGTTTTTTCACTGCTTTAACCGCTGTTTTAATATCCATAAAAACCCCTCCTGTTTTTCATTAGTTTGTCTTTATAATGATATTGTATGCTAAAATCGTAAAAAGGTCAATGTTTTTTGCAATTTATTTTTATTTCAACGTCAAAAATTTGTCAAAATATGCTTTGCTTAAAACAAAGTAATCAATATAATAATAAAAGGAGTATTGGAAATGCACAATATTATCGGATTCAAAAATAAACCCGAATTAGAGGGGTTGTCGGAAATTGCCGTTTCTGAGAGCGGGATGTTTGAAGCAGGAAAAGACGGAGTAAAACGTATTCTTGTTCCCGGAGATAAAAAATGTGAATTTATTTCTTACAATGACAAAACCCTGTGCTATGTGAAAAGTGCGATGGGCGCTCCCGCCATTTATCCGCTGGCAGACCCCGAATATTGCGGAAAAGCAAAAGCGCTGCTTATGGATTTAGACGGAACAAGTGTTAAAAGTGAGCACTTTTGGATGTGGATAATAGAGCAATCAATGGCAAGATTAATTGGTAAACCCCGTTTTCAACTCGAAGCCGCTGATGAACCGCACGTTTCCGGTCATTCGGTTTCCGAGCATTTGCAATATTGTATAGACAAATATTGCCCGGGAAAGCCGCTTTCGGAAGCAAGAACGCACTATTTCGATGTCACGGAATATGAAATGAACGAAATTCTTGAAGGCAGAGGAAAAGACGGCGCATTCACACCGGCGGAAAACCTTAAAGAATTTTTATATGAAGTAAAAGGAAAAGGAATAAAGATAGGTCTTGTCACATCGGGCTTGTATAACAAAGCGTTCCCCGAAATATTATCCGCATTTAAAACACTGAACATGGGCGATCCGCTTGAGTTTTATGATTGTATAATAACTGCGGGCTTTGCATTGAAAAAGGGACAGTGCGGAACACTGGGTGAGCTTGCACCAAAACCGCATCCGTGGCTGTACAGTGAAACCGCCAAAATCGGACTGGGATTAACGGATGATAACAAAAACGCAATATTGGGCGTTGAGGATTCCTCCGCAGGAATAATATCAATTCGTCTTGCAGGCTACACGGCAATCGGTTTAACCGACGGAAATATACAAAAAAGCGGCGTGCAAAGCTTATGTAACAAAGAAATAGATAAATTGGAAGAACTGTTAAAAATTATATAATAAAATAGAAAATATGCCGTGTTCTCGATGAATACGGCATATTTTCTATAATCAGATAATTGGTTAAAATATTATTTTTTTCTACCCATAAAACGCAACAGATATAAAAACATATTGATGAAATCCAAATACAAACGTAATGCGCCCCATAAATATAACCGTTTCATATCCATTTCCGACCGTGCTGTCATAAGCGTCCTCTTTATGACCTGCGTGTCATAAGCTGTTAGACCCAAGAAGATTAAAACAGCTGCGAAAGATATAAGATAAAGCAGAGGTTCGCTGCCGAGGAAGACATTTAATAAGCTTGCAATAATTATACCGATTAAACCCATTATACAAAAGCTGCCGATTTTATTGAGATTCATCTTTGTGAAATATCCCACCAGCGACATAGCCGCAAACATAAGCGACGTTGTTCCGAAAGTTACGGCGATTGAAACGCTTGTATATGCGAAGAAAACAGTGGATAAAACCAAACCGTTTACAAGAGAGTATGTGCAAAAGCAAGTTAGCAGCACGCCGAACGAAGCTTTTTTAAGCAAGGCGGAAAAGATTATAACCAAAATTACTTCAAAAATCATAAGACCGTAAAATATAAAAGGATTTGAAAAAATAAATAACGCAAGCGTATCGCTTAAAAATACGGCAAGAGAAGCCGCACCTGTTATAAAAAGCCCGACGAACATATACATATATACCTTAGTCATAACATTGCTCAAGGTCGATGTAACATCGGCGTATTGCGCGGATTGGTCTGCATATTGATTGTAATCATAATTGTTTTCTGTGTTCATATCTGCATTCATATCTGTGAATCCTTTCAAAGTGTTTTTAATATAAAATTATTCCTGTTACGCTTTTATTATAATCGCATTATAATCTATTTATTATAAATAGTCAATAAACAGCATTTAATCCTGTATTTTGAAAATAATACGATATAGATTAATACAGTGTGAATTACACGCATATAAGCTTATTGATACAATATACATATATATAACTTTAAAATGCTTCAAAATGCTTTATATATATGCCGTATTGTAAGCTTGCTTTGAATTTTGATGTATGGTAGAATGTCAAAAGGTTACAAGATGTAATTATTTTGAAATCTATTTTTAATTTTTGCGTATTATTTTTCCGATCAGGGCATATAATACCAAAAAGAATATGAAGGGCAGGTAATAGTTTGGTACGATCCAGTAAACCGGCAGTGCCTTCAAAGAGATTATCAGGATTAAAATACGCATTGATGATCCCATTGTTTGGTATGCTGGCGCTTGTGATGGTTCTTGCCAATTCCTACAATACCGTTTATATTACGGATAACGGTGTTGTAACAAGAATTTCATCCTTTAAAAAGCTCGATACGGATGACCTTGATTCCGCAAAGCGATTGCTTTGGAAAAACGGAATATCCTACACAATAAACGACAATATCGTTGTAGAAGCTTATGAAAGCGTAACAACAATATCGGTAAAAAAACCGTTTCTTGTAAAAGTAACGGCAGACGGTTCGACTACGGCATATTTAACGCACAGCGGAAATGTGAATGATGCGTTATCCAACGTAGACGTAAAAGTAGGTAAAGACGATTTATTAAATTATCCGCAGAGTCTTGATTTATACCCCGGCATTGAACTCGTAGTAAACAGAGTTACTTATTCGGAGGGTGTTTACAGAGAGGATATAGAATACACATCACGAAGAGAATATGACCCGGATATGAACGTGGGCTCGGAAAAGCTGGCGCAGCAAGGCGAGCTTGGCACATATGAACGCAGGACGTTGAAAAAGTTCATCGACGGCGAGATGGTGGAAAAAAATGTTATATCCGAATCGGTTTTAAAAGAACCCGTTGAGGAAGTTGTAAAATACGGCGACTGGAAGCGTATAACAACATCGAGAGGCGATACGATACGTTATTCAAAAGTCATTAATGTCAAAGCATACGCATACACTAAAAATGAGGGCGGAGCTGGAACAAAAACAGCAACGGGGAAGCCCTTGCAGGTCGGATATATAGCGGTTGACCCGAGAGTCATCCCATTGGGTACAAGACTTTATGTTGAAGGTGCAAACGGGAAATGGGCATACGGATACGCATCGGCACAGGACACTGGCGGCGCAATAAAAGGTAATGTCGTTGACTTGTATTTCGATACAATACAAGAAATAAATAATTTCGGAACACGCAGTTGTAAAATTTATATTTTAGAGTAATCCAATATAAGATAAAAAGAATTAAGCGGAGTTAAAGCACATTGTGCATTAACCCCGCTGATTTATATAACTCGCCGCTTTGCTTACAATAACTCGCCGTAACGTTTAATAAATATCTTTTTGAAAACCGTAACAAGCACCATATACAAAAAGATGGTCGCCATCAGCCATGCGAAATATACAGCGGGTAAATTAGCCAACCCGATAGAATGTCCGAGCGGTGTGAACGGGATTATTGTCAGCACGGCGATTCCTGCGAATGAAAGCAATGTCAC
>JGI994J12354_10004097_pt1 | contig 13246 bp, 12 predicted proteins | sample IntmicLarv3ML3BL_FD_12354 | JGI IMG/M metagenome (IMG submission 12354)
GCCGCTGCAGACAACGGCACGCTTGGTGCCCGGCATGATAATGTCCCTCCCTTCCCGCAATGTGTTCCCAAGAATAATTATACGCCGTTCCCAGACGATTTGCAACAGTTTTCCGCTGGCGGGAGCGTTTCAACCCGGCGACGAAGTTCTTGTGAATAAATTGCGCTGCCTCAGAACGGCGGGATATCAGGCCCAGCGGCGAAGTTCTTGCGAATGAATCCGGACAGCGGATGACACTTCTCACACGAAAAACGCAAAATTACAGTTGACACCTCCCCGCTTCATTTGCTATAATGATGTGTAAATCTATTTGGAATGGGTTGTTGTATTTTGATGAAAAGCATGACCGGCTATGGCCGGGCGCAGGCGGCCTTCCCGGAGCGGAACGTTCTGGTAGAAATCCGCAGCGTCAATCACCGTTATTTTGAGTTTTCCGCCCGTGTGCCGCGCGCCTACGGGTATTTGGAAGAAAAACTCAAGAGCTTTTTGCTCGGCAGCATTTCACGCGGAAAGGTGGAATGCTATGTGCAGGTGGAGTCCCTCGTGCAGGACGACATGCTCATCCACATCAACCACGCGCTCGCGCGGGGATATCTGGATGCCTTTGACGAGCTGGCGGAGTGCTATGCGCTGCGCAATGACTGCACGGTGACGCATCTGAGCCGTGTGCCGGATTTGTTCAGCGTGGAGAAGAAGCAGGCGGATGCCGATGCCGTATGGGACGCGGTGCAGACCGCCGCGCAGGACGCACTCTCACAGTTTCTCCTGATGCGTGAGCAGGAGGGTCAGCGCCTTGCTGCGGACATCCTCACGCGCTTGGACAGCGTTGCCGCAGACGTTGCCTTTGTGGAGGAGCGCTCACCCCAGACCGTGCGCGAATACAACGACAAGCTGCGCGCGCGGATGCGGGAACTGCTGGAAAACAACACGCTGGATGAGCAGCGCCTATTGACCGAGGCCGCCATTTTTGCGGACAAAATCGCCGTCGCGGAGGAAACCGTGCGCCTTTACAGTCACATGGAGCAGCTGCGCGGCTTCCTGGTGCTGGAGGGCGAGGCCGTGGGGCGCAAGATGGACTTTTTGGTGCAGGAGATGAACCGCGAGGCCAACACCATCGGCTCCAAAGCGCAGGATGTGGAAATCGCGCGGCGCGTGGTGAACATCAAATCCGAAATCGAAAAAATCCGCGAGCAGGTGCAAAACATTGAATAGGATGATGACAGCATGAAACTCATCAACATCGGCTTCGGCAACTTAATTAACGCAAGCCGCCTGGTGGCCATCGTCAGCCCGGAGTCCGCGCCCATCAAGCGCATGATTCAGGACTGCAAGGAGAAAGGCTCCCTCATTGATGCCACCCACGGACGGCGTACGCGCGCGGTGCTGATTACCGACAGCGAGCATGTGATATTGAGCTATCTGCAAAGCGAAACGGTGGCGGCCCGCCTCGCCGAGGAGGACGGCAATCCCGCCGCAGACACAGACACAGACGCAGACGAGGAATTCTAGCGAAGGATGGTTGCAGAAATATGGAAAAAGGCATACTGGTCATCCTCTCCGGGCCCTCCGGTTCCGGGAAGGACACCATTTTGGAAGAGTTGCTGAAAACGAACAGCGGCATCTCGCTTTCCACCTCCCTGACAACGCGCGCCAAGCGCAATTGGGAAGTGGACGGCAGGCATTATTATTTTGTAACGCAGGAATATTTTTTAAAAAAGCTGAACGAGGGCATGGTGCTGGAGCATGTGCAGTACGGCGAGAACTTTTACGGTGTACCAAAGCAGCCCGTGGACGAGCTGCTCGCACAGGGCAAAACCGTCATCTTAAAGATTGAGGTACAGGGCGCGGAAAAAATCCGAAAGCTTTATCCGAATGTGTGCAGCATCTTTTTGATGCCGCCCTCCCTGCCCGTGCTGGAATCCCGCCTGCGCCAGCGCGAAACGGAGGACGAGGAGGACATTCAGCGCCGCCTTTCCATCGCGGCGGGCGAGATGCAGCGCGCGGGCGAATATGACTACATTGTTGTGAACGACTGCATTGACACAGCTGCGGCGGATGTCAACGCCATCCTGCGCGCCGAACAGCACCGCACCGCCCGCGTGAAGCACAAGATTGCATCGCTCATTCGGCCAAACGACGTATAAATGAACTCCCCCGCCGCAGAGCGACGGGGTATCGCCGGGGGAATATCGGAATCCGCCGCAAGCGGCGGGGGTATCAAACCCGGCGACGAAGTTCTTGTGAATGAACTCCCCCGCCGCAGAAGCGGACACGCTGCGGAACAGCGCGGGGTATCAAACCCGGCGGCGAAGTTTTTGAATAAAGAAAGAAAGGTTGGTATTCCAAATATGTTGAATCCTGATTTGAGAGGCGTACTGCAAAACCATCTGAGCCGTTATTCTCTGGTGACCGCCACCGCCAAACGCGCGCGCATCATTGCGGAAAACGCAGAAAAAGGCCGTGAGCAGAACAAGGAGATTCTCACGGAAAAGCCCGTCACCGTTGCCATTGAGGAAATCATCCGCGGCGACTATATCATTGTGGAGCCGGAGGAAATCCGAAATATCTGAACAAACAAAGGATGGCCGCCATGGAACCGTTTGTGCTTGTGGCGCTGGAAAACACACTGTACAGCTATGACAAGCCGTTCACCTACGCCGTTCCGCCGGAGCTTGCGCAGGAGGCTTTGCCGGGCTGCCGGGTGACGGTTCCTTTTGGTATCGGGAACCGGCAGCACATCGGTATGATTCTTTCTTACTGTACCGTAAAGTCGGGCAAGCTCGCCCAAAAATGCAAACCCATCGCAGCGGTGCTCGACCGGGCACCGCTGCTTCGCTGTGAACAGCTTCAGTTGGCGCAGTGGTTGGCGGAGCAGACCTTCTGCACCGTTTATGATGCCGTGCGCGCCATGCTGCCGCCCGGGCTGAACCGCAGGCTGGTGCAGTCCTTTGCGGCGGCACACCCCGAAGATGAAGCGGCGCAGTGCGCGGCGCTCTCTTCGCCGGAGAAACAGCTCTATGAATATCTCTGCGGACGAAACGGCTATGTCAAGAAAGAAAATCTCTGCAAAACACTGGGCTTTGCCGCCGATGTGCCGTATTTTGACAGCCTGGCGGAAAAAGGCCTGCTCTTCAGCAATCTGGACGCAGTGCGCGGGGTGCAGGACGCGAGCGAGCGCATGGTACGCCTGAGCGAGCCGCCCACCCTGATGCCGAAGCTGACGAAGAAACAGCAGGAGGTCATCACCCTGCTCACGGAGGTCGGCAGTGCGAGCGTCCGCGAGGTCTGCTATTTCACGGGTCTGACCCCTGCGGTGACTGCCGCGCTGGAAAAAAAAGGACTTGTTGCCATCTACGACCGCGTGCGCCTGCGCAGCCCGCAGCCTGCGCATACTAGGGCGGAGGCCGCCGCAGAAATCCGTCTGACCTTTGCGCAGGAGCTTTGCTATGAAAAGCTGAAGGTGCAGTACAACGCGGGCGGCGGCACGGCACTGCTGTTCGGTGTCACCGGCAGCGGCAAAACGCAGGTCTATCTGCGCCTGATTGACCATATTTTGGCGCAGGGAAAAGGTGTCATCGTTATGGTGCCGGAAATTGCGCTGACCCCGCAGATGCTCTCCCTGTTTTACGGCCGCTACGGCAAAAACGCGGCGGTATTCCACAGCGGGCTTTCCGCAGGCAAGCGTGCGGACGAATGGCTGCGCGTGCAGAAGGGCGAGGCAAAAATCGCGCTGGGCACCCGTTCCGCCGTCTTTGCGCCGCTGGAGCATATCGGCCTGATTATTCTGGACGAGGAGCAGGAGCACACTTACAAATCCGAGCAAACGCCGCGCTACTCCGCCAAGGAGGCTGCGCGCTTCCGCGCGGCGGCGCACGGGGCGCTGGTGGTGCTGGCCTCCGCAACGCCGAGCATCGAAACCTATGCGGCGGCAGTGAACGGAAAAATCGGCCTTGCCGTCCTGGAGGAACGCTACGGCAACGCCGTTTTGCCCGAGGTCATCACCGTGGATATGAAGGCCGAGCAGATCATGGGGCATATGCCCGTTCTCAGCGGTGTCCTCACGCAAGCACTGGAGGAGACACTCATCGCCGGGCACCAAGCGATTCTGCTGATCAACCGCCGGGGCTTCAACACCTTTTGTGTCTGCCGCGCGTGCGAGCAGGTCGTCACCTGCCCGCACTGCAGCATCTCCATGACCTACCACAGCGCAAACGGACGTATGATGTGCCACTACTGCGGGCATTCCAGGGAGTTCACCACCGTCTGCGGCAGCTGCGGCAAGGGCGAAATCCGCTTCTCCGGCTATGGCACCCAGCGCATTGAAACGGAGCTTTCCCATCTGCTGCCGCACGCGCGCGTGCTGCGCATGGATATGGACACCACCTCCGGGCGCTATGCCCACGAAACCAAGCTGGAGCAGTTCCGCAGCAAGGAGTTTGACATTCTGCTGGGCACGCAGATGGTGGCCAAGGGACTGGACTTTGCGTCCGTCACCCTCGTTGGCGTCATCTCCGCCGATCAGCAGCTGTATAACGATGACTACCGCAGCCTGGAACAGACCTTCTCCCTGCTCACGCAGGTGGTGGGACGCTCGGGGCGCGGCGAACATGCGGGGCGTGCCGTCATCCAGACCTTAACGCCCGAAAATCCCGTCATCCGCCTTGCCGCCAAGCAGGATTACCGCGCGTTTTATGAGACGGAAATCCGCATCCGCAAGGCCATGACCTACCCGCCCTACTGCGATTTGTGCGTGCTGGGTCTCGCGGGGGAAAACGAGGATGTGACGCGCGGCGCGGCAAAAGCCGCTTTTGAGCTGCTGACCGCCCTTTGCGCGGGAGACTATCCCGATGTGAAGCTGATTGTGCTGGGGCCCATGCCCGCGCGGATTGCAAAGGTCAACAGCAAATACCGCTTCCGCCTGATTCTCAAATGCCGCAACAGTCCGCGCTTCCGCGCGCTCATTGCGCAGCTACTGAAAACCCTGGGCAGCCGAAATGACTTCCGCGCCCTGAACATCTGGGCAAACATGAATCCGAAAGACGCTTTATAATGTTTTCACATAAATTTCATCATCCCAAAATCATTTGAACAAAGGAATGGCTTATAATGGCATTGAGAACCATCGTTTTAAAGACCGACCCGATTTTGAAGAAAACCTCCCGCCCCGTGGAGGCGTTTGACGCGCGCCTCGCGGGCATATTGGACGACATGATAGAAACCCTCAAAAACGCAAACGGCGTTGGCCTTGCCGCCGTGCAGTTGGGCATTCTGCGCCGCATTGTGGTGGTGGATACGGGCGAGAGCATTCTGGAGCTGGTGAACCCCGAAATCATCGAGACCGAGGGCGAGCAGGAGGCCGTGGAGGGCTGCCTTTCCCTGCCGGGCGAGAGCGGTGTCACCCGCCGCCCCGCCGTGGTGAAAATCAAGGCGCAGGACAGAAACGGCAAATGGCACATCCACAAGCGCGACGATTTGCTCGCCCGCTGCTTCTGCCACGAAATTGACCACCTGAACGGCGTGCTGTTCCTGGAGCGCGTTGTCCGCCCGGCGGAGTAGGATTGGAGGTTTACACAATGAACATCGTATTCATGGGCACCCCCGATTTTGCCGTCCCCTGCCTTGCGCGGCTGATTGCGGACGGGCATACCATCCTCGGCGTATTCTCCCAGCCCGACAAGCCGCAGGGCAGGCATATGACGCTCACCGCGCCGCCTGTTAAGGCGCTTGCCTTGCAGCACAAGCTCCCGGTCTACCAGCCCAAAGGCTTCCGCAGCGGCAAGGCCGCGGAAATCCTGCGCAAGCTCTCGCCCGATTTGATTGTCGTGGTCGCCTACGGCAAAATCCTGCCCAAGGCCGTGCTGGAGATTCCGCGCCTTGGCTGCGTGAACATCCACGGCTCCCTGCTGCCTAAGCTGCGCGGCGCTGCCCCCATTCAATGGGCGGTGCTGAACGGCGAAGCGGTCACAGGCGTGAGCGCCATGCTGCTGGACGAGGGGATGGACACCGGCGATGTCCTCTCGATGCGTAAAACGCCCATCGGCGCCAACGAAACGGCAGGCGAGCTGTTTGACCGCCTTTCCGCCCTCGGCGCAGAGCTGCTGGGCAGCACCGTCCCCGCCCTCGCGGCAGGCACGCTCCCACGCGTCAAGCAGGACAACAGAGCTGCCACCCACGCGCCCATGCTGGACAAATCCATTTGCCCCATCCCCTGGCATAAGAGTGCGCAGGAGGTACACAACCACATCCGGGGACTGAATCCCTGGCCGATTGCCCTGACGACGCTCGCGGGCAAGACGGTGAAGGTATACGAATCCGCCCTCGCCGGGGCAGCGGACGCCCCCGCCGGGACGGTCATCGATTCCGCCGGACGGCTCGTCATTGCCTGCGCAGACGGCAGCGCGGTGGAAATCCGCACCCTGCAGCCCCAAGGAAAAAAGCAAATGACCGCCGCCCAATTCCTCGCCGGGAACCCGGTGGAAGCGGGCAGCCGGTTGATATAACACAAGGAGGTTTCGACTATGTATTATCCCTCATATTTCTACGGCTTCGACATGACCTATCTGGTGCTGGTGGTGCCGGTGCTGCTGCTGGCGTTCGCCGCGCAAATCCGCGTCAAGACCACTTACAGCAAGTTCGCCCGCGTCCCCACAAGCCGCGCCGTTACCGGCGCACAGGCGGCGCAGCGGATTCTGCTCTACTACGGCATTTCGGATGTCCGCTTTGAAGTGGCGGGCCGCGCGCTGGGTGAGCATTACGACCCGCGCCGCAAGGTCATCCGCCTCTCGCAGGAGATTGCGAACAGCAGCTCCATCGCCGCCGTTGCCATCGCCTGCCACGAGGCAGGGCACGCCGCACAGCACGCGCAGGGCTATGCGCCCATCAAAATCCGCGACGGCCTCATGCCCGTCTGCCGCATCGGCTCCATGCTGGGTCTGCCCCTCGCCATCGGCGGTGTCATCTTCAGCCTTCAGCCCTTGATTTGGATCGGCCTGTTGCTCTACGCGCTGGTCGCGGTGTTCCAATTGGTTACACTCCCGCTGGAGTTCAACGCCAGCAGCCGCGCCCTTCTGGTCATGGACGAGGTCGGTATGCTCGGTGACGAAGAGCGCAGCGGTGCCAAAAAGGTCCTGACCGCCGCCGCGCTGACCTATGTGGCGTCTTTGGCCGTAACATTGGCGAACCTGCTGCGAATGTTTCTGCGCTTCAACAACAGCGGCAGGCGGCGGTAAAACCCGATAAAGCCGCTCACAAACTACAAATCGAAGGAGAATTTTCTTGTCCAACGAAAAAGACGCGCGGCAGGAGGCCTTTGCGGTGCTGGTGAAAATCCAGCGCCGGGGGGCTTATTCCAATTTGGCGCTGGATGCGGCCCTGCGGCAGGGAGACTGGGACGCGCGCACGAGCGCAATGACCTGCGCGCTGGTTTACGGCTGCCTGGAGCATCTGCTCACGCTGGACTACAACCTCGCGCGCTATCTGCGTCAGCCGCTGAAAAAGCTTTCTCCGGAGGTGCTCACGGCACTGCGCATCGGGGCGTGTCAGCTGCTCTTTTTTGATAAGGTTTTGCCCGGCGCTGCTGTCAACAGCAGCGTTTCTCTCGTGAAGGATGGCAAATTTGCCTTTGCGGCGGGCATGGTCAACGCCGTGCTGCGCAAAATCGCCGCAAACGGCCTGCGTCTGCCGCCGGAGGACGCCCCGGAGCATCTGAGCGTGCGCTTCAGCGTCCCACAGTGGCTGGTGACGCTTTGGACGCAGGGTTACGGCGCGGAGCACTGCCGCGGCCTGCTGGAAGCCATGCAGGAGCCCGCGCCCTTGGTGATTCGGGTCAACACGGCCAAAACCACGCGGGCGGCACTGCGCCAAGCTTTGGCGGACGAAGGCGTGGAGGCCGCAGACGACCCGCTGACCCCGCACGGACTGCGTCTTGCCCGCTGCGGCGCGGTGGAAAAGCTGAAAAGCTTCGGCGAAGGGCTGTTTCATGTGCAGAACAGCGCCTCCCAGCTCTGCTGTGCCCTGCTGGATGCACAGCCGGGCGAACGCATTCTGGATGTCTGCGCCGCGCCGGGCGGCAAAAGCTTCTCTTTGGCGATGGACTGCCAAAACCCGCAGAACCCTGCCGAAAGCGGGCAGGTGTTTTCCTGCGATTTGTATGAGAGCCGCCTCTCGCTCATCACACAAGGTGTAAAGCGATTGGGCTTAACAAACATCATTTGCCGCATTGCGGATGCCGAAACGGAAAATCCCGATTTTTTGCAGGAAAAAGCTGACAAAGTGCTGTGTGATGTCCCCTGCTCCGGCCTCGGCATTTTACGGCAAAAACCGGAAATTCGATACAAAAACGCATCAGATATTGACAAATTGCCCGATTTGCAGTATCGTATACTGTGCAGCGGTTCTTCTTCGCTGCGCAGCGGCGGGCTTTTGGTCTATTCTACCTGCGCGCTGAACCCTGCGGAAAACGAGCAGGTATGCGGCCGTTTCTTGGCGCAGCACCCGGAGTTTGCGGCAGTTTCCGTCCCGGAACGCCTACCCGCGCTCGCGCCCTTCACGCAAGGGGATGCCCCTTATGTGACCCTCATGCCGCATATTCGCGGCTGTGACGGCTTCTTTTTGGCCGCGTTTCGGAAAGGCTAGGGCGTACTCTTGAAAAACTACGATGCAAAGTCCATGACCTTCACAGAGCTTTCGGCACAGCTGGCAGCGCTGTCCCTCCCCGCCTTTCGGGCAACGCAGCTTTTTGACTGGCTGCAGCAAAAAGGTGCCATGGATTACGGCGAGATGACAAACCTGCCCGCGCCTCTGCGGGCGCAGCTGGCGCAGGTCTTGCCGATTTACGGTTGCCGTATCTTAAAAAAACAGGTCTCTGCCCTGGACGGCACGGTGAAATACCTCTTCGCTTTACACGACGGCACGGCGGTGGAATCCGTCCTCATGCGCTACAAATACGGCCATACGCTCTGCGTCTCTTCCCAAGCGGGCTGCAAAATGGGCTGCACCTTTTGCGCCAGCGCGCGCAGCGGCTTCGTGCGGGATCTCACCCCCAGCGAAATTTTGAGTCAAATCCACGCCGCACAGCGCGAAGATGGCGTGCGTGTCTCCCACGTTGTCCTCATGGGCATGGGCGAGCCGCTGGACAATTACGGCAATGTACTGCGCTTTCTGGCCTTGGTCAGTGACAGCGCGGGCTTGAATATCGGAATGCGGAACATTTCCCTTTCCACCTGCGGCATTGTGCCGCGCATCTATGACCTCATGGCGCTAAAGCTCCAGCTGACGCTTTCCGTTTCGCTGCACGCGCCGAACGATGAAATCCGCTCGCGCAGCATGCCCATCAACCGCCGATATCCGCTGGACGCGCTCTTGAGCGCCTGCCGCGATTACGCCAACGCCACTTCACGCCGCATCTCGTTTGAATACGCCATGATTCAGGGCGTGAACGATGCCCCCGGCCACGCCAAAGAGCTGTCGTCCCGCCTGCGCGGCATGCTCTGCCACGTCAATCTCATCCCTGTCAACCCCATCACGGCGCAGGACGGACAGCCCACGCCGCGTGCGGAAATCGAGCGTTTCGCCGCCGAGCTGCAGCGCAGGGGCATTCCCGCCACCATCCGCCGCACCCTCGGTTCCGACATTGATGCCGCCTGCGGACAGCTGAGACTGCATACCGAAACCTAAGGAGGTCTTTCCATGAGAATTGCCGCGAAAACCGACATCGGCAAGGTGCGCAAACAGAATCAGGACTCCTACGCTGCGGGCGAGCTGCCCGGCGGTGTTGCTTGGGCTGTGGTCTGTGACGGCATGGGCGGTGCCTCCGGCGGGAATGTGGCAAGCTCCGTTGCGGTAAAGATGATTTCGGAGCGCATTGCCTCCGCTTATCAGCCGGGCATGGGCACGCTTTCCATCAAGAATATGCTGCTTTCCGTGATTGAGCGCGCCAACATCAGCCTGTTTGACATGGCGCGGGCAAACGAATCCCTCAGCGGCATGGGCACTACCGTGGTGGCTGCCATTGTGGACGGCGAAACCGCCTACATCGCCCACGCGGGTGACAGCCGCGCCTATCGCGCCAACGCCGGCGGCCTCTTTCAGCTCACACGCGACCACTCCATCGTGCAGGAGATGGTGGAAAACGGCGAGATCACGCCCGACCAGGCCAAGGCGCACCCGCGCAAGAACATCATCACCCGCGCCCTGGGCGCAGAGGACAGCATCGCCATCGATTTTCAGGAAGAAGTACTATCCCCGCAGGATGTTCTCATATTGTGTACCGACGGTCTGACCAATTATGTGGAGACCGATGACATATATGCCGCTGCACAGGCGCACAGCGCGGCTGAATACGCAGACCGCTTGGTGGAGCTTGCGAACCTCGGCGGCGGCGGCGACAACGTCACGGTTGTCACCATCGCGCATTGACGCATTGACAGAAAGGATTGAATCATCTTTATGGATAATTACACCGGAAAACGATTGGACGGCCGCTATGAAATCCAGGAAATCATCGGCGTGGGCGGCATGGCTGTTGTCTACAAGGCCTATGACAATATTGACGACCGCATTGTTGCCGTAAAAATTCTCAAGGACGAATTTTTGGCGAATGAGGAGTTCCGCCGCCGGTTCAAAAACGAATCCAAGGCCATTGCCGTGCTCTCGCACCCCAACATTGTGAAGGTGTTTGACGTGAGCTACGGTGACCGTCTGCAATACATCGTGATGGAATATGTGGAGGGCATCACCCTCAAGGAGTATATTGAGCAGCAGGGCAGAATCAATTGGCGCGAGGCCATTCATTTCATGATGCAGATTCTGCGCGCCCTGCAGCACGCGCACGACAAGGGCGTGGTGCACCGCGATGTGAAGCCGCAGAACATCATGCTGCTGCAGAACGGCAACATTAAGGTCACGGACTTCGGCATTGCCCGCTTCAGCCGCAGCGATACGCGCACCATGACGGACAGCGCCGCCATCGGCTCCGTGCATTACATCAGCCCGGAGCAGGCGCGGGGCGAGCTGACGGATGACAAGGCGGACATCTACTCCGTGGGCGTGGTGCTTTATGAAATGCTCACCGGGCGCGTGCCCTTCCAATCCGCGAACTCCGTTTCCGTGGCGCTCATGCAGCTGCAGAACGACCCCGTCATGCCCCGCAAACTCAACGAGAATATCCCCGTGGGTCTCGAGCAAATCACTATGCACGCCATGCAGAAAAGCGCGAAGGATCGCTTCCAGTCCGCCGCCGAAATGCTGCTGGATTTGGAGGAGGTCAAGCGCAACTCTTCCATCAAATTTGATTATTCCTTCTTTGTGGATAAAACGCCCACAAAGTTTGTCGGCGCTTCCGCATCCGTTCCGCCCGCACCTGCCAAGCCTGTGCGGTATGCGGATGCCGCAGAGCTGGATTCCGGCAGTGAAGCGTTCGAAGAAGCGCTGGAGGCGGACACCGTCAAAACCAAGACTGTGCCCATCCTCATCGGCATCACGGGTGCCATGCTCGTGCTGTTGCTGGTGATTTTGGCAATTCTGTGGTTCAACAACAACAAAGGTGACAACAAGTTGGAGGTTCCCAGCTTTTTGAACAAAAACTATGCCGATGTCATTGCGGACGAGGCATATCAGAACTTTGAATTTGAGGAAATGCCCGTCACCAGCACCCGGCAGGCAGAGGGCATCATCGTGAACCAGAACCCCACCGCAGGCCAGCTGGTGGAAAAAGACACCAAAATCCAATTGTATGTGGTGCGCAACGGAATCCCCCCCAACGCCAAAGTCCTCGTCCCAAGCGTGGTGAACGACTCCGAGTCCATCGCCCGCATCAAGCTCACGGAGCTGGGGCTTACGGTCAAATCGTTCCCCCGCCCGGGTACCGGCAGAAACAACGGCACCGTGGTGGAAACCGATCCTCCCGCCGGAACCGAGCTGAACAAGGGCGATGAAATCACCATCTTCTACGCCTCGGAAGAGGGCATGCAGACCGTGCCGGATTTGGTTGGCTGGCCGCTGGAGGACGCAAAACGGAGCCTGGAGGAAGAGAAACTGGCGCTGGGCGAAGTGAAGGCGGTCAACAGCAAAAGGCCGAAGGATGAGGTGCTTTCCCAGAGTGTCAAGGCTAGCGTCAAGGCCGTCCCCGGCACCACGGTAAATGTCACCGTCAGCAACGGCATTCCGCCGGAGTCCACTGTCACCGTGCGCGTCACGCTCCCCGCCAAGAATGCGGACGGTGAGATGGCCGTCTATCTGAACGGCGCAGTCTACGGCAGCAAGAAAACCGTGTTCTGTGACGGCCGTGACATGACATTGGAGTCCATCACCGGTACAGGTGCGGACAACAGCCTCGTTGTGCGTGTGGACGGTATGCAGATTTATGCCTGCAAGGTGGACTTCACCAAGGAGCCTGCCGTCATCAGCGAGCCGGACAACAGCCACCAAGACCCCACAGTGGTGTTGCGCAAGGAATATATCCCGAATCTTACGGGCAAAACGCGCTCCGAGGCAGACAATGCACTGCGCGCCTTCACCAACGTGCAGCGCGTTGACCGCGAGGTCAGCGACCCCACGCAGGCAGGCATCGTGCTGGAGCAGAGCATTTACAGCGCCACGCTGCTGAACCGCTATGCGCTGGATACCCCCATCGTGCTGTATATCGGTGTGCTTTCGGACACCACAGACCCGACTGATGAAACGCCGGATGGGAACCCCTGATGAAACAAACACAAACGGAAGCACTTTTGATCAAGGGCGTTGGCGGCCTCTACACCGTGGAGGCCGCCGGTGTCCTTTTCCATTGCCGCGCGCGCGGGATATTCCGCAAGGAGAAGCGCCCGCCCCTGCCCGGCGACCGGGTTCTCGTTCAGCTGAACGGGCAAGGCGACCACACCATTGAGGAGATCCTGCCGCGCAAAAACGAGTTGCTGCGCCCCAGCGCGGCCAACATCGACCGCATGTTTCTCGTGGTCTCCACCACGCAGCCCGCCCCCAACCTGCTGCTGCTGGACAAAATGACCGCCATCGCGCACATCAAGGGCATTCAGCCGATTTTCATCATCACCAAAAGCGACCTAAGTCCGCCGGATGCGCTGGCAGACATCTACACCCGCGCGGGCTTTCCGGTAATCTGCACAAATCCGCAGGTTTCCGATGCCGTCTGCGCGCAGATTTCCGCCCTGCTGGCGGGCAAAATCAGCGTATTTACGGGCAACACGGGCGTGGGCAAATCCACTCTGCTCAACCGGCTGATGCCGAAGCTTGA
>JGI994J12354_10004098_pt1 | contig 13245 bp, 11 predicted proteins | sample IntmicLarv3ML3BL_FD_12354 | JGI IMG/M metagenome (IMG submission 12354)
TTTTCAAAAAGTTTTCTAAATCGCTCCCTCTCAACCGTATTAGTAGTAGAAAGAGATACTTAGCAAGCATAGGAAGTGTATTGACACTTCCGTATTTTCGCACTCTTGGCTACCGCCAAACCGTACAAAAATTGCTTGTTGGGGAACCCCCAAACCCCGTAAAAATACTACGAAAGGAAACCGGCTTATGGCTGAAAGGTTGCGGAATATTCCGCTTATGTTTTACGTCAGTGAAGAAGAAATGGCCGTGATAATCGAGAAGATGCAACTACTCGGTACGGCCAATAAGAGCGCCTACCTGCGGAAATCCGCGATTGACGGTTATGTAATTAAAGTTGATACTGCTGATATAAAAGAGAACACCGCCCAGCTCCAGCGCATCGGCACAAACATAAATCAGATCGTCAAACGGATGAACCAAACGGGAAGTTTGTATGCCGCTGATGTTGCCGAAGTCAAGGAGATGGTAAAAGAAATATGGCTTACACAGAGATCCATCCTATTAAGTCAACGCTGGGCAAAGCCTTAGCATATATCTGTAATCCTGAAAAGACAGACGAAAAAATCTTAATATCCTCATTCGGCTGCGCACACGAAACGGCTGATATTGAGTTTGAATTTACCCTTGCCCAAACGAAAATGCGCAAGGGTGATAATCTTGCCCATCACCTTATCCAAGCCTTTGATCCGGGCGAAACCACACCAGAACAGGCGCATGAGATTGGAAAGAAGTTGGCCGATATTGCGACTGGCGGCAAATATGAATATGTGCTGACAACTCATATTGATAAGGGTCATATTCATAATCATGTAATTTTTTGTGCCGCCAACTTCATTGACAGGACAAAGTATGTCTCCAACATAAAGAGCTTGTACCAAATCCGAAATGCCAATGATCGCCTGTGTAAAGAATATGAACTCTCTACCATAATTCCGCGAAAGGCACAAGGCTTTGGCCAGATAGAATATACGAACGAAAGCGGTCAGCGTGTTACTCGCACTGCCGAAAAATGGGCTAAGAGCCGAGGTGAATATAACGCCGAACTTCGAGGTGTAAGCTGGAAAGCACAGCTTCGGGAATCTATAGACAGGTACATATCCTTATCATCAGACTTTGATGATTTTCTGCGCCGCATGGAAGATGATGGTTTCACTGTAAAGCGCGCAAAATATCATTCGTACAAGCTGCCAAACGCTGATGAAAAAACTCGCTTTACTGGTGGCCCATCACTTGGGCCGGAGTATACTGACGAGCGTATCATGGAACGCATTGCCGGATTGGTAAAAGCACCGCGTCCAAAAAAACAATTTCAGCAATCATATGATGGCAGCATCAACCTTATCACCAGAATAGAGGAATGTGTTAAGGCACAGGAGAGTGAATGGTATGCAAACAAGGTGCTTGTTAAAAATCTTAAAATTGCCGCAAATACTACGAACTATCTTACCGAAAACAATCTTATATTAGACTGGCAGCTCAAAGGCAAGATTGATGAAGTAGCGACTGCTGACGATCAGGCCCGTGAAGCACTCATCCAGTTGGAAAGTCGGGTCAACGATATGGGGCTACTGATAAAAAATATCGAAACCTACCAACGCTTGAAGCCAGTTCATGACCGATACCAGCAGGCCGACAATAAGGACGCTTTCCGTAGACAGCATGAGAGCGAACTTATATTATTTGAAGCCGCTAGAAACGCTCTTAGAGCCGCACAGGGCGAAGATGGGAAGCTCCCCAATCCGAATACACTCCGCGCCGAATATGCCGCGCTCGATAAGGAGAAAAACACTCTAAAGGCCGAACACGCAAAAATCAAAAATAAGGTGAAGCAGCTCAGCACTTTAAGAAAAAACATTGATACCATAATCGGCTCCTCATGGCAGGACATTGAACCTGAAAAGGGTAAAAACCAAACGGTGGATTTGTGAGCAAACTCGGCCAACAGAGACAAGCTGACTGTCGATTGAGCTTAGACACAATCTTTTATTTATTTGTTTCTTTGTAAAATAGCGGAGATATTTTTTGTAGTATGGCATAGGGTACTATCTTCATAGACAGTACCAGCAATTTGTTATACAATCCGGGAATAACTATAGCTTTATTCTTGAACATTCCATTAATCGCCTTTTTTGCAACTTTGTCAGGAGACATTACAAAATAAGAAAACAAAATCGTATTGCTCATATGTGCTTTTTCAGCAAATAATGTTTTTGTGGCTCCCGGTGTAAGTGTAGTTATATTGACATTTTTTCTTTTCAGCTCAGTTCTTAATGCCAAAGAAAAGCTTAGTACATATGCTTTAGATGCAGCATACACAGCATTTATGGGGAAGGGGGCATATGAGCCAGTTGAACCAACATTCAAAACATGTCCCTCCCCGCTATTTATCATACTTGGCAAAAACAACTTAGTTAGTTGTGTTAGGGTGATTGTATGGAGTTGAATCATTTCAACTTCCTTTTTAATACTCGTACTTATAAATTCACCACATTCGTTAAAACCAGCATTGTTGACTAAAATATGTATAGGCATGTCAATATTTTGTAGCTCCTGATAAATTTCTTCTGCTGCGTTTTCGGCACATAAGTCTTTCATGATAACATGAACTACTACATTATGATTTTTCTCAAGCTCCTTTTTTTGCTCCTTCAGCTTATCATTGTTTCTTGATACCAACACTAACCCATAACCTTTGGCAGCAAATTGTTTAGCCAGTGCATACCCAATGCCGCTTGTTGTTCCTGTAATCAGTACATTCTTTTTAAGACTATCCATTCGCTACCTCCGTTTTTTTAGATAATTTGTGTTGCTTAACTTGTTCCATAAATGCTTCGACTCTAGTTAATGTATTTGTTTGCTTTAGACCATCATCAATAAATGTGAACATTGGTACTTCGTCTTTGTCATACCTAAATTTGTTTATGCACGAAGTTGTAATTTTCCCTAAACAGCAATTAAAGCCATACGCATTTATTATTCCGTCCACTTGATTGTTGAGTACAAAATCAACTGTTTTACCCACGAACATAGAGGGAATAACCGGATTGATTTCGCAATTCACGTATTCTTGGGAATACTCAATAATCTCATTGATTGTAGGCTCTCTGAAATAAGGTGAATAGTATTCAGCAATACGCTGAACCTCTCTCTTGAAAAAATCCAATCCGCCGCTAATCATTTTGTTTAGAATGGCTTCAATATGTTTATTTTCCTTCATGAGAGTATTGCTACGTTTATATGAACCAAAATTAATGAAGTCGTTCCACGATGGTGGCAGTAGTATTTGGCCTCCCATTGCTTCAACTTTATTAAAAATAGGATTCATACCATATTGGTGGACGCGAGTGAATCCATCTCCAGTAATTCCAACCGTAAATAATTCCCTTGTTTCCCGTGGCACATCTTTAATCATATTCATCGCCAGCTTGAAGCCGCGCATTATTTTACCACTTTGTATTGACTTGAAAAAAGACTTTTTTGCAGCACTGTAAACTTTGTCAGTTTCACCTTTATTTATCTCCAATGGACGCATCGCCACAGCATATCTGTGCAAATAATCCAAACACACCATTGACTTCCAAAGGTCTATTGATAAAGATACACCGAAATTCTTCACCCACTCTATCGGAGCGTCAATCAATATACTAAAAATATCAAGCTCGGTTGCTCCACTCTCCACCAAAACCTTATGATGCAGAGACTTGAATAGTGAGAGCCGACACGCTCCATCGTAATCAAACATTAGTATAGCGGCATCTGTATCAACAAACCTCTTTTCTTGCGTCAATGCTATATAATCGCCAATCATTACCTGATATGTTCTACAATGCTTTTCATTGGAATGCCTTTTCCCTAAGGCATTTGAATAATCATCAGTCTCCTTCACTAATTCACTCTTAATGCCATATTTATTAAGTACTATAGGAAATGTGCTTACAGCTTCGCAAATAGGATAAACAAAAACCGTCTTGTTCCTACGCTTAATTTCTTTTAGCTTCGTTGCTTCAAAATTTATAGTAGAAAGGTTATTAAATGTGCTACTAAAAACATCTTCCTTTGAAATAACACTATCCCAATATGCCTCACAGCGGGTTAATACTCCCGTAATGGAATTATGTTCATCTACTTCAATTTCAAGCCAAGGATTATCCCCTAACAAGTCCTTGAGGTAAGGTGTCAACATAGAATCTGCGGCACACCCGAATTGTGTAATAAAGACAGGCAACAACATATTGCCTTGGCTTCTATTATGCTGATCTATAAACTCAACAGCATTGACAGCGATGTTATTTGTTTTCCAGTGCAAATCCACCTTTTCCGATTTGCTTGTGGCGGAGCGTAAAGGTAACATGTCTGCGGCAATAGTTGGTATACCGATTTTCATTAGGCGCTTGACTATATTCATATTGAAAAATTCTTCATGCAAAATATAAGGATGCCCAATTAGTACAAATACTTTGTCGAAGTTCCTTAAATTGTCCAATCCGTCCTTACCAATATCAAAACACTTTTTCTTGAAACCGTTAAGAGTAAACATTCCAGCGTTATATGCTTTCTCACTGTCAATCTTGCTTTTCCCAAGCATCTGGCCAAGCTCAGCAAATGATTGCAACACTTCACTCAAGTTATCCTTAAAAGCAACAGTGTGCTTCAAAATCGGAATATCATTAAATGACGATGTTATCAAATCCGGTATATGCTGAATATACTGGCAATTATGAGCATACTTAGTTTCATAATTATCATCAGCCATATTTGATATATAGGGAAGATAGATATAATCAACATTCTTGTCAAGCAGGTTTTCTATAACGCTGTATGTGCATCTAATGGGGTAGCATGTATCCACAGGAATTTTCCCTAAGCTTTTCTGATACATTTCTTTAGAAATCGTATCAGACACGACCACATCAAATCCAAGCGTTTCAAAAAATGTCGCCCAAAATGGGTACAATTCATAATATAATAAAAATTTTGGAATCCCTATTTTCTTTCGGCCAAGCATCTGAGTATTATATGCCTCTAACAACTCTTTTCTTGCAATAAAAACATTCGGTATAAGGGCTGTTATGTCCCTTTCAGATATTTCAAATTTATCACAGATAGAACCTGTGATTGTTTTTGAGCCATCTGCAAACTTTGTGAATTGTAGTGTGCAGTGGTTAGCACAATCTCTACATGTAACTTGCTTTTTTTCTTTGATTCTGTTGCTAAAATTGAACCCAACAAAGCCGCTTTCCCCTTGCACTGTATCTTTTGCAAGCAAGGCTATACCTACCGCACCAGAAACTTCATGATGTGGAACAATAGTGATTTTTTCATTTAGAACCATAGATAGAGCTGCAACAACACTGGAATTGCTCGCAATGCCACCCTGAATAGCAATATTGCCAACGAATTGTTTATTGCTCGCTACTTTTTCTAAATAATTATGGGCAATCGAATAGCTTAACCCAGCGATAATATCTGCTTTAGACGTTCCATTTTGTTGATGATGAATGCAGTCCGTTTCCATGAATACCGTACAACGACTTCCAACGTCGATAGGAGAGGAGGACGAAAAAGCTAATTTTGAAAAATCATCTAACTTAATAGATAAACGATCCGCTTGTTCTGTCAGAAAAGAACCAGTTCCAGCGGCGCAAGTTTTGTTCATTACAAAATCAACAACACATCCATTGCTCATCCGAATGTATTTAGAGTCTTGTCCACCGATTTCAATTATTATTTCTGTGTTGGGGGCTAAGTATACGCTTCCTTTGGCTTGGGCGGTAATCTCATTCTTTACTATATCAGCACCGATACATTTTCCAATATATTCTCTGCCTGAACCAGTCACTCCTACACCCAATATCTTATGACTTTTCGGGGATTGACTCTGAAATTTTTCAAAGCAGATTCCTAACGCTGATAGTGGGTCGGAATCATTTGAAGTATAATGCTTGAAGCATAGTTCGCCATAGCTGTTCAGCACAGCAATTTTAACACTAACAGAGCCGACATCTATTCCTAAATAAATATTCTCGGTGCAATCGGCCAATTTTTCTTCTAATGTTTCAATTTTGTCAGTCGATAAGGGTAACAAATCCGAATGAACCGGATTCTTAAAGTTTGCTGAAATTAATGTTTCTAATAAATTTGATATGTTTGTTTCGTTCGCTATATTGTTTTCAATACCATAGAAAACAGCGCCTATCGCTCCCATTGTATCAAAATGGTTTGGAACAATGATATCTCCATCTGACAATCCCGAAATTTCCTTGAATGCTCGAATAACTCCTTTGTTATTAGCAACGCCACCTTGAAAGAGTATAGGCGCTTTAATCTCACGTCCTTTTGCTAAGTTTTCTATGTATGTACGAACGACAGCCATACATAGGCCATATGAAATATCCTCTTTTGGCACACCGTCCTGCTGCAAATGAATCATATCTGTTTTAGCAAACACGCTACATCTGCCAGATATTTTGCTGGGATTGTTAGAGTAGAGGGCCTTTTCAGATAGTTCTGTAGTATCAAGCCCCATTCTATAAGCCTGTTGATCCAAAAAGGAACCAGTTCCAGCGGCACATACATCGTTCATTTGACTATCTAATATTTTATTTGTCTGTCTATCATATTCCAAAAATATTAGTTTTGAGTCTTGACCGCCAATTTCGATAATTGATTTTGCTTTAGGATAAAAATACCCAGCAGCTTTTCCATGTGCAGATATTTCATTGCAGGGATATGCTCCAGTCAAATTTTCAATTAAGAAGCGTCCGCTTCCAGTAGTATAAACTCCGGCGAATGATGATATTTCACTAAACTTCTCGCTGTCGAAAGCATCTGTCAATAGTTTTTGCAAAGCAGAAATTGGACTTCCATTTGATCGGATGTATTTCTCATACAGTACCTCAAAATTTTGATTCAGGATCACGATTTTTACACTAACCGAACCACAATCTATTCCCAAATAATACTTCATTTATCATAACCCTTTCTTTTTTGGTGAATGTCCATAACGCTCAGGCAGATCATAATGATTCCGGTGGCAAAAAGTGCAATCCATTGCGGGAATGGAATCAATGCGTTAAACACTTCGAGGGTTGTTTCGTTAGGTCTGATGATTATCACCAAGCCAGTAAATATCAGCCAAAACAGTGTATGAAGTCCCTTAAATAAAGTTCCCGTTTTGCCCTTGATAAAACTCCATGCAAAAAAAATATAGAGTAGGGAAATCAATGCGTTTTCAATTAGTAGAAATCCTGCGAATGGAATATCTTGACTCCACAAGTGAACTTCCAATAACATATGCAACAGAAAGCATACCATGTTTATTATTGCGATTAGGTAGCGTATCATGATATACCTCCCAAGTGATTAGCTTTTATAAAGTCAAGTATTGGCTTCTCCGCATTATTTGGAATAGGACTCTTAACAAGTAAAAGTCTACTAGCTGTACAGGTTTTAAGGTATTCCTTGAAATTCTCTAAACTTCCTATAGTTACTACGTTAAGTTTTTTCATTTCCAATGTCTCTGTAAGCGATATTACAGACTTGTTTGTAGAACCAGCAGTGGTTATTAATAGGGCATCTTCAATACCGTGTAGAGCCTGCTCCGAAAGCGAATTTATTTCAACAACAGGGCTTAATTTACTGGATACCCACATACACTTTGTTTCTACATAAGAGTTTTTGCGTTCTGGAAATGCTGTACATATAAATTCGTGAATGGAAATTACATGCTTTGGTAAGAACGTAACATATGGAAGCAAAAATAGAGGTTTCCCATTTTGCTGCTTCATTATCTTCTCTCGATAATCATCCATTTCTACTAAGATCATATCAGCAGGAAACAAAGACGCATAGTTTTTAATGATTATGTGGTTAGGCTCGCACAAAAGTACACACTGATACTTTGCATCCATGCTGATAAGATGCTCTCTCAGTTTCCTTACAAAAGGACACGGGGCATCAATAAATTCAAATCCTCTTTGAATTATTTCTTTTTCCTCGTCATAGATGGAATCGTAACCTGTATTGACCACGATGCAATCTTGAGGTTCAGGCAAATCATTTGTGTTCTTAGCGACAGGAACACCTAGTCTATGAAGCCAACCTAAATCTACACCTACTTTGCCTCCATCATTGCTAATCCAATCTTCGATTACATATATTTTTTTATTCTTTGGATTGTTGTTATTGTCAAGAATTTGGGGCAGTAGCTGTCTCAAAACCTTGTTTTCAAGCCATTTACAACGTCCATCATTTTTTAGTGTGATAATATCAATAGCGATTGTGTTATTTACACCAGCTTCTTTGAAGCTGGTGTAAAAATCAATAGACTCTTTTACGCGGTTTCCTAAAGTGGTTTGCGGCTTCCACCCCAAATCATTTTGCCCATCATCCGTGTATCTGGCCTTTGCTGACAAGCCATTTACTACCCGCATAGTAAGTTTGGGCTGATTGCCGCCAAAAAAGTTGTACTTTACGTCGAGCAGCTTTGCGATTATTGCAAAAGGAAGTTTAGGATATATTTTTTCAGGGTAAGCTAATTCTAGTTCTTTCCCAACCGCTTGAATGAAATGGTGCATTCCGAATTTGTTCAGCGGAATCCCGACATAACCTTTTCCGATAGAGTGCTTTTTTACTGCACATAGCCAAAAAAGCTCGCACAAGTCATCTATATAAACTAAGGGAGCTTTCCTTTGACCGCCCCCTAATAAAAATTTCACATTCGCACTTAGTAGTTTTATAATTGATGGGAGTAAGTTTCTGTCATATTTTCCATATATATATCCCGGATATACTATCGTAACGGGAATTTCCTTGTTATGTTTTTTTACAATTTCCTCGGCATAGTATTTGCTAAGAGTATAGTCCGAAGCAAATGCCCTGTTGAAATTATTTATGTTTTTCACTACAATCGATGAGCAATATATTAAGTGGCAATTTGGATTCTGCAAGAGACTTTCACACAAATTCTGTGTTCCTTTTACATTCGTAGCAATCAACTCCAGTTTGTTGCTGGAGCTAACACATGACGCAAAATGATAACAAACATCAAGGCCTTTGACGAATTGCTCTAAAGACGATGGTTCCTCTAAGGAACCAAATACAAACTCGATTTTTTTGTCATCAATTCCTTCAAGATTGCTCGTTGGTCTTACCAACGCCCGAATCTCAACATCCTGCTTTTCTGATAATATTTCAACAAAACGCCTGCCCAATCCTCCAGTAGCACCAGTAACCCCAATTTTCATATATCAATATCCCTTTCGTTTCGTAATAGACAGTGCTACCGAAACGGATTATACAACACACTATGTCACGCATGTTGTATAATCCATCCCTTTTCATTTTGCTACATCATTCTTCTCTTTTCGTAGGTGGCACGATCTTTGTACACAAATGCTCTAAAGAATCCCTTTGCACAAGTAGAACCATTTTGGATAACTCGGAAAACTGAAAAACCGATACCGCCTTTTTTCCGAATTGCTGGAATACATTGAACAAAGAATGGTGTGTCTATTTCCACATAATTTAGAAACTGAATATCAGATTCCAAAATTACTATGACTCCATCCAGTGATATATCACAATGGTGTGCAGAAGCGAGGCCAACTTGTCTGATTACCTCGAAAAGCACAATGCCCTCTAAATGGTCAGATGGGTGGTCAATGTTAAACTCACCCGACTGGTTAAAACATTTATAGAAAAGAGTATTGCCGACACGAACCGGATCAGTAAGTAAGACATTTTCACTCGACTTTTTATGAACATAGTCTTTGTCAATCCGTGTATTCTGACTGCTAAGCTCCTTTTCAACATCTGGTGTCATATCGAAATGGTCAATTACATTCAGCAAAGTTTTGTAATCAAGTTTATAGTTCCATTTGATTTTGTCAACGAAGCTTGCAAGGCTGTCTACTTGGTGCTTTTCGTAAAGGGATTTCAAAATCGGACAATCATGTTTTTCAACAGCGTCGAAGTCCACATACCCCAACATACACTTACAAAAAAGTTCGATTTCTCGTAGTACATTTGGCGAATTGGCTTCTCCATCAAGTTCCTTGTTAATAAATTCTAATACCCGTTCCTCATTACTATCTTTCGTTACTAACATTCGCCATCTTCCTTTCTTGATTTGAGCTTAATCTTCATCTTCGGCAAAACTGTCATATATGCGCATATATTCCTCCAAAGAAACCTCGTCAATGCCAGAGAGTTCATCTTGCACAAGACCCTCTATCTCCGGATCGTCATATACCTTTGCTTCTTCCTCTACAACGCTTCTTGAGCCTCTTGGGATTATTCCGGTTTCGGTTTTGGTGGAAATCTCGTCAATGATGCTCACCACCTCCTGCACATTTGTTATAAACGGTACATGTCCCGAATTAATCTGATATACTTTGTTACATGGAACCTTATTCAACAACTCGCTTTGATATTGGAATGAAAGGGACATGTCCTGAACGGTTTGAATGTAATATTTGGGGATGCTATTAAAGTTATTTCCCAACTCAATACCGCTCATAAATGCCTTTAAAGGCTCATCACCAAGCAAATTTTCTCCAATCATTCTGTCACCTTTTCGAGCCGTATTATAAACAATTTCAGGCCCGATACTCATTGTGCCTCTAAGTAAATTGATTTTTGCATTAGCTAATGCAGTAGAATATGAATCTTTCAACAAAACGCTGGCAACGCACTCATTATTTTTCACAAGCACACCGCTTATATAAAGAAGTTTGTCCACTTTGTTTGGGTTTAGCTCGGCAGCGCGAGAAGCAAAAGCACTTGACGAACCATGCACCACAAGTATAGACTTGCCGCTGTTTTGCTGTAGCGCAGAATTAATTTTATTCACATAGCTTTCTGCGGATGCGTTCCATGCCGATGTAGTGTCATTTCCATGAGCAGGAAGCTCAACTAACGTTACGGAATAACCGCTATCTTCAAGCTCATCAATAAGGTTGTACCAGCTCCATTCGCCATGCCAACCTCCATGTACTAGAACAACATTTCTAGTTTCCGATGCGTTTGTGATTGTCGGCGGAAATACTAATACACCCATTAACATCCATATAGCCAACATGCTAAGAATTACTTTTTTCACTTTCATTTTTTTGACCCCCTTCTGGTTCGCCGTGATACAACATCAGTAATATTGATATCGTATTTCAAATACGTTATCATGTATATTAAATCACAATGATCGACAAGGGTCAATCTGTTATTTTGTTAATTTTGAGAAAGAGAAGGTAAAGTCAATTTTTACTAGAATCATTTACGCCTATATAGTATAATGAAAATATCGACATAGTTTTCTCATTATTGAAGGGAGCCATATTTAATGAACCTATATATATTGAGTGCAAAAGAAAAGGAAGTGATGGGTGCCTTATGGGACTCCACATCCTCTATGACTGGTACCGAAATTTGCAAAAAAAACAATTTGAACATAAACACCGTCCAAGCGGCTCTGAAAAAACTATTGAAAGTCGAATATGTTGAAGTTAAAGATATTGTTTATAGCAATACCGTATTGACTCGCAGCTATGTGCCTAAAATCACCCCTGATGAATATGCCTCAATACAATTGGAGGAATATTATCGTTCAAGCGGGAAAAAAAAATCTTTGACCAATATCGTTTCTTATTTACTTAACGAAGAAGAGAATCAGGCAGAGCAAATACAAGCACTCAAGAAATTGCTTGATACACGCGAAAAACTTCTGGAGGGAGGGGAGGATGAATGTTGAATGTTTTTACCATCGGAGGATTTCTTGAACTTCTGAAGATCTCTAGTATATTTGTAATAATGCTGTTCATTACTATGAGAGTAGATAAATTTGTCTGCTCTATAGGAACTGATATTCTATTCTCCGCTTCGGTTATTTTGGGATTCCGATTACTTATTCCTTTTCATTTACCAATAACATTGGAAATAATATGCCCATTCCTCACAACATCAACACTCAATGTTTTTTCTAAAACCATATATGGCGGTGTGCAGGTATACCACTTGCTTTTATTGGGTTGGTTGATTGTTGCTACTATAAAAATCATAAAACTTTTTATTGAATACAAAAAGTTCACTTGCTTGCTTTGGGCGCTTTCAAAAGCACAAAACAGTCGTGTTCTTGACCCTGTTTTCAAAAAGACTTTAGCAGAGTTTAATCTGAAAGCTAGTGTAACGATTGTTGTTTCAAATAAGATAAAGCATCCTTTCGTTATCGGTTTTCGTGAAGTGTTCATTACATTGCCAGAAAAAAATTATACTGAAACTCAGCTACGTCATATCCTTATCCATGAACTAAACCACGTTAAGAGCCATGATTTTGTGTGGAAAGCGTTTTTTGAGGTTTTGTCTGCACTATATTGGTGGTATCCCGTTGTGCATGTTTTGAAGAAACAGTTTTTCAAACTACTCGAAATTCGTAATGATATGAGATGTATTGACGGAATGCCAGAAAAAGAACAGTGTTCCTATTTATCATGCATTTTGGATGCATCAGAGGACTTCGAGACATATAACAGATTTGTATTGCCGTTTTCTATGCTCAATAAATCATTTTTGCGGCAGCGGTTTAATCTTATCTTTAATAATGAAGTCAAAAGCAATTTCAAAGTACAAGTATTTATTATGCTGGTTCTCATTGTACTATTTCTCTTGTCCATTTCAATTTCTCTAGCCCCAATTACAATATAATTAAAAGAGAGCTATAGCCACACCCTTGGCCACAGCTCTCTTTTCTTATATAGACGGATTCAAAAAAATATATGTTTTGAAAAACTCTCTTGATTTCCTGTGGAATATAGTGTATTATTGAATTACGCCCAATTGGGCGTAACGATGAAAGGCGGTTTTCGTAATGAACTATGAAGATTCATCCTTTGAAACAATAGAACCTGAATGCGAAATCATTAAGAGGCGGCGAGAAGAACTTGGGCTAACGCAACGGCAGGTAGCTGACGCTGCCACAATTAACATTCGCCCTTATCAAAAATTTGAATCCGGTGAGCGCAAAATAAGTAGTACATCTTTCCGCATCGGTGTGGCCATAGCAGATATATTAGAAATGGACGTTCATGATTTGGTAAACACTCCCTCTGTAGATGAATACCTGAAAAACAAAATGGAATTTGAACAGCTGTGACCAGCCCCCGTATAATGTATATAGCTTTAGAGTTAGAAAAGATGATAAAATAACTCTGAAAGGAAGTGCACAGAAATGGGGAAAGTGAATTACAGTACAG
>JGI994J12354_10004099_pt1 | contig 13242 bp, 19 predicted proteins | sample IntmicLarv3ML3BL_FD_12354 | JGI IMG/M metagenome (IMG submission 12354)
TTTTTTCCTTCTTTTATCTCAATTTCTTTCGCTTTCCGCGGGAGTTACTTTCTTTTTAAATAAAATCAGCTTCGCCTCGGGGGTCATAGACCCTTTATTGCATTGCCAGCCTCTATTGCTCTCTGCTTGCAGATTTTTGGCGTAAAAAGAAAGTAACCAAAGAAAAGCCTCCCAAAAGGGTCATAGACCCTTCGATATTTGTTTGTTCGGTATTCTTCAGTTTTGCTCTACGTTTCGATCCGATTTGAAGTTTTGGCCATTTAGTGTTAGCCCGCCAATAAATATTGCAAAAATGCAGGATTATTGACTGTAGGAGAAATAGTTGTTCGATTATAATATTATATTTGTAAAAGCAATGATTGTTATTTTTTGATGCCTCCATTAGGTTTCATCGAATGAATTTAGGCTAGAACCAAATAAATGGCCAAAATTTGCCGACGTGAGAGCAGCGACTGCTCACAGACTAATGCCGAACAAACAAATATCGAAGAGTCTCCGCACCCTCCCCGGAAGGGTTTTGGTTATTTTTGGGCCTCAAGATTGAAGGAACGAGTGCAACCAAGCCCAGATTGAATTACCGAGTGAACGTACAATTTATCTAAAAAGTAACAAGAAACACTAACCATATAACCTAATAACGCCATGAAAAACAAAGGTATCAACCGAAGGGATTTCCTTCGCCTGTCAGCGACCGGAGTCGGAGCTTTTATACTTCCCTCGACAGTCTCAGCCACGGTATTCCCCGATGAGGAAACCCAGTCAGAGGCGAAGAAAATACCGGTAAGGACTCTGGGAAGAACAGGTATAGAGCTTCCTATATTAAGTATGGGTGTTATGCGCGCCGATAATCCTAACCTGTTGAGGGTATCGTACAATTCGGGACTCGTGCACTTCGACACAGCCAACGGCTACCAAAACGGACGTAACGAGGAGATGGTAGGTAACTTTTTTAAGGACAAACCTCGTGACTCTTTCATAGTTTCAACCAAAGTCAAATGCGGTTACCCGCTATCCGAAAATTTCGAGACAGAACTCGACGCCGCGCTCGCGGTAAGTTTAGGCAGGCTTCAGATGGATTATGTCGATATATTCTACGCGCACGCGCTGAGTACGGTAGAGGCAGTTAATGACCCCAGAGCACTCGAAGCCCTGAAAAAGATAAAATCGGACGGGAGGGCCCGTTTCCTGGGATTCTCGACCCACGCCAGCAAACCCGCACAGATAGATGCGGCGATCGAAGCGGGAATTTATGATGTGATCCTGTTGACGTATAACTTCAAGCTAGAAAACCTAGAGGAAACCAACGCTGCTATAGAACGTGCCGCTAAGGCCGGAATAGGGCTTATAGCAATGAAGACCATGACCGGGGGCGTGGCAGACGCCGAGGGCCACAAAAAGATAGATGCTAAGGCGTGTCTGAAGTGGGCATGGCAGAATAAGAACATAACCACTATTATTCCCGGGTATACAAATTATGACGAATTCGAGGATTGCATGGCAGCTGCACACGATCCGAAACTGACGGGAGACCAAGAGAAATATCTGGCCGTGCTAAAGAACTCGGAAATGATGTTCTGCCAACAGTGCGGCGCCTGCGTTGGACAATGTCAGGCGGGACTGCCGATACCCGATATTATGCGGGCATATATGTATACATACGGATACAAATTCTCGCAATTGTCGAAAGAAACCCTTGCGGAGCTTGACCTGCCTAATAATATTTGCGCAGACTGCGACAGTTGTTCGGTGAAATGCCCTTCGGGATTTGACGTTGCCAAAAAGATCGCGGCGATAACGCCGGTGGTGAACATACCTAACGAATTTTTAACTTAGAAACTGTTTAAATACATAACATGAAATTTCTACGCTATCTATTACTTACGGCTGCGGCTTGTATGGGGCAAACATTGAACGCACAGACTCCCGCACAGATTAAAGCCATGCTGCCCGAGGTGCCGGAATGGAAAATTGCCGGCCAGATCGAGGTTTTCGGCCCGGAAAATCTGTGGGACCGCATAAACGGAGCAGCTCCCCTGTTCCTCGAAAATAATTTCAGGGAAATGACCTCGATGCAATACACCAAAGGGGAAGAATACATCACGGTTCAGGCTTATCGCCACGCATCGCCGGTGGACGCTTTCGGCATGTACGCCTCGGAACGTTCTTCGGGCCTCAAGTTTTTCCCTTACGGGGCAGAAGCACAGGGAGACGACAAGAATATGTACTTCTTTGCGGGCAATATATACGTAAAAATGTGGAGCAGCGCTCCTGAGGATCTTAGCGAAGTTCTCGGACAAATTGCCAAGGGATTTGCCGCCAATATCGATCCTGAGGCGAATTACCCCAAGGTTTTGCAGGTTTTCCCCGAAAACGGCAAAGTGGCTCACTCCGAAGCATATATATCATCCAGTTATCTCGGCCATGAATTCCTCCATTCGGCTTATACGGCAGATTACCGGCAGGATGGCAGGGTATTCCAGATTTTCGTGATCGATGCCGGTTCGAAAAAAGAGGCTTCGGATATGCTCTCCAAATGGCTCTCATTCGCAGGACAATCCCAGGATTCCGGCGAGGGTAAACTTCTGGTTAAGGACAAGTACAACGGTGATGTCCAGTTGTTTTGGACCGATAGATTTATAATCGGAATCTTCTCCGAAGACGGGAATGCCAAAGTTGACGGTGATAATACGCTCGAGGATATTTCAGATAATCTGACCAGATTAGTGACCGCCTTTTGAAATGATTCATGCGAATTAAGGGTTGAATTTCAAAATTTTCTAAAAATCAGCGATTTACATTTTCTGATTTCTATGAATCTGTAATACTCGCTTTGCAATAGGCTGAAAATCAAATATCATTTTCAACCCTTAATTCGCGTTGTTTAATAATTCAAATAACTCTCGTTGATATGCATGCATTATCAACGAGATAATTAACAGATCAATATTTTATATGTAAATAGATAGAACTAAAATTATAGACCTTAATGATAGTATGGCAAGAGCAACAACTAAAGAACAATTGAAGCAAACGAGTGAAGATAACTTCACGAAATTGTTTGCTCTTATTAATTCAATGAGCAAGGAAGAACAAGAAAAATTGTTTTTGTTTGAAGACCGTGATAAAAATATTAGAGATGTTTTGATGCATCTGTATGAATGGCATCAACTGTTATTGAATTGGACTAACGCCAACCTATCAGGAAATAAGGCTAATTTTTTGCCCGAACCTTACAATTGGAAAACATATCCTCAGATGAATATAGTTTTTTGGGAGAAATGTCAGAAAACTTCTTTGGAAAAGGCGATAATTCTTTTGAAGAAAAGCCATTCGGATGTAATGAAGTTGATAGAATCTTTCTCTAATGACGAATTATTTACAAACAAATATTTCTCTTGGACAGGAACTACAAACTTGGGGGCTTACTGTGTTTCCGCTACTTCAAGCCACTACGATTGGGCGATGAAAAAAATTAAGAAGCACAAGAAGGATTTAATGTGATTACGCCTAAAATCGATTGCAATCAAATTGAAAAATACATTTTTCGGAATCAGTTTATTTCAGGGAATTCAGCTAAGTATCGAATTTTTCAACGTCGGTGTATTTGGAGAGTTTTAGCCTTCATTGTACCTATGTTACGCATACAAATAGGGACTTCCCCATTTCTTAACATCTTGTGCTTTCTTAGCAGAAGGTTCACAATGAACTACCCTGGGGCAAGCCCCGAGGAATTCTTTTGATTAAAGGTACTTTTCTTTAATCCCATGATAAACTCCTTTTTTTGTTGCAAAATTACTATTAAGAGTTCATTTATCAGATAGGTAAAAAGTTGAAATACAGAGAATAAGAATCCAAAAAATGGGACTTTTTTCAGGAATTATAAAGTCCCACGTATTAACCTTTTTTTATTGCGTTTTAATGGGATTTTTTGCTGGGGTGGGTAAAAAGAAAAAGTCCTGTATTCTATTGAATTACAGGACTTTTCTTTGATTTTCTAAATCTATTAGCGGTATGGACGGGACGAATTTTCATTGTCCATTATGCGCTTTATATCAGTTTGTTGCGATGATTTTTGACTTTTCGAGTAGAAAATCAGTAGGAAACGAAAAGATATTTATTAATACCTATCGAAATACTGCTTTACAAAGATAGGAAAATATCTTATCCGCAAATTACTATCCCATTTATGCAGTCTACCGGATACCGCCGGCGTGTGAGATCTCGACCGGATACCGGCGCGGGGAACGTGATCGAGGGGCAACGGATCTACTGCATAGCGGCCAACGACCAGGGCGCACCAGGCGGGACGGGAACCGGTACCGCAAAGATCCCGGCCAACGGCGAACTGCTCACACCTGGAGCGAAAGGATCTGCCGGCGCGTGTGAGTGATCGGATCGGGCGCGGGTTCCTGGAGCGTATCGACATCGACCGATCAACGGCTTTCGTCCGGGCGCGTGTTACGGCCTATCGCAGGCCACGATCGCGCCAATCGGCTGAGGTGGTGGATATACACCGGCAGGGAATAACGCGATAAATCGGCCTGGTTTGCTTCTACCGGATACTCGAACCTCAACAAAAAACCACCCCGTAAAGAGGTGGTTCGATCGTCATATTATACCGTTTCATAGTATCGCGGTCGATAGTTCTTTTCCCATATCACGCAAAGCCGTTTCGATCTCCTTTACTCTTTGCTGTGAGGGCTTTTTTGCCCCACAAAGATAGGACGCGAAAACGCTCCGGGATATGCCGACACGTTGCGCGAATTTCGATATATTTATTTCGGGGTGTTGATTAAAGAAAACGGCTAACGTGTTATCCGGTTCTTCGTTAGGATATGTAAAGCTTTCAAAACTTATATCCTCATCTATTTCCGGCCAATGTATCCCCATAGGCGAAAGCCGGTAGGCCGTGCGTTGTGCCGGCGTTGCGTTCTCCAAACGCGGATACCATTTAAGCGATTGGCTCAAAGCATCCCCGCTGTCGGTTTCGATGAATATCCGTCCATCGGCAAACCATAATTTTGCGATCTTCATAGCCTTATGATTTTGCGGATTAAGGTTCGGACTACTTTCCGAAAAACTCAATCCAATGTTCTACAATAACCTCTCTGTTTTCCTCGATGATACTTTCGGCCAACTTCAAATCGTTCGGTTTAAGCCCGTGACTTTCGATTAGCTTTACCGCCGGCTCTACAACGAATTTCGCCACGCCGTCCCCTTTCTCAACGTGTACGTGTATTGGGTTGTGTTCCCGCGAAAAGAAGTAGAAGCGCATCCCGAAAAGTATAAATAGCGTTGGCATAGTATCAGATCCTTTATGATTACAACGCAAATATAGGTGACAATATTGTTACCTGCAAATGTTTGGCTATCCTTGCGCTGTTAGGCCAGGGAGTTAAATCGGCGTTGCGTATCGACAAATGGAGCGATTTAGGGCGAAAGCGGGATCAGTCAGACGATAAGCCGGGCTATAAGTTTCGGATCACAGTAACCAACATATTTACAGACAAAGAGAACGAGCCAAATAAATAGGCTCGTTTCTGCTATCTCGTATCGGGTTCATCAGCTTGCGCATCCTCGATATCGGCGGGATTGATCCGCGAATAAACCAGAAACCCGGAATAGTGTATATCGAAGTGCGCCTTTACAAAATCGCGCCAAATAGATTTTATCGTTCTTTCGCGCCGGCCTGCCAGTGGATAGTGTTTTTGTCTGTAATCATAGATCGCCCGAATCCGGACGGTCGTTTCGGCTCTGTATTGCCGGGGCTTTGGTAATAAGTAATCCGCATATTTCGTGTGATCGGGATATCTGACTTTGAGATATTGTGTATAGGCGCGGTAACTGCATTTGTAGACGGGAAAAATATATTTTCTCCAAACAGTATAACAGCAATACGGCCTACATTCTCCAGAGGTGTAATGTTCGGCAGTTATAAGCTGAATTTCGCGGATCATTTGGGGCGTTATTTCCATACACCGATATAATGTTTATCTTTGTCTTGGTGTAATCATCACGCCCTGGGAGTTTGGTCGCTTTCGGGGCTTTTTTATTGGTTTTTCCTACTATTTTTCTACCCGATTGCATAATCAACTGATAATTAGGCATTGTTTCCGGTCTATCAAAGACTATCGCCGGTATTTTTACACTCATTTTTTAACGCTTCGATACGATCGCTCCAATCTTTCAAAAGTTGGGCGGTCGATTTTTTACGGGGAATCTTTATCGGCTCTAGGCCTTTGGGCTTGCGTACCGTTTCGTTGTATTCTTTGATCGCTTGCGCGGTCGTTTTCTTCCGGGGCTGATAATCGAGCATTTGCAGGGTGCCGGCGCGATCGGTGGCCTTATACCGTTTCGGCACCTGGAAGTAGCACCGCACCGCCATATATAGATCGGCGTAATCTATCCATAAAGTAGCGGGATCCGGCGTATAGGAAAGGTTATCGACCTCGATATTTGTCTTATCGCCGTCAATATACCGGATTTGCCGGCGCGTGTTATAGGGCTGTTTACGATATGCTAACAATAACAGACGGGGAACGCTGATTTGTTTATCAGCATACGCAACGCGGTTTTTCGGGCGGGGCGATAGTATCCGCTTCCGGCGATAATCGTAAACCGTGCCGGCTCTGTTTATGTAGAGAGCATCGAAACCGGGTACCGGCCTAAATCCCTGCTTTTGTAGTTCGCGCTTCGTAGTCATATCCCGGCATTATCGGTTATCGCTGTCCCTAACTTTGCAGATATAACGCCACACTGTTACGTTGCTTATGCCTAACATCGTGGCGATTTGCTTGTAGCTTTTGCCGGCCTGGTGGAGTTCGTAGGCTTTGATCTCGATGTTTTCGAGGTGCTTTAGTTTAGTCCATTGTTCGGCTGTTTGCCACTTTTCGAGGGTACGGACGGAGCAACCGCCTAATAATAGGCTGATTTCCAGGAGATTTAAGCCCATAAGATAGTACTTCCGGGCTTTGGCTTTATCATCAGCCGTATACTTGTTACGGGGTTGTACGGCCTTTTTCTTCGTATTTCTCATATCGTTAGGGTATAAATGAAAAGAGTGTCAAAAAAATGTAAACTAAATTAACCTAAATTACACTTTTGGTAAGCGGGAAAGAAAGGGGACGATCTGTAAATTTTTGAAGCATCCCCCCCCGGTAAGAAAATTTCGCCCCGGAAAGCGTGTTGTCATACGTTTGGCCGGTATTTCACGGCAAACATCGCCGGTTTTAAGCATCATTTCACGGATACAGATACGCTTAACCGCATCTTTTAGGCATTTTAGGGTATCACTTGAAGCACACTTTGACAAAAGTGTAATTTCAGCATGATTTAGTATAATTTCCGTGTTTGCTGTGTCAATCGAGAAATAACGATCATCGACTATTGCAAATAACTTCACAATACGGGATAAGCATATCCGGGCGATCAGATCGCCGGCAATAGAACGGAACAAGCCGGCAACGGTGCCGGTCTGTATAGTGTTGCACCTGGAGCGGATCACGCGCCCGATCCTTTCCCTTTGACTTCCCTCGAAGCACCTGCGGTGCTTCCTTTCGGGAAGTATAGAACAAGCTTCCAGGTATAGAGCCTGGCAGTAATATGGTACCGGAAAAGGCTGTTTCGATGCCTTTTTATATCTATTGTTTATCATTGTTTTGTCTATTTGTCTATCTTTCAGCAAATTAAGCTTTTGGCGTTTTTGTCATTAGCTACTTTGATAGCAGTATTTTCCCGGTATTTAGTAGTTCGCGGTATTCTATCTCCTCGACAGACTGAATTAACCGCACATCCTTTTTTACTGTATCCCACTCATTTACAACAAACTCGCGGATCGTTCGTAATTCTCTGTCGGAAACGGCACCGGTTTTATGCCGTTCCCGTGCTTGTAATAACACCTTATCGGCACCTATTTCCAATATGGTTTTACATAGCCCTTTCTTCATTTGCCCCGTGCCTTTTGGGGCGTGTAACTCTTTATCGAATTGTAGGGTTCGCCAATCTCTGAAAAAACGATCTTGCATTTTCTTTAAGTTGGCCGGGCTGAAAAACTCATCATAAGTCATATTTTCAACACGCCGGCAAACAGTTTCGAGCCGTAATATATTCTGATCCGGGACATCATTTCGGCGTTTATCCCGCGCTTCAAACCCTTTATCGTAAGCCTTAAAATGTTTGCGAACGTGCCGATGAAATACGGTAGTCTTTACCCGGTAATCTTTGTAGCGTGGATTTACAAGTAACGGCTTTTTGTCGGTTAAGATCCCGATAGTTTCCATTCTGTCTAAATAGGCTCTACAATCTTTAGATACCAAAATGTTTAGGCCGATCTCATAGCCGGATATCTCTATCCCGGTCGGACTGATCCCTTTATCTTGGAGCATTTTGGCTACAATCGTTAATTCGTATAGTGTCCCGTTGTCGTTTGTTCGTATAGCTTGTGTAGGCTACATTCTATTTTTAATTTGCCGTTAGCTTCGATCCTTATATATATGTGTTCTTTATTTCGTTGTTGTAGGCTCGTTTCGTAATATAGTTTTCCGTTCCGCGTACATTCTTGGAGTTTCGCGCGTTCCACGATCTGCGATACTTCATTTTCCGGGACATTCGTTTTTATCATTGTGATAAGGTCGATCATTGCGGGTGCCTATGCGGTTGTTTCGCCGATCACTTTAGCACGGGCGGGATCCGGGCGCATAATCTTGTAATATTGGCGATCCTGCCGGGCAATCGACTGCAACGCGCGTCCGTGGATTTCGTTTAGCGATTGGTTCGCTTTATACATCACTCTCTGAACGGTGGTAATTTTCCCGGTGCGGGTGTCGATAAGATCGACATCGCCGAAATATATTTTGTGCTTCATTGTCCATGTCGCTTTGGTTATTAGCCAAACTTCACTACTTTTGCATTGAGGTTTGTCGGTCTGTGTGACCTGCAATCTTTAATAGGTAGTACCGCTCGTGCCAGGCACGGGCGGTACGTTTTTTATACCTGCGTATTATTGGCGGTTACACGCACCCGATTTATAATATAGACCATCAATCTTTAATAGGTTTTCGGGGTGTAACTTTTGGCCGGGTGGTCTGATCGGTGCAATCATCATCGTAATTTTTAAAGGTTTGTAATTTCGTTACAGTTTACCGCTTGCGATCAGCGTATCGAGATCCGACCGCTTCACGTAGCGTTTTGATCGCTCTTTGTTATTGAGCCGGGCGATCGGGATTACCCCGTCATTTATATATCGCTCGGTGGTGGTTTTGCTTAACGAAAGGAGATCGCGGACTTCCGGGATCGTTAGATATTCTTTCTGATCTTTGGCGGTAAGTTTCGCAACCTGGTCGCGGGTGTCCTTTATCATCGCCATTGCTTCGCTCCATTCCTGGGCGGGGACTGTGATAACTGCTACTTCATCATATCTCAAATTTTAATGTTGTTTAAATTCTGTTTAAAGGCTATTTAACCGTTGTTATATAAACATTATCGGTTATGTGTGAGGGTTTAACACGGTGGCCTTTGAGGTTGATAATCGCGGAGCCGTACGCCGGCGTTTCCCGATCTTCCAGGGCAATAGCCTTTATATCTATTTCGATGAAAGCTATATATTTCACATCGCGCCAGGGGACATAATCGAGGGTGCGGTAAACATCGACCGTATTACGGACATACTCTAAGAAATAGCCGTCCCCAACTTTCTCTACTTCCGGCTCTAATCCCTCGTGTTTCGCGTTAACGATCGAGGTCAAAAGATTCTCTAAATTGGTGGCCGTTATGTATCTGAAAAATGTGTGTCCCATTGCGTTAGTCGGTTGCGGTGTTGAGGGCGGTAAACATATCCCGGACGCATTTAAGCGTGTGGATCTTGTTCTTATACCAATCTTGTAGATCCTGGTCGTTACTGCCGATCCAATCGAAAAGAATATCGTCTATCTCTTTTGCGACCTCGACCGGTTCGCCGTTAGCGTTGAAAAAATCGCGTAAGATTTCGCCGGCGGTTTTTTGCGGTTCTTTATCTCGTGTCATATCTCTACTGATTAGCGATTTCTTTCATTAGATATTCTTTGCGCGATACGAACCATTCGACAATAGCGGTTTTACTGATCCCCGGATCGTGTGCCATTTCGGTAAACTCCATTAATTGCCGTTGCTGTTGGAAAGTAGGTAGAGTTGCTTGTAGAAGTTCCAAAAGGACGAGAAAAGGACACCCGTTCGTGTTCCCGAAATCGTTGTAGTTGAAGCACTGAATCGCGCCAATTATTTCCTTTTGTAGTGCCTGGAGATCATCGACCGGACAATGTGAGTCCATTTCGATAATTAGTTTGTGTTCTGTCTTGCGTGTCATTGCGTTAATATTTAATAGGTTTAAGATGTTGAGGTTAGAACAATTCGAGTTGCTTTAGAGTTTCTTCGGCCTGGATCGGTTCGGCGGGTTCGTATTGCTGATAGACAAGCGTTTCGTTTTCGTCTACCTTGACGCGGATCGCCTTTATCGCTTTGTCGATACGGCTTTTCGCGGTGTTGAGTTGCCGGATCTTCTGTTTGTCCTTTGCGATCTCGCGCAACAATTCGCCGGTGTCCGGTTGTCCTGTTTCGGGATCTGCCGGCGTTGTTTCGTGCTTTTTCTTTTCTGCCTATAGCTTAATGATTTTTAGAGTTCAGTCCTGCGATAACCCGCCCCCTGCCGTTGTTGCCTTTGAGAAACCGGGGGCGGGGCATCCGGTTGTGCGGTAGGACTATTCGCATTTATGATTAGTGCGTGGTAAGAGTTATTCAATCAGTGCATTTTTAAGGGCTTCGTTCGCTTCCTTTTCCCGGTTCCTACGATCGCTTATAATATCGGCTGCCGATTTTCTGATTTCTGTCGATTTCAAAGTATTACGAAGCCCGGAAAGTTCCGCATACACCGTGTAGTGCGACACGTTTAACTGTTTGGCGATCCGAGAGATATCCCCTCTTCTAAGGTGCTGTCTTACATCTGCGTTATTCATATCTCTTATTATTGATTTCTGCAAAGATTGTGATAATAATTGTAATACCCAAAATCTATTACAATTGCACGGATGAAAAAATAGCGACACTTCTAAAGCATCGCTATAATGTATTGATAATTGAGGAATTAAAGGGATTTGTAAAAATGCTTTTCCCTAAATAACTCCGTATATTCTATAAAATGATTTCTTACGACATCATCAATAACGCGGATTGCAGAATCAATTACCTCACTTGTTGCCTTTATTCCGTACAAATTATAAAATCGTTCCTCTGACTTCATTAAGTAGTCCCGGTACATTGGCTGTATTTTATTATTCAGCCAATCGAGATACGGAATATCGTAGTCTGTTTTTAGGGCATATGGAGCCAGGAAATGCCTTAAACTCTCTACAATATAATACATCTGCAAGCTGTCATTACTCAAATTCTGTCGGATAAAATCGGTTAGAGAAATGGAGTTAGGGAAATGAAACTTAAAGACTTCGTTTATCCGGTTATGCTTATCCAAAGTAAATGTTTTCTCCAACTTCAAATAAACATCTTTCTCTATCTGATTATAGCAATAGCAATCGACCGCATATAATATGCAGTGTCTATAACAATCTATATAACTATTGAGCAGACTGATAAAGCTATCCTTGCTTTTTTGTTTCCCGAAAAAGCTATTAATTATCTGACTGTTAATGTACTTTTCGTCTATATCATTAAGCAATAATTGAGTGATATCTACTAATAGATCACTCTCATACTTAATGAAATTAACAAAGCGTTTATATTCTCCTTTCTGATTGTCAAACTCATTCTCCGTAATATCCGCATTGATATGACTTCTAAAACGGATGTTTTTTTTATTGACTGTCAGCGATACATATAGAGGGTAATATAGATATGTTTTCTTTCCTACCGTTTCCGTTTCCGGTTTCAGTCGCTTATTTAGATAGTGCTTAACTGTGATCTTTCCCATACTTGCAAATCTTTAATAGGTCTATAAAGTGTTCCAAAGATAGCCATTTTAGCGCGAAAACGAAACACCCTGCAAGTCGTTTACTATCGTGCGATCCATTACTTTGGTGTAGATCTGCGTTGTTTGTAGCTTCTTATGTCCTAACAACTTTTGCACGGTCGTAACCGGTACGCCCTTGTAAAGTAGATATGTGGCCTGGGTGTGCCGGGCGGTGTGGAACGTGATCGCCTTTTTAATCTTGGCTTCGTTGGCGATCTCCTTTAGACACCGGTTTACATATTGGTTCGTGAAATCGTCAAAGATCAGCTTCTTTTCCAGCGTTGCGTATTGCTCGATGATCTCGATACATTTGCCGTCCTCCGTTACGATATGATCGCGCGTTAGTGAAGTTAGATCACTGAACCTCAACCCCGAATAGACAGAAAACAGATACATATCTACAATTTTCCGCAAGTGCTGTTTATCTTCCGGTAGGTTCAGATCTTCGATTTTCTGTATTTCTTCGGGGGTTAGATATTCGCGCTTTGTGCTTTCGCTTTTGGCCTTGAATTTACGGAACGGGTATTTGTTCAGATCGAATAGATCCTTATTGATTGCCAGGTTTACGAATTTACGGATATGCCGGAAATACTTATTAATCGTGTTTACGTTCAACTCTTTAGCGTATAGAAACCGCTCGAAGTCGGAAAGTAAATCAAAGTTCAGTTCGGCAAATAGTATGTCGTTTTTAAAGTCCTGGAGAGCCTTTAGCGTGGTTTGCATCCCGATTTTTGTAGCCCGGCTTAATTGTTCCTGCTCGATCTCCATAGCCATAAACTTGGTAAAGCTACTTGTTAGCTTTCCGTTCAGATAGTCGGTTAGATGATCGAGGGTAAAAGGCCGGCCACTATTCCGGCGTTCGAGTTCCACGCGTTCCAGGGTGGCAACAAAATCGCGGATCTCGGTATTTAACCGGATCGCGTTCGGGTGGTTCTTGATTTTACGGTGCTTCTTATCCCATTGATCGGGGGTAATGTAGATGTTTGTAGAGAAGTATTTATTTCTACCTCTCATATAGGCTTCGACCTGTACCAACGCGGTACCGTCAGATAAAAGCCTTTTCTTGCGGTTATACACCACATTGTAAAGTGCCTTTTCCATATGTCTGCAAATCTTTAATAGGTATCGCAAAGATATGAAAAGAATAATAAACTACCTCGCAGCAAGCTACGAGGTATTAAAACAAAACTAATTGTTGACTGTGTAGCTTTTTATATTCTTTTTCTCGCCCTTGAGATTGAACATATTGT
>JGI994J12354_10004100_pt1 | contig 13240 bp, 14 predicted proteins | sample IntmicLarv3ML3BL_FD_12354 | JGI IMG/M metagenome (IMG submission 12354)
TTTCTCTATCGTCGGTGCATCATAATTCGCGCGGACCTGCTTTATCATCGCTAATCCTCTTACCCCCGAGTTATCTTACCGGGAGGTAAAGGGCAATCTGCATTTCGATTAAATAGTTAGCGGGAAACATGATGATAAAATTATGATCAGAACCAAGAATCGAGAGATTTTTGGCTCTTCTTTGCTTTTACCGCTTTTCTGGCATTCTCCAATTTATCCAGCGTTGATTCGACCCTCTCAACGGAAAAATCATACCCCTTGAGCATTTCGATTATTGATTCCCGGTCCACCTCTTCAGGAGTCGTGGAATAATCATCGGTGTATTCGCTGTGAAGGAATATGTTGCGTATTTCCTGATAGTTAGGAATCTCAATTCCGGACTTTTCCATATAATGTTCCAGATCACCCGATTCTTTGATGATCTTCAGACCTTTCTTCGGACCTATGCCGGAGACGCCGCTGTTGAAATCGGTCCCTATCAGCAAGCATATATCAACCAGTTGCTCTCGTGTGATATCCAGTTTATTGAGAAATTCATCCGAATGTATTATCTCTGTTTTCACGTCCCTGTACAGATCCTTTCCAGGGATTTTCCGTCTTCCTGTGATCGTCATATTCCTCACAAGTGTCGGTGCACCGAACAATAACGAATCGAAATCCTGAGAAGCAGCAGCCCAAACATCGCCTTTTAAGCACATGTATGCCGCCTGTGCCTCTCCGTCGGATGGGGCGTCTATCATCGGCAAGCCGAGATATCCTATCAATTCCTTTGATGATGCCTTGATCTCGGGGGTCATTCTCGAGGTTTGCTGAGCCTTACTGAACGCTTTCTTCATATCCCCTTCTTCAACAGCGATCTCCCATTCTACAGTGGCTTTTTCTCTTCTTTCCTTTCTGCCGTCGAGTGTGGCTTTTTTTAGTTCGTGTGGTTTACCGTCGAAAACGAAGGAGGGTTCTATGCCCTGACCTACAAGATTGGAGGTTCTGTTCAGAATTCCGGAAAGATGTGATGTGACCCTCCCACTTCTGTCGCATAAAGGTGATCCGTCAGGTTGACGTATTATTGAAAGGAACTGATATATCGTGTTATACGCGTCAATCGCAATGGTCTTCCCGCATAACTGGGGAAGTTCCACGCCTTCGAATTCTGCTAAAGCGGAAAGATTGACTCCCATTTCTATTCCTCATATTCCGGCATTGGGCCCGTACTTCTGCCATTTTGAGATCTCTGCCATCATATCTTTGGATTTGAAGAGATAACTTCCCGCTGCGAGTACCGTTGCGCCGGCATTTACGCATCTTTTTCCGGTATCGGCATTTATTCCGCCGTCCACGGATATTTCCAATTTGGGATTATGTGCATCGGAATATTCTTTCACGTATTCTATCTTCGACAGACCTATTTCCTGAAATTGTTGTCCGCCGAATCCGGCTTGTACAGTCATAATCAATACCAGATCAAGCATATCTAAGTAATTATCCAGTACATGTACGGGGGTTTGCGGATTGAGGGTCATCCCAGCTTTCAAACCAAGGTCGCGGATGTCCTTCAGAATTGCCTTCATGTTCCCTTCTGCCTCGACGTGTACGGTGAGCATATCTGCTCCCGCGTTCGCGAAGGACTCAACATATTTGCCCGGGTCAGTGATCATCAGATGCACATCAAAAGGCATTTTGGTTATGCCACGTACCGATTCGATAACAGTGGGGCCGATTGTGATATTCGGTACGAATACTCCATCCATAACATCAATGTGTGCCCAGTCTGCTCCCGCTTTTTCGATCCTTCTGATCTCATCGCCGAGTTTTGAGAAATCGGCTGACAGGAGAGACGGTGCGACTTTGGTCATATGTGAGGTATTGTACTCATTGGATTTATATCTTGAATGTGGACTTAAAAAACAAAGAGGCGATGATGCCAGAAGTAATATATCCTCTTTCGGGGATTAAGTGTCATGGTATCAGCCAAACATAACACAGAGAAAGATGTCTGTTGCGTTGTAGGTTGCGACAAGGATTCAGAGAGATCGATAAGTCTCAAACAGATGGGGAAATCCTCGTTGAAATTGAAAGATCCGAATGTTCGCAGTGCTCTTTTGTGCAAGGAGCACTATAAGACCTACAAGAAAGAAACGAAGACCGACAGAGGTCTCGATAAGATATACTGATGGAGTTCAGATGTTAGAGATCCTGTTCTTGGGCACCGGTGCAAGTGTACCATCCAGGGACAGAGTGATGCCCTGTGTCGCAGTCAGACATGGTTCCGATATTATTCTGTTCGATTGCGGAGAGGGCTCACAAAGACAACTGATGTTGTCTCATTTCTCCTTCATGAAAGTCGTCGGTATATTCATCACGCATATGCACGGGGATCACATTCTGGGTCTTCCCGGATTACTTCAGACAATGAGCCTTTCCGGAAGAAAGGAACCGTTGATAGTATGCGGCCCTAAAGGATTCGGAAAAGGGTTGAATGCTGTTCTTTCGGTCTGCGAGGGCGCAATAGAATATCCATTGGAAATAAAGGATCTGGAATGTGACGAAACGGTAAGATTCGAAGGATTCGAGGTATCCTCGTTCTCCAATGAACACAACGTTCCGTCGCTTGGGTACATTTTCAAAGAGGATCGGACTCTAGGAAGATTCGATAAGAAGAAGGCAATGTCATTCGGAATAAAACCCGGGCCGGATTATTCAAGGTTACAGAACGGCGAAAGCGTGGGAGAGATAACATCCGAGATGGTTATGGGCCCGTCGAGGAAGGGATGTACGGTAGTTTATTCCGGAGACACAATTCCATGCACTGGGTTAACGGAAGCCTCAAGAAATGCGGACGTTCTGATACACGAATCCACATTTTCGGAGAAACATCTTGAACTTGCCAAAGAACATTGGCATTCCACCGCGGCACAGGCTGCGGCCACTGCTAAGGAATGCGGATGCAAAGCATTGATGCTCACCCACACAAGTAATCGTTACGACGATAAAAGCATCCTGAAGGAAGAGGCGATGAGAATATTCGAAAACGTTTTCTTGCCGAACGACCTGGACATGTATCGTGTCTCTGATAACGATGTCAGATTAGTTTGAGCAGGTCTGCGTTGGTGATCAGACCAACGATCTTTCCTTTTTTCGCCACCAGTACGGCATCGGAATTACTCATCATGGAAGTGACAGAGGAAACGGGAGTCGTTTCTGAGACCACGGGAAACGATTCGTCCATGACGTTGGATATCAGAGTATCTTTGAGTTCATCCATGGTCCGCCCCTTTCTAAGGAGATCGAACACTCCTCTTTCGGAAATACTGCCCACAGGCATATCCCCCAACAGGACGGGCAGTTGCGAGAACCCGGTCGCTTTCATGAGATCCGTTGCAACATGTACTCTTTCGTTGCTTTGGATGGTGATTATCGTCTTCGATGCAACATCGGACGCGATAGCATCTTTGCGACTATTTTCCTGCATGCGTTCCAATGTTTCGAAAAGTGTGACTATCGTATCGTAACTTGCGGATATTCTCCCCCTTTCGATTTTTGCTATCGTGCTCTGGCTTACGCCGGATTCATGAGAAAGTTCCGTTTGTGTAACATCAAGTGCCTTGCGCTGTTTTCTTATGTCCGATGCGGGAGGGAACTTCATGCAACTGTAAAATCATATTCATATAAGAATATTTTTGTCAATTCGATTTATGAATAAGGAGTTGCTCTTCGACTGCATTTATTGTCATTTGGACAGTATCAAAGTCGGAAGGTAAAGAAATGGCTAAGAAAAAGAACATATATGTCGGCGGTGTCGACGAAAAACCTCTGCCACAGAGGAATATTGAGATTGTTGAGAGAAAAGGAATCGGACACCCGGACAGTGTGGCGGATGCACTCGCGGAGGAAGTGAGCAAAGCTCTTTGCAGAATGTACATCAAAGAGTTCGGACACGTTCTTCACCACAACACGGATGAGACTCAGATCGCAGCGGGAAGTGCGAGACCAAAGTTCGGAGGAGGGGCGATCATTGACCCCGCGTACATACTTTTGGTGGGACGTACGACAACCGAGGTGGGAGACAAAGCGCTTCCCTGTAAACCGGTCGCATTGGATGCGGCCAGAAAGTATCTGAAGAAGACATTCCCGAATCTCAATGTAGATTCAGAGATTATCTTGGATGCTAAGTTGGGAATGGGATCCGACGACCTCACAGGAGTATACAAAGCGTCGGGTCATCTGGCTAACGATACATCATTCGGAGTGGGATATGCTCCCTTTTCGATAACAGACAGCCTTGTTTTAAAAACAGAGGAATTCATCAACGGGAAATTGAAGAGAAAACTCCCCGAATCCGGACAGGATGTCAAGGTCATGGCATCGAGGATAGGTAACAAGGTAACAATGACCGTGGCTTGTGCGATGGTCGATAAATACATTGATAACGAGACAGGATACAAATCCGCGGTCCAGCAATTGTACAACGAAACATACGATAATGCGCTGAAGATAATCGGATCAAGAAAAGTGGATCTCAAACTCGATGTGAACACAGGCGACGACTACAAGAGGAAGGTGTTCTACCTCACCTGTACCGGATTGTCCCAGGAGATGGGAGATGATGGATCGGTGGGAAGAGGTAACAGATGCAACGGATTGATTACGCCGTACAGGCCCATGTCCATGGAAGCTACATCGGGAAAGAACCCCATCACACACATCGGAAAGATATACAACGTCATGTCGAAGCTCATAGCCGACGATATCGCAAAGAAGGTCACAGACGAGGCAGAGATACATGTGAGGATATTATCCCAGATAGGAAAGCCTGTTTCAGAACCTCTCAATGCGTCGGTGGACATAGTGTCGGTCGGCGTCTCCGAGGATAAGAGATTCGCCAAGTGGAAATCCGAGGCGGAAGTCATTACTGCGGAGTGGTTAGACAACATTGATAAGGTTACAGAGCTTATCGTGAATGGTAAGGTAAGGACATTCTGATTCTTTCAGCATGCCGTATGCCACGGAGCCAATAACGATGAAGATAATGGAAGTTCCACAGTTCGGACCTATGTTCCGATTCAGTGATGCAAGCATATACTGGGCTCTCCACATTCTTTCCGACGGGAAGAGATTGGGTCGCGTCAAACTCGCGGATCTCGTGGGGATCGGTGAAGGCAGCATGCGCAGGATCGTGGACACTTTGAAAGAGTGGAATTTCATCACCGTGAAACAGACGGGAATAACGATCACCAAAGCAGGTCTTTCCTTTCTCGGTCAGATCCCCGTCAGAATGGTCGATGTGAACATCGGAGAGTCGACCGTCGGAGATCATTTCCAAGGCGTTGTCGTCCTGGGTGTATCGGATAAGATACACAATGGGATGCAACAGAGGGATGCAGGCATAAAAGTCGGTGCCTCCGGGTGTACGACCGTCGTCATAAGAGATGGCGTGCTGATGATCCCTCCCGACTGGAATATCGACGAAAGGAATCCCGAACTTGCCTACAAGATACGGAAAGAAACGGGAATGACCCAGGAAGACGTTCTTATCGTCGGAAGCGGCTCCACGAAAACACTTGCGGTCGAGGCGGCTATCAACGCTGCTTTCGAGCTGATTTAAAACCTTTTCCTCTTTACGGAGTACCTATGAAACATTTGTTCAGTTATTCGGTATATCAACCTCTCGCCGGAATACCCGGAGAGGGGGATGCGATGTCGAGACTGAACGCTTTTGGATGTGACGGGCTGGAACTCCTTACTTCATTTCAGGCGGTTCCGGAGGAGTATTTCGCCGTTTCCCCATCGGTCCATCTGCCCTTTGCGATCGATTGGTATACGGGATGGTCAGAGAAAGTTCCAGAAGGAGAAGTCGATGAAGAAGATTTCAAGTACATAACCTTCGGAAGGAACAGAGACGAGATGATCTTCAATATCAGGAGCGCGATAGATCATGCTTCACGCATTGGTCCAGCATACGGTGTCTTACATGCAGGAAATACGGATCTCAACGAGGCGATGCACAGGAAACAAACGGGAGACTGCAAGAAGATACTCTCGGCGTTTGCCGAGATGGTCAATCAAGTGATAGCCGACTACAAAGGAGGGGAACCTCCCTTCAAACTGGCATTCGAGAATCTTTGGTGGCAGGGGTTGAAACTAACCGACGTTCGAGAATTCAGATTATTGGAAAAGAAATTGGAATTCGATAACTGGGGATTCTGCTTGGATACGGGGCACATGATGAATACGCTTCCCGATGCTTACGAGGAATCTCATTGCATCGATAATCTGTTGGAGATATTCGGCAGATATCCTCAAGAAATGATAGACCGCATCGGGACAGTCCATTTCCATGTGAGTACGAGTGCAGAATACAGAAACACATTCGAGGAGAGGGATCGTCCGAAAGGAGAAACGATGAACGAGACAATAGGGAAGACATACCCTCATGTCACCATGATAGATCAACATAGGCCGTTTTCGGATCCCAGGTGTGTTCTTCTTGTGGACGCGTTGTCCCCTGATTTCGTCACACATGAAATGGTGGGAACAGGTGGCAGAGACCCGATAAAGGATTTTGTCAAGCAGCGTTCCCATTTTATCTGAGTGTCGAAACGGGCATAGTAGAATCGTATAAATAGTACCTCATTATTGGTCTGCCAGAGGAATTAAACAATGGCGCGTTTTAAAGAAGCCGAGCAGAGACTCCTTGAAAAGTCTGTATGCATGAGCTGTTACGCTACGAACCCGAAAAAGGCCGAAAAATGTCGAAAATGCGGGTATAGCAATCTCAGGCCTAAGGCAAAAGAAAGCAGGAAACAGTAAGTCTCTTTTTTCTCACAGCGACGTTGTCGCTGTGAGTTTCCAAGAACGACAAGCTTCATTTGTTTAATATAGTTCTAGGGCAGTCTCTATGATTAACATTGACCCTTTGGAGGATTGGGATGAATGTTCTGGTAATTGATGATAATGCCCCCATTCTGGAGGTCCTGGTCGACATATTGAATGATGCAGGACATAAGGTCGATACTGCGGGATCGGAAAACGATGCGATCTCGCTTGTTACCAAATCACATCCCGATCTGGTGTTTTTGGATATGGACATGAACGATGGGGCTGCAAGGAATATTGTAGAAAGGCTGCAGGAAATGTCCACGGCGGTAAACGTCATCGTTCTCAGAAGTTGGGACGAACAGATCCCGCGTGACAGCACAGTGATAAAAGGGTCGATCCAAAAGCCGTTCAAATCTTCGGAAGTAATCGAAAAGATCGAGGCACTTATGCCGGAGGACGAGGATCATAAGAAGCCGGCGGTTGAAAAGAAGGAAGACGAGAGCGAATTCAAGGCCACAGGTAAGAGGAGCATTTCCTTCGGTAACTCTTATGTGATGTTTCAAAATGATGTGAGAACAGTGAATAGTATAGTGTATTCGCTGGGGAAGGAAGGGTACGACGTCCTACTGGTGACATCCGGGAAGAAAAAGATGATGAAAGAAAGGTTTGGAATGGCAAATATCGATATTCATCTGATGTCATTGAAACTTTTGGGCGGCCACTTTGACATATACAGAATGGGGACCATGATAGAAGTAGTGAAGAATTTCGTCCATGAGAAAGAAATGCCCTGTATAGTGTTTGAGAACATCAATCCGATGATCAAACGAAACGGCATGAATTCTGCGATCATTGCGATCCACCAGGTTGTAACATCGGATTATAACAAGAAAACCCTATTCATGGTGTGCGTGGACGTGAAGGACTTTACAGAGAAGGATAAAGAGATATTGTTGAATTACATGGAATATTATCATCCAACCGAGGAATGAAGAATGAAGATCGAGAAAGTATGGGCAAGGGAAGTACTGGATTCAAGAGGTAACCCCACAGTGGAAGCCGAGATCACAGTAAGGGGACATAAGATATCTGCGATCGCGCCGTCAGGCGCATCTACAGGGTCGTGGGAGGCACACGAACTCCGCGACGGAGGAAAACGATACAAAGGAAAAGGGGTCCTGACCGCAGTGGAAAATATACGCGGAGATATCGCCAAAGCATTAGTGGGAATGGACCCGGCCGAACAGAGGGATATAGACTATGCACTGATTGATCTCGACGGTACGGAAAACAAGACTAAATTGGGCGGCAATGCAATGGTTGCAGTGTCGCTTGCGGTAGCAAAGGCAGGAGCAAGTTCTCTCGGTATACCCCTGTACGAGCACATAGGGGGCAAGAATATACTTCCGGTGCCGATGTTCAATATCATTAACGGAGGAAAACATGCAGGAGGGAACCTGAAGATCCAGGAATGTATGATCATCCCTGCGGGAGCACCCTCATTCTCAGAATGTCTCAGGACAGCGTCCGAAATATACATGGAATTGAAGCAGATCCTCGGAGCGAAATACGGTGCGGGGGCAGTGAATGTCGGTGATGAAGGAGGATTCGCACCGCCGTTGGGTACCGTGGCAGAGGCATTGGAAGTGATAACGTCTGCTATCGAAGGGGCAGGATATTCTTCCGGAAAGGAAGTGTTCCTTTCGATCGATGCGGCGTCATCCGAATTCTATAGCGACGGAGTATACGAACTGGATAATTTGAGGTTGTCTCCCACCGAACTCGCCGACTATTACGCAGACTTAGCGGACCAATTCCCCCTGATAAGCATCGAAGATCCGTTCTTCGAGGACGATTTCGATACCACGGCAGAACTGACGTCAATGATAGGTAAGAACATACAGGTGGTCGGAGACGATCTCTTCGTTACCAATACTAAACGTCTGTGCAAAGGAATAGAGATGGGCGCAGCCAATGCACTTTTGCTCAAAGTGAACCAGATCGGTACCGTGAGCGAGTCTTCCGATGCGGCTCAGATGAGTTTTGATAACGGATATAACGTCGTGGTGTCACACAGGTCCGGAGAGTCCGAAGATACGACGATAGCCGACCTGTCGGTGGGATGGGGTTCGGGAGAGATCAAGACCGGAGCTCCTGCCAGAGGAGAGCGTACCGCAAAATACAACAGACTTCTGAGAATAGAAGAAGAACTCGGGTCCAAGGCGGTATTCCCGGGTAAGAAAGTATTTGGTCTGAGATGATACAATGAAGGAACTGTTCATAGCCGACGAGAAGGACGTGCGTAACGGATACACGATGGATGTCTACTTTGAAAGAACAAAACGTATCCTGGAGGCCAAAGGTCTTTCAGATGTCGACGTATGGGCAGAATTCACAGGAAGTTCTTTGCCGAGAGGATGGCCATGGGCAGTGTTCTGCGGGTTGGAGGAGGTCATCCGTTTGGTGGAAGGGTTGCCGATATCGATATCCGCCATACCCGAAGGAACGATATTCAAACCAAGGACCGCAGAAAGCGTCAGAGTACCTTTGATGAATGTTCACGGCTCATATACCGAATTCGGGATCATGGAGACGGCGATACTCGGTATGCTGTGTCAACCGTCGGGAATAGCTACCGCGGCAGCAAGGACCAAGGTGGCCGCGAAAGGTAAAACGGTGTTGGCTTTCGGCAACAGGAGAATGCACCCGGCAGTATCTGGGGTTTTGGACAGATCATCGTATATCGGGGGGTGCGACGGAGTATCATCGAAGATAGGAGGAGACATAATCGGCATGGAGCCGATAGGCACAGTACCTCACACACTCATGCTGATAATGGGGAGCAACGATGCTGCATTCAGGGCATTCGACGAGGTCATTGAAGAATCCGTTCCCAGAATAATGCTCATCGATACGTTCTCGGACGAAAGGACAGCCGCGTTGGAGGCCTGCAAATCCATAAAGGACCTGAAAGGTGTAAGATTGGACACTCCCGGTTCGAGAAGGGGAAATTTCAAAGAACTGATCAACGAGGTCAGATGGGAGCTGGACATGAACGGTTACACGGATGTCGAGATAATAGTATCCGGGGGGTTGGATGAGTCATCGGTCAAAGATATCGTAGACACAAGTGTCTCCGGATTCGGTGTTGGAACCTCCATAAGTAATGCTCCAACCCTGGACATGTCAATGGACATCGTTGAGAAAGATGGAAAGGCCATATCGAAAAGAGGAAAGTTTGGCGGAAGGAAATACACCTACCGTTGTCCAGACTGTTTTGAGATGGGCGTGTCCCTTTCACAACAGGATGATGTCAAATGCGGTTGCGGCCGTATGATGGAAATGATCGAAAAGAATATCCTCTGCGACGGTAAACGAACGGAAGAGGCAAAAACACCCTCGGAAGTAAGAGAATACGTTCTTCGACAATTGATACAACTTGGCGAAATGTAATTTGTGGGATGGGTATTTCCGCCAAATAATCGTTTAATATTAGTATATAAATATTTCTACTAATTATTACGAACCGAATAATGTTGCGGACCCCTTTATAAACGGTATTTTTGAAGGCAACAGAAAGCTTATATCTGTACTGCGGATAGTCTGCAATAGCAGTTGTAAATCGCCACGAATGATGGGAATCTGTGACGGGTATATCAACTTGCGATGAGGAGAGATCATTGTGAGTTACAGTAGTTCATCGAGTCACATAATCCCATCCATAGGGGGGCAGATCCATACACTGGACAATGCTAATTCTCGGTGTTTGATGAAAATCTACTGTGCCTGTGGCAGAATTGTGGATCTGGACAGGAAAGAGATGAAACTCAAGCTCACCCTTAAGAAAGAGACGGAATGTACCCTCTGCAGGAACATGCGTATATCCAGAGATATCGAAGGGTTGAACGATCACTTCGACGGCAACTTCATAGAAGACCAAGAATTGTTATTTTGATCGTTTAATGTGTTTTTTCATATATATTGAAATAATACGAAATTAGAAAATCTTATGCGCCGTAATTGACCCACACGATCAATTTAGATCGTGAGGTCAAACGGTTTTTTTCGTGACCGGTTTCCGTTTCACGGGAGTATCATCGCTTGTTTTCTTTTTCTCGGATGTTGCCTTCCGAGAGACCCTTTTCTTCCCCGGACAATCCGGATTTATGCAGTCTTCGGAATTGTTGAACATTATCATCGGAGAGCTGCAGGTCTCACAATTCTTGTTTGCGGATGCGATCGTGCCTCTGGGCCTGAGAGGATATGTTTGTGTGCAATTCGGCCATTGCGAGCATCCCGCAAAACGCCTTCCCGCCTTGGAGAACATCATCCTGATTGTACCATCCTTACACGTGGGACAGGATCCCAACGTGTCACGGGACACATTGCTTTCGCATTTGGGATCGACACACTGTACGACGGGAGGCATGCCTTTCCTGATGATCTTTAGCTGCGGTAATCCGCAGGCACATTGCGATTCGGTGGTTTGAATAAGGGCCCCTCTTGGCAGAGGATAGGCGCGTGTACACTCCGGGAAACCGTCACAGCCGATGAAATTCCCGTTCTTCGATTTCTTTATGGTCATGTTGTTCCCGCACGTTGGGCAAATGCCGATATGCTGTTGTGTCCTGAGCGCGGATTTGATCTCGTCACCTATCTCTATCTTCTCGGCGGAGATCTTTGATGCTACATCATAAAGCATCTTTTGTGATTCTTTGACCACTTCGTCCAATGTGTTCTTGCCTTCGCTGATATCCAACATGTCCGCTTCAAGTTTCGAAGTCATCTCGGGTTCGGTGATGCCTCCTCCGTGTCTCTCGAGAGATTTCGTCAGGGCGGTACCGCTCGCCGTGGGGATCATATTGTTGCCTTGTACGTAGTTTCTGGAGTATAATTTTCCAAGGATGTCATGTCTTGTACTCTTGGTACCAAGCTGAAGCCGGTCCATTTCCTGTATAAGCGATCCCTGGTTGTATCTGTAGGGCGGTTTGGTCTCGTTTTCCTCGATATCCCTGGACCTAATGTCCAGTTCGTCCCCGATACTCATCTTTGGTATGTGGGTTTCCGCGGACCTCAGGTACTTCTTGTAATATTTCTTCCACCCGAGTTCCTTTTGCACATATCCCTGGGAGTTGAATGTCTCTCCCGCAACATCTATTGCACATGTCGTGACCTCAGCCTTTGCAATCGGTCCGACGGTGGCCAGGAATCTCCTTACGATCAATTCGTACAGTTTCCATTTGTCACCCTTCATCTTATCCGAATGTGCCCCTGCGGTAGGGTATATCGGAGGGTGATCCGTGGTTCTTCTTTTTCCTTTGGAAGGTACTATCTTCTCTTGGCTCAGTATCTCTTCCACTTCCGCTTTGAAATCAGAGTCTTTGAGCTTTTCCAGCACGCTTTTCAATCCGAGACTCGAAGGATATTCTGTGTTCTCCGTACGCGGATAGGATATGTATCCTCCGGTATAGAGGTCCTCGGCGAGTTTCATGGTCACTGTAGGGGGTATTCCGATCTTGTTGGCCTCGACCTGCAGAGTGGTGGTGTCAAAAGGAGCGGGTTTGTACTCTTCTTTGAGGGTGGTCTCGTATTGAGTGATCTTCCCGGTCTTGACATTGGAGATCTTGGACAGAATGGCATCCGCCTCTTCTTTATTCCAGATCGGATTCTTTTCATGCTCTCCTTTGGTCGCAAGCATTCCAAATTTTCCTACAACACACCAGTAAGGCACGGGAACGAAGTTCTCTATTGCCTCATGTCTGTCCACGAGGAGTTTTAATGTGGGGCTTTGAACTCTTCCGACGGACATGAAGTTCTTTCCGACCTGTCCGGATGAAAGGGAGATCAATCTTGTAAGGACCGCACCCCAGGATAGGTCCACGATCTGACGGGCCTCTGCGGCATCCGCCAGTTTGATATCGGGGACCGTAAGGTCCGAGAAGGCCTTTTCGATCTCCCATTTTGTCAATGCACTGAATTTGGCCCTTTTGACTTTGGACATGTCGGCATTTATGGCGGTTATCGTCTCCATACCGATCAATTCTCCTTCTCTGTCAAAATCGGTTGCCACGATGATCTCGTCTGCCGTATCGGCTATCTCTTTGATCCTGTTGAGTATCGATTTCACACGAACGGCTTTGACCGGAGGCGTATACACAAGTTCCAACGGGGAGGTGTTCCCCCAGTCATTGTATTTTTCCGGATAATCAAGTTCTATAATGTGGCCTCTGAGACTCACGACAGTATATTCATCGTCTACTGTTTCGAATGAAATAACGGTCACGCCACCTGAGGATTCTGATCTGGATTTTCCATCCGACAATATGGTGGAGATCCTTCTTGCGGCGTTTGCTTTCTCAGTTATTATCAGTTTTCTCATTCGACCCCGCGACAACGTAAGGATTATTTAATCATTGGTAAACGGGGA
>JGI994J12354_10004101_pt1 | contig 13239 bp, 8 predicted proteins | sample IntmicLarv3ML3BL_FD_12354 | JGI IMG/M metagenome (IMG submission 12354)
GGGGGATTGGCGGGGGCCGGCGGGGGGGTGTCCAGGGGTGGGCGCAACGAGCTGGTCGGGCGATGGAACGGCTTGTGTTGCAGTGTTTTGCGCCGGGCCGGGTGCGGAGCCGGAATTGGGCACCTGCGCGCTCTGCGCCGAAGCGGGGCCTTGTGCCAAAGCGGGCGTTTGGCTGGAGGAGGGGGCTCGCGTCAAAGTCGGCGTTTGCGCGCGTTGCGCCGGGGCGGACGCTGCGTCAAAATCCAGAGGTGCGTCGCCAAAGTTGGCAGGTTCGTCACCAGTCGTTGCGGGCGGCTCGCCAAAAGCGGGGGGCGGGAGCGGCACATACGCCGACGCTTCCCTGGAAACGGACGCGGGGGACGCTTGAACCGATGGTGGTGCGCCAGCTGCTGCAGCCGAGCCCCGTCCTTCCAGTTGTTTCAACCGATGCTCCAAGGCTTCCAGCCGCGCCAGAAGGCGGGGGTCCGCGCCAAAGCCACCGCCCGCGCCGGGGGCCACGCCCGCGTCAAATCCGCCGCTTGCGCCGGAGGCCGCGCCAAGGCCACTCCCCACGCCAACAACCTCACCCCTCCCCGACACCTCGCCGATACAGCATCGCGCCAGGCACAGCTCCAGCACGCTTAGGGGTTGAACGTGCCAGCGCATATCGGCTTCGGCCAAGAGCAGGGCGTCCAGAAAGCGGCACAATTCATCGAGGCTTGCGCCCTTGGCTTGTTTCAGGTAGGTAGCGGCAAGCTCGGGGCTTTCGGCGGCGACCACATCGGGCGCGCAGCCCGCCATCAACACACCGCGCACATGGGCGGCCAAATCGGTGGTTAGCACGCCGGGGTCGCGTCCGGCCAAGAGCAGCTCTTGCAACAGTCCCAAAGCTCCTTGCGTATCACGGGCCAAAAGGGCGTCCATCCATGCCGCCATGCGTTCGGGGTCGGCACCGCCAAGCAGGTCGGCCACGCCATGGACATCAATGGGCATGGGGCAGGAAACCAAGGCCTGCTCGGCCAGCGACAGCGCGTCACGCATGGCCCCATCGGCGGCACGGGCCAGAAGGGCGGCGGCTTCGCCGGTAATCTGTCCGCCGCGCAGGGCAACGGCTTGGCGCACACCGTTTTGCAGCAATTCCAAGGGAATTCGCCGCAGGGCATACCGCTGACACCGCGACAAAATGGTGGCCGGCAACTTATGAATTTCCGTGGTGGCCATCATCAGCACGGCGTGGGCGGGGGGCTCCTCCAGCGTTTTTAGCAGCGCGTTAAAGGCCCCCGGCGAGAGCATATGCACCTCATCGATGATATACACCTTGCGGGGCAGGGCCAGGGGTGCATAGCGAATTTGCTCGCGCAGTTCGCGAATCTCGTCCACACCGTTGTTGCTCGCGGCGTCAATTTCCAAAATATCGCTGACGGTCTCTTGGGCCATCAGCAGGCAAGCGGGGCATTGGTTGCAGGCCTCGCCGTCTTTGGGGTCCTGGCAGTTGAGGGCGCGCGCCAAAATCCGCGCCGTGGAGGTTTTGCCCGTGCCGCGCGGCCCGGAAAACAAATAGGCATGCGAAGGCTTGCCCGATTGGACCTGATTGCGCAGTGCACGAATCGTGGCGTCTTGCCCCACAACATCGGCAAAGCAACGGGGCCGCAGTTGCCGATACAGCGCCAATTCCGCCACAATAACACCCCTATTCTTGATGGAGGGCCGCAACGAACCCATCGCGCAAACCCGCCCAAGTATTTATCCAATACAATTATAACAAAAACCCGGGTGGGGGACAAGGTGCAAAAAAGCCGCCGCCGACGTCTCATGTCGGCTTGTCAAAATTGGAGCAGAACCCGCGTCGCGCGTAATTGACAGCGCACGCGTGTAATATGATACAATATGGTCGGCAACGCCCCAGCTTCCTGATTTTTCGCCAACCACCGCCGCGTCGGCTTCCTCACTTTCCACCAACCATCGCCAGGAGGGTCCTTTATGCCTTGCATTTTTTTAACGGGCGGCGGCACCGCCGGACATGTGACGCCCAATTTGGCGTTGATTCCCGTTTTGCGCGAGATGGGGTTTGACGCCATTCATTATATTGGCACGGCGGATGGCATTGAACAAAAGCTGTTGGCCGAGCGCTTCCCTGAGGTGCCCTTCCACGTGATTAAAGCCGGAAAACTGCGACGGTATTTGGATATCAAGCATCTGTTTGACCCCTTGCGCACCGTGGCGGGCGTGTCGCAAAGCCGCAAATTGTGCCGCAAATACAAACCGGATGTCATCTTTTCCAAGGGCGGGTTTGTCTCGCTGCCCGTGGTCATCGGCGGCAAGCTGGCGGGCGTGCCCAATGTGTTACACGAAAGCGATTTGACCCCCGGGTTGGCCAACCGACTGGCCATGCCGTATGCCAAGGTGGTGTGTACCAGCTTTGAACAAACCGCCGAACGCCTTGGTGCAAAAGGAATTTATACCGGAACACCCCTGCGGGCCGAGCTGTTTGCGGGCGATGCCCAAAAGGGCCGCGCGTGGGCCGGCATGAAGGGTCAAAAGCCCGTTCTGCTGGTGACGGGCGGCAGTCTTGGGGCCAAGGCCATCAACGACACCCTGCGCCAAGCCCTGCCCCGCCTGACCGCGCGGTTTGATGTGATCCACCTATGCGGCAAGGGAAATTTGGACGAAACCCTGCAAAACCACGAGGCCTATCGCCAGTACGAGTACGTCAGCGAAGGGCTTCCTGATTTGCTGGCGGCCGCCGACATTGTGTTGTCCCGCGCGGGCAGCAACACCCTGTGCGAGCTGCTGGCCCTGTGTAAACCGCATTTGCTGGTGCCCTTGCCGCTTACGGCTTCGCGCGGGGATCAGTTGGACAATGCCGCCGCCACCAAAGCCAAGGGGTTTTCCATGGTGCTGGCCCAAGAGGACATGACCCCCGACACCCTGCACGACGCGCTATGCACCCTCTTTGCGCAAAAAAACATGCACGAAACCGCCATGCGGCAAGGGGATGCCAAGCAAGGGACAAAGGCTGTGGCGGAGATTTTATTGGAAATGGCGAAAAAGGGCAGGGCGTGAGGCTTTGCCAAGCGCAAGGGGTTGCCCGCATCAGGCCCCTGCCAAACGCGGGTTGTGCCGGGGCGGGCTTCGCTCGCACAACAGCCTTGCCAAACGCGCGTTGTGTGCGGCCCTTTAAGACGGATCCACCAAACATTGCTCCTGCCCGTTGAGAATATCCCACATCATTAAAGCGCCCAGACGAAACCCGTCGGCAAAGCGTTCGTGCGCCGTGGCGCCGTCCAGCTCGCCGTGCGCGTTGATAAAATTGAGAAACAACGCTTGTTCTGCGCCCTCCAGTGTGGCGGTGAGTTTTCCTCGCTTTGCACGGGGACTTCGCCGACGGCTGTCCGCGTCGCCACGGCAATCATCGCCAACCGCATCAATAGCAAGAACGCAACCGATTTTACCGGCTGCGTTCTTGCCTGTCCAAAATTCGCGCGCCATGAATCGGGGGATAGCGACTGTTGTCCTAGGTAATCGCTGATTAAAGGGGGTGCGGCAGATTCGCGTGGATTTTGGTTTCAAGAGGTGCGTGGCAAAAACGCGCATATTAGACGAAATATGAAAGTTTTTGCCACGTGCCGCTTGGGGCCAAAAGACGCCGAAGATGGCGTGCCAGCCTTTAATCAACGGTTACCTAAGGTAATCAACGGTTACCTAAGGTAATCAACGGTTACCTAAGGTAATCAATGGTTACCTTGACCCGTTGTAACGGGCACCAGCCCCTATTTTGTTGGTACAATCTTAATTTGCTCGGTGGTTAGCGTGGTGCGCGAGGATACCGCCTCCACCACCTGCGCCACCTGTGCGGTGGTTAGCTGGGGCATGTTGACCATGATGTTGGCGTTGTCCTCGGTGTATTGCACGATGCAATCAGCGAGGCCTTTGCTTTTTAGCATGGTTTCCACATCCACCTCAACGTTAATCTGGGTGGCCAGCGCCAGCTTTTGGCTTTGGGCCTGGGTGCGCATGGTGGTTTCGGTGTCCTGATTGGCGATGATGGCATCCAGCACTTCCATCTCATGCTGGCGCGAGGTGTTGCGCTCGGTGCGGTAGGCGGCAAACGCCGCGGCGGATTGCGATGCGTTGCTTTTGCCGGTCGTTTGGCTTTGGTTCATGAACTGGTTGACTACCGCCACCATCACAAGCAACCCCAGCAAACCGGCCGCGACAAACATCTTTTTGTCGAACTTCAAGGTCTTGATCATCTGTACACCTCCATGTAACGCATTTTGCGTTTGGTACGGTATATGCGCCCAACAGACGTTTGATGACAAACGCAAGGCATCTTGGGGTAATCACTGATACGGAGCGCGGTGCACACACCGAGAACAATCAAGGTATGCTTCCGCAGATTGCCGCGCCTTAACCAATACCCCGCAAGCTTTTGAAGCTGTTTTTTGTTTCGTATAGGCTCTGTTATTGCCATAAAAAATCCCCCTTTCATTGTTGCTGAACATTATACCAACCAAGGAGGCGAAAGCCGATGTAATCATTTGTTTTGCCTGTTACTTCCGCAAAAGGTGAAAACGCTTACGGAAGTAAGCGTCCGGCAACAATAGAAACGGGTTTCAAACGAACGGAAAAATAGTTCAATTAGGACAAAAAATTGACAGTAGGCTCGTTGCCGTGATACAATGAACAAACTAGATGCAACAGGTAAAACACTCTGCTACATTTAGTAAAATCGGAAGACAGAACAGGAACGAGAAAAGTGCAAGCCTCAACCGATTGCTTGCTATTTTCAGTCGCCTCAATGAAAACAGTTATGCACCATGCGGGGAATTAAAAAGAGGGTTTCGCTATGAAAAAAGGACTTTTAGCGGCGGTTGTCTCGGCTTGTTTGATTTTGGGGGCAATCCCCTTTGGCATTACGGCGTTTGCCGCGGGCGAGAGCGAGGCAAACCCGCTTGTCGTTTATAGCTTTGCAGAGTTAAAGGCGGCAATGGAAAGCACAAGTGCCTCAACCCGGTATATTAAGCTTAAGGCCACAGACGAAAATCTTTCGGGAATAGGAGAACAGTATGCTGCTATATATCAAGCGGTCGGAAGCAAAACCTTGATTCTTGATGGAAACTCTACCTTCACAGCCGTATCAGGTTCATATCTTCAGACACTTGTTGAAGTGTATGAAGAAAGAACATTAGACATTAAAGGCAGTGGAAAATTAGAGTTTAGAGCACATTATGCTACCAGTGCCTATAATTCTGTCATACACGTCATGCGCGGAGTTTTGAATGTTCATGAAGGTGTCACCTTATGCGGCGGCATAAATACGCTGGTCTATGGACTCGCTGTCACAGTATTTGGCAGCGGCGGAACGCTCAATCTTTATGGCGGCACATTGCTTGGTAAAAAGGGAAGTAGTAGTGGACCATATTCATCTGTGCCGGTTGTAACGGTGGCAAAGGGCGGTAAAGTCAATATTGAAAGCGGAACAGTCGGTCATGATGTGCCGGCTTCTGAATACGGTTACGGAAAAGCGATTTCCTTAGCGGGTGGCACTAACCCAAGCGACGTTTCAATCACCATTAAAAGCGGCTTTTTCCGCTATACGGAAATAGCGGATTTGTCCGCGTGGCTTGCGCCCGGTTCGACAGCAATAAAAACAACCGAGGGCGGTTACAGCGGTGTTAAAGTTACCGCGCCAATCAGCAATGTGGCGTTTGACGTAAGTGCTCCCGTTGCGGGATATGCACCGTCGTCAATGACGGTGACGACCTCTACGCCGAATGTAACAATCGGCGACGTCGTTTGGAAAAACATGACCGATGATGTGCTTATGACCGACTCAATGGCATTTGAAACCGGAAAAACATATCGATGTACGATTGTCGCTCTGGCGGCAAGCGGATATAGTATGACAACAACCTCAACGGCGACAGTCAACGGCAGCGCGCCGACAGCTTATGTGCTCCGAACTGCTTCGGGTATAATGTTATATAATGATTTTGAGATATCCATCGTGCCAATCAGCAATGTCACCCTTAATGTAACCGTGCCTATTCCGGGCGCAACTCCGGCAAACGTCACAACCGCAACGGCTAACACAAGGTTAACTATAACAAAATGGTATCATAATGGTAATCCGTTTACAGGCACATTTGCCGCCGGGGAAACTTACCGATGCCAGGTTACGGTCACCCCGACAAGCGGCAACTCTTTCACAGCAACCCCAACGGCGACAATCAACGGCAAGGGCCCGACAGGATATGCTGTTCGAAGTTCTAGCACGATAACCTGCTTTTATACTTTCACGCTAATACCCGCAATCAGCGAGGTGGCTATCAGCGTAGCTGTACCGGCAGCCGGGGCAAGCATAAGCAGTACAGGTACTGCGACAGCCACAACCGCGGGGACATCTGTGACTCAGACATCGTGGGCGGTTGTGACCGGCGATGGGCAAGAGGTCGCCCATAATGGTGTGTTTGCGCCCGGAAAAACCTATCGGTGCACAATCACCGTGCGCTCAGCAGTTGGTTATGTGTTTTCCGCAAACGCGGCGGTAACCATCAACGACAGCCCAGCAACGGTTGCGTCGAACACAGCGGAATCCATCATCTGCACATATGATTTCGTGTTGCCGGCAGGCTACCCGCGCGGCGATGTCACGTTGGAGGGCAGTGTGGACATCGACGACATCCTGGCCGTGCGCGGCCATATGTTTGGGACAAGAGCGTTGACCGGTGAAGGTTTGGCCCAAGCGCTGGAATTGTGTGTTGGTGAGCCCAAGACCATTGATATCGACGTAATTCTGGCCATTCGGGCGATTATGTTTGGCACGGTGTGAAAAGCGCAAGCAGACAAGTCAAGCGAAAGAGCCATCGTTGATTTAACCATCAGAGCATCGCCATTGCGTCAAAAGTGTGCAGTGGTGGTGCTCTTTTTGGTATGTATTGCAGTCTGATAATGCTTAAGATGGGGTTTTTCCGAATCGGTACTTGACTTTCTTTCATTTCTGCATATAATAGAAGATGCGTGTGGAATCATAGATAGCGGGGGCGGTTGTCCGCGCTGTGATGATTTTCCATCATAATTCAGAGGAAACCGGAGGTGAACCCATGGACGCCGGCGACAGTAGCGTAGTGCCGTTATGCTGTTTTGCAATCGCGCGGTGTTGGTTCGCCGCTCGGTGCCGCGTGCAGCCAAAAAGTCAGCCCAAAGCTGTGCGGTAAGTCTTGCTTTGCCGATTAGGCCCAAAACGCAATGGTTTTGCAAAAGCCCAATAGTTCTTTCAAAGCCCAACGGTTTTGCCGAAGCTTCATGGGTGACGCCAAAGCTTCACGGCTTTGCCCAAGCCATGCGATTTTTGCCACGGCGCGCAAGTCTTGGCTTTTTGATTGCGGGTGGTACACTCAAAATAGTGGGCCACTATGCCTCATGAAATGACAGATCAGGAGGTATTTTTGTCATGCTTAACAAAAAGAATAGAAAACCCGATCCCGTAATGATCCAACGAGCCGCTAAAGTCAAGCGGCGGTTGGTCAACGCCTGCCAAAAGGAACCCGACGTGCTGCTGGTGCAATACGACACCTCGTACAAAGGGTTTGATGAAGAGCAGGTCGACGACATGCGCGAGGAGCACGGCCGCAACGCCATCACACAGGTGAAAAAGGTGCCGATCTGGCGGCGGTTGGTCAACGCATTTGTCAATCCGTTTACCGTGGTGCTGTTTATCCTTGCTGCGATTTCCTTCTTTACGAACGAAACCGCGGCGGTGTTGATTGTGCTCACCATGGTTACCTTAAGCGGTTTGCTGCAATTTTCCCAAGAACTGCGCAGCGGCAAGGCGGCCGCGCGGCTGTCCGAGATGGTGGAAACCACCGTGGCCGTTCAACGTCAGTTTGAGGATGATGAGGGCGAAAGCAAATCCCGCCGGGTGGAGATTCCGCTGGACGAGGTTGTGGTGGGGGACTTAATCTACCTCGCCGCGGGCGACATCATTCCTGCCGATGTGCGCATCATTCGCGCCAAGGATTTGTTCATCAGCCAAGCCTCCCTGACCGGGGAGAGCGAGCCGGTGGAAAAATTTATCGATCCCGTGCATTATAAGCCGGTCAACCCGCAGGAAATCAATAACCTGACCTTTATGGGCAGTACGGTGATTTCCGGTTCCGCTACCGCCCTGGTGCTGGCGGTTGGCGACGATACCATGGTGGGCCAGCTGGCCCGTCAGTTGCAAACCAAAAAAGAGCCAACCAGTTTCGACAAGGGCATCAACGCGGTTTCCTGGGTGCTGATTCGCTTTATGCTGGTGATGGTGCCCTTTGTTTTTCTGTTCAACGGGTTGTCCCCGGCGAAAAGCTGGATGGACGCCTTCCTGTTTGCGTTGTCCGTGGCCGTTGGCTTAACGCCCGAAATGCTCCCCATGATCGTGTCGGCCAATCTGGCCAAGGGCGCGGTTTCCATGGCGCGCAAGAAGGTTATTGTCAAGGATCTGACCTCCATTCAAAACTTTGGTGCCATGGATGTGCTGTGCACGGATAAAACCGGCACCATTACGCAGGACAAGGTTATTCTGGAGTATCACCTCAACGTCCACGGCGACGAGGACATGCGGGTGCTGCGCCACGCCTTTTTGAACAGCTATTATCAAACCGGCCTGAAAAACCTGATGGATATATCCATCATCGAGCACGCCACGGAAAAAAATCTGCTGGGCATTCGCCGCGATTTTCGCAAGGTGGATGAAATTCCCTTTGATTTCAACCGTCGCCGCATGTCGGTGGTGGTGGAAGACGGCAACGGCAAGGCGCAGATGATCACCAAGGGCGCCATCGAGGAAATGCTGGCGGTGTCCTCACACGCCGAGTATCAGGGCGAAATTTTGCCCATCACACCTGAGCTGCGCAAGGAAATCTTGGGTACATCCAGCCAATACAATGCCGACGGGATGCGGGTGCTGGGCATTGCGCAAAAGAGCAGCGACAAAACCGCCGGAAGCTTTTCCACTGCGGACGAGAGCGACATGGTGTTAATCGGCTACTTGGCCTTTTTGGATCCGCCTAAGGAAAGCGCCGAGGAAGCCATTGCCACGCTGGGCGCGTATGGCGTTACCGTCAAGGTGTTAACCGGCGACAACGACGCCGTCACCCGGTGTGTGTGCGGTCAGGTCAAGCTGGACGCGGGGCACATCATTTTGGGCAGCGATGTTGAGCTGATGACGGACGAGCAGCTGAAGGTGGCGGTGGAAGAAACCAACGTCTTTGCCAAGCTGACCCCCCAGCAAAAGGCGCGCATTGTGACCACCCTGCGCAACAATGGACATGTGGTGGGCTACATGGGGGACGGCATCAACGACGCCGCCGCCATGAAGGTGGCGGATGTCGGCATCTCAGTGGATACTGCGGTGGACATCGCCAAGGAATCCGCCAACATCATTCTTTTGGAAAAAGATTTGATGGTGCTAAAGGAAGGCATTGTGTCCGGGCGTTCCATCTACGCCAACATCATCAAATATATTAAAATGACGGTATCCTCCAACTTTGGCAACATGCTTTCCGTGCTGGCGGCCAGCGTGATTCTGCCCTTCCTGCCCATGCTGCCGTTGCAAATTTTAATTCTCAACCTCATCTATGATATCTCGTGCTTGACCATTCCATGGGACAACGTGGACGCCGAGTATCTGCAAAAGCCCCGCAAGTGGGACGCTTCCTCCGTGACGCGGTTTATGCTGTGGATTGGGCCGACTTCTTCAATTTTTGATATCACCACCTACCTCGCGATGTTCTTTGTGGTGTGTCCGCTGGTGTTTGGCGCAAGCTACGCCGGACTGATCGGCACCGAAGCCGCCGCGCAGTTTATCATGCTCTTCCACGCCGGATGGTTTGTGGAGTCGCTGTGGTCGCAGACGCTGGTGGTGCATATGATCCGCACGCCCAAGGTGCCTTTTATTCAATCGCGCGCCTCGTGGCAGCTGACCATCATGACCACGCTGGGCATCTGTGTGGGCACCCTGTTGCCGTATATTCCGCCGGTTGCCAACGTGATGAAGCTGCACCCCATGCCGCTCATCTACTTCCCGATTTTGGCGGCCACCATTCTCGCGTATATGGCGCTGGCCACGCTGATGAAACGGATTTTCGTTAAGAAATACGGCGAGCTGCTCTGATGCGTTTTCATTAAAACCGTGGCAAATGGCTGTGCTGCGCTTGCGTTCGGAAGCGCAGCGAAAGGCTTTAAAACAAATTTTTGCGAAAAAACGAAGGAGAACTGTAAACGAATGGATAATGCTATGACCAAGGTGATGTTTTTTGATCTGGATGGCACCCTTTTGCCCATGGATTACCGACTGTTTATGAAAGTGTATTTTGAGGCGCTTTCTCAGCATGTGACGGCGTTTGGCGATACGGAATTGATCCAAAAGGCTATCTTTCACGGGGTTGCCGCCATGATGCGCAACACCGATCCCGCGCGCACGTGCGAGCAGGTGTTTGTCGAGGACTTCAGCGGACTTATGGGCGTTGCGCCTGAAGTGTTCAAACCGGTATTTGATGATTTTTACGAGACCAAATTCGACGCGATAGGCGCGCATTTTCCCGCCGCCCCCCGCGCGGCGAAGGCCGTGGAGCTGGCCCTGGATTTGGGCTACACCTGCGTGCTGGCTACCAACCCGGTGTTTCCCGCCGTGGCTACCTACCGGCGCATTGCGTGGGCCGGGCTGAACCCCGCATGGTTTTCGGCTGTCACCACCTACGAGGGTTGCAGCTTTTGCAAGCCAAACCCGCAGTATTTTGTGGAGCTGATGCGGCAGTTTCGCACCGAACCCCAGCATTGCCGCATGGTGGGCAACGACGAGGCCGAGGACATCGAATGCGCGCAAAAGGCAGGGATTTCCACCTTTTTTCTCACCGAAACGCCCATTATGCGCCCCGAGAAAACGCGCATCCCCACCGAACAGGGAAATTTTGACGATTTGTTGACTTGGCTGAGCAAACAGTAGCCCGTTTAGCGCCCGGCCGGTTTGGAGCGGGAAGCAGCAACCCGCTTAAAACCCTGTTGGTTTGGGTAGGGAAGCAGTCAATCGTTTAACGACCTGCCGGTTTGGCTAGGCAAACCGTAATCAAACAGAAAGGCCCCCCATGTTATTTTTGCGCGGCAAACCCAAAAACACCAAGGTTCGTCTGGTGGTGGGTCTTGGTAACCCTGGCTTTAAGTACACCAAAACCCGTCACAACATGGGCTTTTTGGCGTTGGATTTGCTGGAAAAGCAATGCCAAGTTTTGGGTAAAAGCACCCAAGCCAATGGCGCGGTTGCCCAGCTTCAGGGCCCCGCCGGGCGGGTGCTTTTGGTGTGGCCGCAAACCTTTATGAATCTTTCCGGCCAATGCGTGGCAAAATTGTTCAAGAAGAACGGCTGTACCATTGAAAATGTGCTGGTGCTGTATGACGATATCGACCTGCCCACCGGACGCGTGCGCATTCGGCCCGCAGGCGGCACGGGCACCCACAACGGCATGAAAAGCCTGGCCGAGTGCCTGGGTACCACCGATTTTCCCCGCATTCGCATCGGGGTTGGGCCTTGCCCCTCCCACATGGATTTGGCCCAATACGTGCTGCAAAAGCCGCCCCCCGGCGAGTGGGAGGGCCTCAACGCCGCACTCGACACCGCCGCCAACGCTGCCTTGGCGTGGGCCAACGGGCAGGCGCTGGACGCTGTGATGAATCAATATAACACCAAATAGAGGTTTTCTGTTCATGGATGCTTCCGGCCTTTCGCCGCAACCCCTTCCTGATTTCAAAAACTTCCTTTGGCAACTGCCTGAGGGTCAAATTTTCGCACCCGAAATGCTGGAGCTTGGCGCGGCGGTATATGGCCTGCATGATGGCCAAAAGGCGTGGGTTGCGGCCCGGGCGGCACAGGATCGCCAGCTGCTGGTGATTGCCAACACCGAGAAGGACGCGGAGCGCCTCGGGCGGGACATGACCATGCTGTTGGGGCAGGATATTCGTCTGCTGCCCGGCGCAACCCCGACATTAAAGGCGGTGGAAAGCCAAAATCGACTGGTCGCCGGACAGCGCATCGACGCGTTGCTGCACCTGTTGCAAGGCGGCAGTGTGGTGGCTACGGTGGAGGCCCTGCAAGCCACGCTGTGCCCGCCTCGCGCGCTTGAAGAGGCTGTGATTTCCCTGCACGTGGGGCAGGTGATTCCCCCCGAAACGCTGGTGGAAGCGCTGTTGCGCGCGGGGTATCTGCCCGAAGCCGCGGCGGAAAGCGCCGGACAGTTTTGCCGCCGGGCCGGAATTTTGGATTGCATGGAGGCGGGCGGCAGTTTTGGCTTGCGCGTTGAGTTTTTTGATGATGAAATCGACTCCCTGCGCCTGTACGACCCCGCCACCCAGCGCACCATCGAGATGGTACAAACCTACACCCTTCGCCCCGCTACCCTGTGCCCGATGGATGCCCCCACCGCACAGCAGGGGCTGACGCATATTTTGGAGGACTTCAAAAAGCAATACCGTTCGCTGTGCCGGCAACAGGAGCGCCAAACCACCGAGGCCGACATCCTGCCCTGGGAGGAGGACGCCGATGCCCATGCCGCTGCGGCGTTTGCGGCCGACGCGCCCGAACGCCTGCGGCTACGCGCCGAGGGGCTGGTTCCGATGGAATCCGGCATGATCGGCACTCTGGGCGAGGACTTTTTGCCTTATTTTTACGAGCCCGCCACCATCGCGGACTACCTCAGCCCGCAGGTGTTGGTGATTTTTGATGAGCCGATTGCCCTGCGAACCATGGCGGAGCACATCGACGCGGACTATGCCGAGCTTTGCGCCCAAGCGCTGGAAAATGGCGACACCCTGCCGCTGGCCGCCCGCATGATGCTGCCCGCGGAAGAACTGTTTGCCCAACTGTGTCAGCCGGCATGGATCACCCTGATGACCGTCCCCCATCATTTGGAGGCCTGGCGCCCCGAGGCCATGGTCAACCTTCAAAGCCAACCCGCGCTGCACTATTTTGGGCGCATGGACGTCATGCTGGCGGACATTCTACGCTGGCGAAGCGATCACGCCGTGGCCATTTTCACCGGCACACCGGCGCGCGCAAAGGAACTGCAAGGGCAGCTGCTCGATGAAGGGGTTTCAGCCTGGTGCGGTGTGCCCGACCGTGCGCCGGAGCTGGGTGAGGTGGTGCTGATTCCGCACAGCCTTTCTACCGGGTTTGTCTGCGAGGACTGGAAGCTGGCGGTGCTGACCCACAACGATTGGCTGGGCACG
>JGI994J12354_10004102_pt1 | contig 13236 bp, 16 predicted proteins | sample IntmicLarv3ML3BL_FD_12354 | JGI IMG/M metagenome (IMG submission 12354)
GGGTGATATGGAGGAACAAGGTAAGACGGCTATGTTTGCCGCCATTAACGGCAAGGCGGCCGGGGTTTTGGCCGTCGCGGACAGCATCAAGCCAACCGCCGCCAAGGCCATTGCGCGCTTGCAGGATATAGACATACAGGTCGTTATGCTGACGGGTGACAACCCGCGTACCGCCAACGCCATCGCCGCGCAAGCCGGGGTTGACCACGTCTATTCGGAGCTTTTGCCGGAGGATAAGGTTGCGGAAATTCGGAGGCTCAAGGAAGTTGCCGGTATCGTTGCCATGGCGGGCGACGGCATCAATGACGCCCCCGCGCTTGCGGAGGCTGACATCGGCATGTCGATAGGGCAGGGGGCGGATATCGCCATGGAAACGGCAGAGATCACACTGATGTCGGGCGATTTAAATGCCATCCCCGATGCGATTGTTCTTTCCCGAAAAACGATGCGCAAAATCAAGCAAAATCTGTTTTGGGCGTTCTTTTATAATACCATTGGCATACCTTTTGCGGCGCTTGGGTTTTTAAGTCCCGTGCTGGCCGGGGCGGCGATGGCGTTTAGCTCGGTGTCGGTGGTAACAAATTCGCTGCGTTTGAAGCGGGTGAAGCTGCACCGATAAACCTTTGCGGGTCGCCGGCGTATATGGTATAGTAAGAAGTAAATCATCGGCGCGGAAACACGTCAAGCGTTTCCGCTTGTGATTTACTAAACTTATTATCATGGTATAATGAATCTAGAAGAACACGAGTGGGCGAGCTGTTCACGTAATGCTCCAAGCGGGAATAGGTGCTTGGCGATGATTTGCCTCTTGATTCATGTAGATATATAACGCAAATTTTGCGGGAGGGTTTTCGATGAATACCAGAAAAAACCAGCTTTTGCTGGGCGTGATTATTATGTTGATCGGGTTGATCGCTTTGTTTCGCCCCACGGTTTCCTTTTCCTTCGGTGCGGTGATGTTTTCCGTGTGCGGGCTGGCGTTTTTGCTATTGTACCATACAAAGCGGAAAAGCTGGTCGTTGGTGCTGGGAGGGTATTTGACGTATATCGGGCTTATGGGCTTTTTGCAGCCGCATATCAAGTTGAATGAAACGCTGAATATTGTGGGCACCATGTTCTTTATTGTGCCGGCGCTTATTTTCTTGATACTGTATTATGATAAGGATAAGCGCGGGCTGTTGCTGCCCGCCATGTTGATGCTGTGCTTCGGCGTGTTTTTGTTTGCGAAGGAGTTGGCGCTGTTTGCGGGAAGCGGCGGGCTTTTGTTTATGCTGTGCATGGGCGCGGCGTTTGTGTTAACGTATTTGCTGGGGCGCGGGTATTCGAGGCGGTTTGTGCTGGTTTTCGGATGCATTATGATGGCTGCGGGGGTGCTGCTGTTCGGTGGATTTGCCATATTGCGGGCGATGCTGGCAAACAAGCCGCAGTTGTTTGCGGTTTTGTTGATATTGGCGGCGGTAGCGATTATGGTGCGGGCGCTTCGGCGGCGGTAGTGCGGGGAAGGAGGTGCCGGCGGGCATTCCTGCCTGTGGCGGTTCTAAAGGCGTGCCGCGTAAGAATGCGCGGATATCGGGCGGGAAAGCTTGCGATAGGCTGAACGCTTGAGGCTGCCGAGGCGTTTATCGCTGCGGGCTGGGCGTGTGCGAACATATGTGCATCGGGAGCAGGCGTTCCCGACGGTGTATAGACCCTGTGTGATGGACGCGCAGGAATCGGTAGACATGGCAGAAGATAAAGGCAAAGACAAAGACAAAGACAAAGACAAAGACAAAGACAAAGACAAAGACAAAGACAAAGACAAAGCCCTTGGGGTGTTACCCAAGGGCTTTAATGGTTTTTTATGAGAGCGTTGCATTGCCAATGATTATATATCCCTCACTCATCCATTCCCCGGTGGTGGAAAAACGTATATAATCTTGCCCTGTTACATCGATTTCAATCGTGACTGGGCGTGTCTTATAATCCAGCATATCGGAGGTCCAGAGATTTTTGCTGTCGCCATCAACGCGCAGCTTTGTTGCTTGATCATCTCGGAAACTGTATTTGTCGCCACTGGGTACAATGGTTAATGTAAGTGTTGTATATTGTTTATCTAAAAGATACTCAACATACATACTGTTCCCTATATTCTTTAAGGTTGCACAGTTTCTGTATACGTTCCCAAAGCTATCATTAATGACATCGAAAAGCTCATATCCGTTTTTAGCGGAAGGGGTTAAGTCGCTGAGTAAAGTTTTCTTAGCGGATTCACCGGGTCTGGCACCTATATAAATGGTGTTGGTTGGACCGTCCCAGTCTACCGTTTTGCCTAACGCTTCGCCAATGGCGCGAACCGGCAAATATGTCCTTCCGTCAACCGTCAACTTGATACTGTTGATGGAAGTCAAAGAATATATTATGTAGTAGATGAGAGTATCAGTTACCGCAGGCTGTCGGCAAACGCTAAGCCTGAGGGTATGCTCTAGGTGCTTAGTATCACATAGACGACGGCATCCCCAGCATTTTCAGCATGGACTTGAAGCGGTTTTTATCGTTTTCGGGCAGGCTTTCCATCACGGCTTCCATCATAGCGTTTTGCTCTGGACGGGTTAGTTCGCGCCCTTTGGGTATGCGCTTCATGAAGTCGATAATCAGTTGAAGCGCCTCGGCGGTGCCCAGCCCTTCCAGTTTGAGCATCAAATCGTGCAGGGCCTCGATTCGCGCGGGTTCCAAGTTTTGAAACGCGGGTTTTTGCAGTATTTCGTTGACGTTCATATAACAATCCCCTCTCTGTCCTGTTTCATTTCCGCAAGCACGGTCATCATTTGCGTCATGGCTGTGAACAGTGACAGCATTTGCCGCTGTTCTCTGGGCAAGTGCGGCTGCATGGCGGCCATCATATCCTGCCGCCAATGGGGGCTGCCCCCGCTTTGCGCCATGATGTCGGTGCGGGCGTAATGGGTGTGGAGGAGCCTGATTTCCATACACTTGACGGCGACGCTTAGGTTGTGGCGGCGGCTTGGCTCCATATGAGGTATGGCGGCTTTAAGCGCCTGTAGGGCTGGGGTTTGTATGCAAGCGTCAAAGGCCGCGCCTGTGTCGGCCGAATCAAGTCCTGCTTCGGCGGCGGGTGCTTCGGCAGTCATGCCAAATTGCCGCATGAGGGCCATCATTTGCATTATGCGCTCCATATCCGGGCCGCTTTCGGGGGCGGCGGCATCGCCGGGTTGCATCAGTGAAGCTAAAGCTTTGGCCTTTTCCATCATATCAAGCAAGGAGCTTTCGGTTGCGGGCGTTTCGCCTTCCATTGCGCATCACCTCTTTGCAATAGACTTGCCGCGAAATAGGAATCAGCGGCTTGCAAATGTGTTGAAGCCCGCATTTCCAAGCCGCATAATGTAATTTCGCCGCAAATCTAATATATGCAACCCATCGCAAAAAAAGAATAGAGATTTTATGAACTTTTGTTTGCTTTTTGTGTGAAACCATGCTACAATTATATCGAAATAATATTCGATTTGATGAAAATGACTTCGGGGTGGATATTTGTGTTGGAGCTGAAACAGAAATTGGAGATTTTGACAGGCGCGGCGAAATACGATGTGGCGTGTACGTCAAGCGGGTCCTCCAGAGAGGCGCAGAAAAACATGACGGGCAACACAGAGGCCTGCGGCATATGTCACAGCTTTTCGGGCGATGGGCGGTGCATATCGTTGTTGAAGATATTGCTGACCAATTATTGTGTGTACGATTGCCAGTATTGTGCGAACCGCCGTTCGAATGATGTGCCGCGCGCCGCGTTTACCCCGCGTGAAGTGGCGGATTTGACGTTGAACTTTTATAAACGTAACTATATAGAAGGGTTGTTTTTGAGCTCCGCCGTTATAAAAAACCCGGATTATACGATGGAGCTGATGATAGAAACCCTGCGGATTGTGCGGGAGGAGTATGGGTTTAACGGCTATATTCATGTGAAGGGCATTCCGGGCGCGTCTAAGGAAGTGATACACGCGGCGGGGCTGTTGGCGGATCGGATGAGTGTGAATATAGAGCTGCCGTCTTCAGAAAGCCTGCAACTGCTTGCCCCGGATAAAAGCAAGACCTCGATACTGCTGCCGATGCGTCAGCTTACGGACACCATCGTGCAGGCCAAGCAAGAGGTTGTGCGGTACAGGCATGCCCCGAAGTTTGTGCCGGCGGGGCAAAGCACGCAAATGATTGTTGGGGCAACGCCCGATACGGATAAGAAGATTGTGATGCTGGCGGAGGGGCTGTATAAATCGTATGCGTTGCGGCGGGTTTTTTACTCGGCATTTATACCGGTGCCCACCCAAAATCCATTTTTGCCGACGGCGCAGGCCCCGCTTTTGCGGGAGCACCGGCTGTATCAAGCGGACTGGCTGCTGCGGTTTTACGGGTTTCAAGCTAGCGAGATTGTGGATGATGCGGCACCGAATCTGAATCTGAATATGGATCCGAAATGTAGCTGGGCCATACGGAATGCGGCGCATTTCCCGCTGGAGATTAACCGCGCTTCGTATGAAATGCTTTTGCGTGTGCCGGGGATAGGCGTGCGCTCGGCGAAGCGCATTGTGGCGGCCAGACGGGTGGGAAGTTTGCGGTTTGAGCATTTGAAGAAAATGGGTATAGTTTTGAAACGCGCCAAATACTTTATAACCTGCGGCGGCAAGATGCTGGAGAAAACATCGCTTGACGCGGATATTTTGACCATACGCCTGTCGGAGAACAAAGTCAACGAGCGGTATGACCAGCTTACCATTATTGACCGCGGCGAGAGCCGCCATTTGCCCGATTTTGGCGGGGCGTTGCCGGTGGCAGTAAATGGTAATGTTTGGCCGCCTGCACTTACGGGGAGGTGACGTCAAATGGTTGACAGGCGGGCTGTAGGTGTTTTGTTTGACGGGAGCGTTGCGGGGCTTCTGTGTGTGGTATACGGGTATTATTATGACAGGCTTTTGCCTGTTGAGATATGTGAGGAAGACGCATATCAGCGGTCGATCGGGATGGAGTATGTGCATATTCAGACGGATGCGGAAAAGGCGGACAAGGTGCTTGCGGCAGTGCGCGGGAAGCTTACGGGCGAGGCGGTGGATAATATATTTGCGGCTCTTTTGCATGAGGATGCGGGGCGGTTTATGGCCGTGTTTCAATACATTGCGGCGGGCTTTCATTATGGGCGCACGCTGGATTCGTATGAGCATCTGGATTATGTGCTGGCGGTGCATAAGTACGCGAAGCGGGTGCATGGCGAGGCACATTTGTTGAAGGGTTTTGTGCGGTTTACAAAAACGCGGGACGGTATTTATTATGCGGATATCTCACCCAATTGCGATGTGCTGCAAATTTTGGCGGTGCATTTTGCAGAGCGGTTGGGCGGCGAGCGGTGGATTATCCACGATGTGAAGAGGAAACAGGCGGCGGTTTACAACACGCAGGAGTGGGAGATTATGGAAGCCCCGGCGCTGGCGGCTGATTTGCAAACGGAGGACGGAGATGGGTACGGGGCGCTGTGGTCGGCGTTTTATGACGCGGTTATGATACAGGAACGCCGAAACCCGAAGCAGCGCCGGCAGATGATGCCGAAGTATTTTTGGAAGCATATGACGGAGCATAAGGCCGTGCTGGATCGATACAGCGAATCGCTGACAGACGCAGGCGGGACGGGGCTTGCGTGGATAGAGAGCGTGAAGGAGTGAGGGCTGTGGGCAGGCTGTGGATGCGTGCGGTTTTATTTAAGGAAGGAATGTGAGGATTTTTCATAAAAAACGATTGACAATGCGGGCGAACTGTATTATAATAAATGACGCTACGGAGAATGCTGAGCGGATGTGGCGAAATTGGCAGACGCGCCAGACTTAGAATCTGGTTCCTCACGGATTGCAGGTTCGACTCCTGTCATCCGCATCGCTGTGGTTTGGCGTGGCAAAGTGAATAGGCGGATATGGCGGAATTGGTAGACGCGCTAGATTCAGGTTCTAGTGGGGTTTCCCCATGGAGGTTCGAGTCCTCTTATCCGCACCAAAAAGCTCTTACTTAAACCAGCGCTAAAAAAATTACCGATTTTTTTAGGGGTTTGAGTAGAAATTATATCTAGCAAAGAGTGACGGGCATCCGAATCGGATTGCCCGTCACTCTTTGCTTTTGTACATTTCTCGACCTCGCTTTTAAGTGAAAATACACTCGGAACAAGTATCTCGTCAAACGGCTCGGCGTACTCCGCTGAGATAGTCAAATCATCAAAAACCATTATCTTCTCAAACAGTGCCTGATTGAAGCATCGCCGAGCAAAATCATCCGCTAACTTATACGCTTTGCCACAATCGGTCAGCAACTCAAACGCCGCGCGTAGTAGGTTGGTAGCTTCGGTATATTCCTCTTGGTGGGCACTCATTTGGTTTGTGATATTTTTCAGAGCATTGCCAATTCGGGTCTGTTCCTCTTTCAATAAATCCAGCGGCACCGCGTCAGCATAATGTGCCTGTAGTAATTTTCGTTGTTCTCGTTCCAGCTTATCCTTTTGTAGCCGCAACCGCTCCAGTTCATCTTTAGATTCCTCGGAAAGATTATCAATTTGGGTGGTTATCCATTGCTCGATGAGTACTCTAAACTCCGGCGTGAATGATATCCGCTCATATAGTTCCTCTATCTTAGCGGCAACCTCATCTATCAATAGTGACCGTTGACGGCAATCGTTTCGCTTATTGTGACGAGCGCTACAAACGAAGTACGGGTATCTGTCGCCAGATCGTGATTTTGCATTATGGATTACTAGCCTTGCGCCGCAACTGCCACAGTAGACCGTACTTTTCAAGTAATGTGAATGAATCCGCTCACGTTCACCGTTGACATGACTTCTCAGGATTTCCTGTACTTTGTCCCATAAACTCTCATCCACAATTGGCTCGTGTTTACCCGGATACTGAGCACCGTTATAGGTAACGACACCTTTGTAATACGGATTGTTTAAAATAACATGCAACATTCTTTTGCCCATTGGCTTTGCCGGCAATTTTGGTGTTGCCGAAGTTGCTAATCCCAAATCGGACAGATGCTCTGACAATGAATTTAGCGACCAACGGCCTGTGGCATATTCCTTGAACGCCAATGCGACCAGCGGAGCGCGTTCTGCATCAAGTTCTACCCGACTGTTTCGTCTGCCCATTTCGTCATGATCGCGAACATTGCGATACCCAATTGGCGCTTTTGTGGGTGTACCGCCATTTTTAACTTTTTGACTCATACCCTTGATGACTTCCGTTGACAGATTACGCGAATAAAACTCCGCAATCGAACTCATGATGCCGTGTAGTAACATGCCAGATGGTGTATTATCAATGCTTTCGGAAGCGGACACCAGTTGAACATTGGCCTCACTCAGTGCTCTGGTAATATCCACATCGTCGCCCCGATTCCTTGCCAGACGGTCAACCTTGTGAACTATAACATAATCCACCCGCTCTCTGTTTTCTTTTATGTATTCCAACATTTTCTGGAGTTCTGGTCTGTCGGCTGACCGGGCGGAAGCGCCCCTGTCAACGAACTCTTTCCCGATAATCGCGCCCATAGAGTGGGCTTTGCGCTTATTCGCCTCGCGCTGGGCAGGAATTGAGAAGCCTTCGTCATCCCCACCGCCACGTTCGGCTTGCCCTCGCGATGATACCCGAAGGTACGATAAGGCAAACTTCGGGCTCATGCTGCTGGTAAGTGATTGCATTAAGTCGTTTTGCATAGCGTTTCTCCCTTCTCGTTAGGGATTATCCCCTCTGTATGTTAGCGCGCTTCACCCCTGAAAGCAAGGGTCAGCTGCGATAAAAATAATAATTTTGGATACCGGCTCGCTCAAAAACGAGCCGGTTAAGAAGCGGTTACGTTCATACCGCTTGTTTTTTGTGATATAAGCTATTTCCGCCTGATTTTCACCGACAGATGCAGTTTAATATCTACTTCCCCTTGCGAAATACCGTCACCAACATATTCATAAGAGTCATCCGGACCAAGGAATCTGTAGAGTCGGTCAATCAGTTCATTTAAGAAGCCCTTTAACTTCCTGCCCCAATTGTCTGACATTGTTTTCACCTCCGTATTATTGGTAATCATACTGATTCTTTCTCAATCTTTCGCTGTTGTCCAGCATCTCGAAACTCCCATCTGCCATCGCTGTAAGCTGCATGAACCATGTCCAACCCACAGTCACCGCCGTCCTTATGTTCGTAACGAATACTCACACAGACCCAGTAGCCGAATGCGCTGGTTTGCCCATCATGATTTATGCCATTTAGAAAACTGTGAATATAACAGCGTTCCAGAATGGCAGCAAATACTCCTGTTTGTTTCGCGATGTCATCCGACATAAAGCTGATAGATACAGCGCCGTTGCTTGTGGTGATTTCCGGCTGGTAGAAGCTACAGTCAATGCTGGCAAAGGCTTTCACATGATCAAATAGTTCTGTGAAATCAATGCTTCGCGCAAAGGTGACGAGCGCCTCATTCTCGTTGTCAATAACAACATTTTTCATCGTGGCTTTCATTTCCAATCCCTCCCTTCGTTAATTTTCATCAAACTCTTCGCGATTTGCGATCACCATGACCATGTTCGTGTCAAACATGTTGGTTTCGCCTGTGTCCCTGACTTTCAGTATTTGCTCTCTTACGATGGGCTCCATGACATTTTTCTCCTTCCTGCGATTTAGGGGTACGGCAGTCCGGACTGTTTGTTAAAGAACTACCGCCATTGGGTATAAATCACCCGTTTCGGGGGATGATGGTTTTTGCCCGCAGGTGTGATGCGGCGGTTGCCTTTCATCACACTTTGGATTTGCGGGCTGTACCTTACGGCATACCGTCCCCCTTTTCGCCGGTTTGAGGTGTTTTTTTATTTGGCATAGTTTTGACAATGGTTATCAGGGCACGCCCGATTTTTTCTACATCCGGCTTTTCCCGATACTTCGGTACAACACACATACTACGGGAGGCGATTGGTCGACCGCTTCTTCTGCGTACGTTAGCGCGTAAAAGGCCTCGTGGCAGCATATTCCTTAGCTGTCCATCCGTAGTTTTCGCCGCCGATTCCGGGCGTTTTTGCACCGTCATTTTGTCTGTATGAATCTTTCTCAAACGCAGTCCCAGCGCATGCGCCACATTTACGGTGACCGCGTTTCCGGCTTGTTTATAAGCCTGTGAGTCGGAGCTAACCGACAAAAGCCTGTCGATTTGCGTCTCATCAAAACCCTGCAATCGGAAACATTCCCTCGGCATAAGGCGGCGTATACGCCCATTCAGCGTTACTACACCTTGTGAACTGCCAGTATCCAAAGTATTCGCAACAGCCTTTCCTACGCGCCCACGCCGGGTATTCTGTCCGGCGAAAGCTAAATCAATGGAATCGCCGGGCATAGCCTCTTTATAGCCGCGTTTTGTAGCTTCTTTGATTAGCAATACTCCATGCTTATCCTGTGATGTCAGTGTGAACATTGGCTCATTGATATCTTTAATACGCCGTCCGTTTTGTCTGACCGTTTCTCGATCCGGAGTCAGCACAGCACAGACACCCATTCCCTTTAATCCGATAACACCTGAACCTTCTGCTTTTCTCTTGCTGATACCCCTATCATACCGAGCCGTCAAACATCTTGCGTTCGCTGTGATTTTCGGCTCATCTGTACTCAAATCGATAAAGTATAGACCTGTTTTGCCTCCAATCCCACCGGATTTAGCCAGTAGTGTCTTCGCCAATCCTTTGGGGTCATATACCCGCGAATCTTGGCACCCGCCTACGAGTTGAACAAGAGCTTTTGCGTTTGTTTTTCTGATAGGAAGTACTTCTCCGGCGCATCCTTTATCAAGATATCCGACAATATACACTCTGCGTCTGGACTGGGGCACGCCGAAATCCTTGCTGTTAAGCACCTGCCATTCGACGCTGTACCCCAATTCGCAAAGCTCATAGAGGATGGCAGCAAACGTCCGTCCTTCGTCATGCGATAACAAGCCTGGGACATTTTCAAGCAAAAGATACGCAGGCTGCTTCGCTCTAACCACTCTGGCAATCTCAAAGAAGAGAGTGCCTCTCGGATCGAGAAATCCTTTGCGTTTACCAGCGATTGAAAATGCTTGGCAGGGGAATCCGGCGCAGAGCAGCTCAAACTCCGGCATGGTTGTTGTGTCAATTTTTGTTGCGTCATCATAAAAAACCTCACTTGTCTTAATGTTATGTACTGCGCGGTAGGCGGCGTTGGCATGTTTATCTATTTCGCAGTGACCCACGCACTCATATCCACCTGCTCGTTCCAGTCCGGCGCGAAAACCTCCGACACCGGCGAACATATCGAAAAACTTAATCATATGGCTCCTCTCTCTAAATAGCTAGTAATATTTCTGTAATGGCCTGTGGCTCATTTTCATATCCCCCTCGTAAAACAACTGTGATTATGGCATTTACGCCGCATCGGAATGGTCAACCAGCTCACCATCTGCACTGATCCAGCTCAGTTGCGGCTTTCCCTTGTGTCCTTTCCGCCAGATCATCCAGCAAAATGCCATCGCGCTGGACTTTTCATACATTTTGCGGTCACCATTCAGCGCCACAGACATCCTCTCCACGAATTGCAATACCTCGGCGGGAGGATGTTTACTGTACAAATCTCTGTATCTGCGCTTTCCCTCCAAAAATTGCAATTTCATGAACATATACACTTCTTCCGCACCGAGTTCGATCGCATGTGTACAAAACTCTGTGACCTTTATGTATGGTGGGTTTGTCAGTATACACGGAGCGAGCAGCTTGTCTGTTTCCAGAAAATCCATACCGCCTTCGCAATAACCTCGGTTGTATAAGTCTGTGCTAACCACCTCGTACCCCCGCTTGACCAGAGCTTCGGACAAATCACCGCTTCCCGCCGCACACTCCCATATCTTTTGACTGGCAGGAAGCTTACCGGAATACGCCAACGCATCTATTGCGCGGGGATTTGTGGAATAGAAATCACCACATGCTCTTTCGTGTGAACTGTGCCCGCGTGCACCTATCGTCTTGAAATTGGCAACTTTATTGCCAATCCATTCTCGTTTCAATTCATAATCGCCTCTTTCTTTTTTATATGCGGAATATTGAAACACACCTATGTGTAATAAATAGCAGCACGGCGGCAACCTCCTACATTGCCGCCGTGTCCCGAAAAAAGGGCGAACTTAATACACCCTCCATATCCCATTTTTCAAAAAGGAAAACGGCGGCAGATTATTAAAACCGCCGCCGCATTATACGCACTTTACAATACCATTCGTTGGCTGCGGTTATCTTATTGTGATAAATGGCAGTCGATAAAACACATATTGGACATTACCCATTTTGCATTTTCTTTTTATTGATAGCAGATTTCACCTTGCTACCCGCAATAATCGCACCGAACCCAAGTAGCAAGTTAAGAATTATTCCGAGAGCTTCCGAAGTTGGGTCGGATTTTACAACACCTGTAAAAACTTCCGAATAATCCCCGTTTTCGTTACCCGGCGCGATAAATCCGTCTGGAACGTCGCCAACCGCCGGACCTCTTGTTATAACGTCGCCCTCCTCAATTATTCCCGCTTCTAACATATGCTCGTATGCCTGTCGGTCAAGTTCTTCATAAATCTGTGACATGATTTCATCTTGTGACGGGGCTTGTGACATGATGTTTTCCGGCGAGATTAGCATTGTTGAAATGCTGCTTATTCCCCATGAAAGAACACACAAAACAAGAGCAAAGCATATTCCTTTTTTTATGCTACATTCAGAAACAAATCCTAAAAGCAGTCCTGCGATAATGATGTATGCTATCGGAACAGCAATCATCAAAAAAGCGAATGTTGATAGGTTGTTAATGCCATGCGTCAGCGTTAGTAACCTTGTTGCGAACAGCAGGGCAACAAACCCCGCAAACACAATTACGGTTTTGATTGTAGTTCTTTTTGAGTTCTCCGTGCATTTGGTTTCCGATTTCATTTTAAGTCCGTCCTTTCAAATTTGTGTGCGGCAAACACTATACATACAGCCGCTATTACGACATAAACTAAGCACAACCCACACGCGATACCGGGCGTAATCTGTCCGTAGGCCAAAAGCATACGGGTATGTGCTGGGACTAAATATTTAACGCCCGGAAAAAATTGCATAATCAAAAACAATGTAGAGATACCCATTGCCAACATGAAGCATATACTTGATTTGTATTTCAATGACAATATATAAACAATTCCCATTGTTATGAAAATATCCATAAACGGGAACAGTCCTCCGGTTAATAGCATAGGCAAGCCCAACGCTTCAATCATATCGCCTGTAAACGACCCTGTCCCATACGCGGTATTTGCGACGAACAGATAATAACAAGCAAGCGAGAACAATATAAAAATGACGTAGCACAAAGCCATGAATACCGCCAATGCTATTGTTTTGCCGTATACGATTTTTTTACGACTACATAGCCGAGTTATGCTTGTCCTTATCTGCCCCTTTTCGATTTCAGAAGAAAAAGAGCCGACAATGATAAGTGAAAACAGTATTTGGAAAAGCCCCGTCATACCCAGTAAGTCCCATTGTGCAAGAGCGAAATCCAATGCGCCGGAGGGGGACATTTGCAACAACGGCGCGTCAGTCACAACGGAAAATGTGTAAAATATAGGTATGAACAAAACGGCGCATATTGCAAGCGTTAAACGCTTTTTGAACAGCTTGAAAAGCTTGAAAAGCTCTATTTTCGTTATAGCTAAAACATTCATATAATCCCCCCTATGCCTTAATATCCATGCGCCGGAATACAAAAGCGGATAGAGCCAAGATTACAATGCAATAGCCAACGAATAACCCGCCGTAAAGTAATGCGTTAGTTCCGTTAGGCGTTTCAAGAACGTAATCCGGCCAGTTATACGGTATCAACCGTTTTATGTTTCCGAAGAAATCTGAATAAAGGCTAACAAACCACATGATGTAAGAAATTGCAAAACAGGCAAAGACCTTTAGTTTCAAACCGAGTGCTATTGTAATTGAGGACGCAACGGCAACGCCAATAAACGAAAAAATGATATTCTGCAACTGTACGGGTAATTGCCCGTCGCTGAAAACTCCATTTGCGTAAGGGCTGCTTGATAGCAAGAGTGAGCCTGTAAACAAAATTCTGTAAATGCAAGTCCCTCCATGAAAAAATAAGAACATGGAGGGATTTTCAATGGCAAGAAAGTTAAGTCAAGAAAAGAAAAACG
>JGI994J12354_10004103_pt1 | contig 13235 bp, 10 predicted proteins | sample IntmicLarv3ML3BL_FD_12354 | JGI IMG/M metagenome (IMG submission 12354)
GATCAATTATTGGTGAGTATTTCTCCGAAGAATTTTTCATTTATCGCGGAGCAGAGTTTGAGCGAAATCTTTACCGCCTTTGCTCACGCGGGTATTCGCATTAATATGACGCAAAATTCCGCGATAAGTTTTACCGCTTGCATTTCGAACAACCAACAAAAAATAAAAATACTTTTTGAAAAACTTTCGGACAATTTTTCTATCAAATATAATTCAGATTTGCAGCTTATCACTATTCGTCATTGGACGCCGGAAGCAATTGAAAAAATGATTTGCGGAAAAAATGTTTTATTGGAACAGCGCAATAGAACTACCGCTCAAATGGTGTTGAAATAATTGATTTCAAGATTTTCTCAACCAAAAATTAATTTTCTATTTGTAGTTCTACAAGAATTTCGCTTGCTATTCTTCTTAACACACGAATATCTCCGCTCGAAAAAAATTCGGGACAAGCACGTTCGTTTGAAGTGTTTAATAAATCGTGTTGTTCCAACAAAAATTTCACTCGTTGAGCTATTGCCGGCGCAGGATTTACAATAACAATTTTGTGATTTGTAATTTTTTCTATCGCCGGAATTAAAAACGGATAATGTGTGCAACCCAGCACCAAATGGTCGATTCCGGCATCGAGCATCGGTTTAATATATTTTTGCAAAAATGCAAACGCTTCTTCGCTGTCGGTTTTTCCGGCTTCTACCAACTCTACCAAACCATCGCCGGATTGTTCTATAATTTGCACATTAGAAGCAAACCGCTCCAATGTTTCGTGATACAATCGTCCTTTAAAAGTTCCTTGTGTTGCCAAAACGCCCACTTTTCCGGTTTCCGAATGTAATGCTGCAGGCTTTACTGCAGGCTCCATTCCAACAAATTGTATCGGATATTTTTCGCGCAAATAATCGATAGCAGCCGCTGTTGCGGTGTTGCAAGCAACAACTACTAATTTGCATTTTTGCGCCATCAATTGTTCCATAATTTGATTGGCACGAGCAATAATTTCGTCGGGAGATTTGGTGCCGTAAGGACAATGTAAACTGTCGGCATAATAAATAGTGTGTTCGTGTGGCAATAATTTTATTACCTCGCGCCACACCGACAGTCCGCCAACGCCGGAATCGAAAAAACCAATTGGAAAATCTGACAATTTTTTCTGTGTTTAATGATTTAAAAAAAAGCCGTTATATAAACGGCTTTTTAGTATTTCAATTTAACAAATTTTATCTTGCAGCCGATTGTGTCGGCAATTTTTTATCTGCAGGAATGCCCAATTCTTTTTTCACTAACGGAAGAATATCTACACTTTGATCCTCATTAAAATAAGGCAAAACACCGGTACTAATATCAAACACATAAGTGAAAGCATTATCTTTACCTACTTTTTTAACTGCATTATTTGCTTTTTCCATAACAGGAGCCAACAACATCCGTTGCATATTTTGGAAATCTTGTTGAGCTGTTCGTTCAAACTCTTCTATACGTTGAGTCAATTCTTGCAATTCTTTTTGTTTTTGTTCCAAAATGGCGGCAGTCCAAGTAGCTTGCTTACTTTGATAAACAGTCATTTTATTGTTAAACTCTACTTGTAATGCTTCTACTTGTTCTTGCAGCTCTTTTCCATAATTTTCCATTTTAACTATAGCAGAATCGCGTTCGGGCATGAGCATAATTAATTCTTGTGCATTAATATGTCCGAATTTAAAATTTTGAGCAGAAACTGTACCGCAAATACCGGCAAGTAAAACAAAAACAATTAATTTGTTAAGATTTTTCATATTTTCTATTTTATTTTGAATAACAAAGGTAATGTTTAATTTTTATATCCCAATTTTTCTAAAATTTTATCGCTCAAATCGTAACGAGGAGCGGTAAAAAGCATCGAAGGATTAGCTGCCGAATCGAAGATAACCGCATAACCATCTTGTGTAGCAAGTTCTTTTATGGCGTTCGAAATTTTTTCTTGAATCGGTTTCAGCAATTCGTCTTTTCTTTTATCAAGCGTGCCTTCTTGTCCGAAATAAGTACGTTGCAATTCTTTAGCTTCTTTTTCTTTGGTAATAATTTCGTTTTCGCGGCGTTGCTTCATGTCTTCAGTCAACAATACTTTATCGGCTTGATAGCTTTTATAAAGTTCTTCCAGCTTTTGGTATCTTCCTTCAATTTCTTTTTCGTATTGTTGGGTAAGTCTGTCCAACTGGTCTTGAGCTGTTTTATATGCCGGAATTTTTTTCAAAATATATTCCGTATTCACATAAGCAAACTTTTGTGCCGAAGCTGTAAGCGCCACACAAACTATAAAAGCGAGAGTTAATAATCCTTTTTTCATAATAATTCATTTTTTAATTTAACATTCGATTGAGAACATTAAGTAGTTATCAAATTCCGTGCCATTTAGAATTGCATTCCAAATGTAAAGGCAAAATTGCTTCCGCTAGCACTCGGATTGTCTTTAATTTTGTCGAATCCATAACCCCAATCGATACCAATGATTCCGACAATAGGCAACATTACTTTTACGCCCACCCCTGCTGCACGTTTAATAGCAAAGGGATTAAAATTTTTCATATCCGACCAAGCGTTACCTCCTTCGAAAAACAGGCAAGCATAAATTTGAGCCGATTGTTCCATAATTACAGGGTGGCGCAATTCGACTGTAAATTTATCGTACACGCGACCGGCATAAGAACCGTTTTCAATTGGTGTAATCGAAGAATTGGTATATCCGCGCAATGCGATATTTTCTTGTCCGTAACGGTTGAAGCCTGACATACCATCACCACCAAGAATAAATCCTTCGAATGGAGAATAGCCTAAATTACTATTATAATATCCCAAATATCCGAATTGTACTCGTGTAAACAACACAAAATCGCCGACAACTTTAGTGTAAAGCGCACCTTTGAACGACCATTTGTGATATTCAATCCATTTATAGCGATCGGACGGATCCATTGCTTGGTAATCTGTGTTACTCGAACGGAATAACGAATATGGAGGAGTGGCTTGTATTGTTAGCGAAAAATCGGAACCACGACGCGGATAAAATGGTTGGTCTGTGGAAGTACGGCTCAATACCATGCGCCAATTAAAATTGTGCGAATTTCCGTTTGAAAAACCATAATAACTTTTGGGCCAATCGTATAAACTATATCGTTGCAAGTTAAGTTCATTATATAATTGGAAGAACGAATCGGGCCATTTCAAACGAGTTCCCAAACCTACCGAAAGTCCATAAGTTTCCATCTTCTGAGTCACAGATTGGAAATAATAACTTCCATTTGTTTCACGAGTATAATATGCCGAAAGTGATAAAGACGTCGGTTTTTTACCGCCCAACCAAGGTTCCATAAAACTGAATGAAAACGCTTGATAATATCCTCCTTGTATTTGCAACCGCAAAGCCAATGTTTGCGCATCACCACTTGGTACAGGTCGCCAAGCACCTTTTTTAAACATTCTACGCAACGAAAAATTAGAAAACTTAACTCCTACAGTTCCTACAAAAGTACCGCCACCAAATCCACCGGAAATTTCTAATTGGTCGTTTGGTTTTTCTGTTAAATTATATAAAACATCGACGGTTCCATCGTGCACATTTGACGAGATATTAAATCCGTCACCGTAAGTAGTTAAGCGTTCCGGATCATAATTTTGCGAAGCGGCTAATTCTCGAAGAGAGCGCTCTAAAGCCGATTGGCTGAACAGGTTTCCAGGTCTCGTCCAAAGTTCACGACGAATAACATGCTCGTTGGTTTTGGTGTTTCCATTAATCACAATTCTATTAATCGTAGCTTGGTCGCCTTCATGCATGCGAACCTCTATATCCACGGAATCCGCCACAATATTTACTTCTACAGGATTGACATGAAAAAACAAATATCCATTGTCGGAATACCAAGTACGTACGGAACGAGGATCAGCACCGTTTAGCATTTTATCCAACAAAACGCGGTCGTAAATATCTCCTTTTTGAATTCCAAGATTTCCGTCCAACACTTGTGTCGGAAGTTTGGTGTTTCCCACCCATGAAATATTTCTGAAATAATATTGTTTTCCTTCGTCAACCACTAATTTTATTCCTAATCGCTTATCATTTATCTTATAGACCGAATCGTTGACAATACGTGCATCGCGATAACCTAATTCATTATATTTGGAAATAATATTGGCTTTGTCGTTTTCAAATTCGGTTTCATTAAATTTTTTGCTGCTAAACAAATTCCACAACGTATTAGCCTTCGTTTTTTTCATAGAGCGCGCCAACTTACCATCCGATAATGTCGAATTTCCTTCAAATTCAATTTCTTTAATTTTAACTTTTTTATTTCGTTCAATTTGAAAAGTAACTTTTACGCCATTGTTCATTGTCGTATCGGTTGTTTGCACCACATTTACTTCAGCGTTTCTATAGCCTTTTTCGGCAAAATATTTTTTGATACTTTCTATCGAAGTATTTATCTTATATTCCGAATACTCACCACCACGTCCTAAATTCAAACGAGTAAATAAATCTTCGCGCTGTCCTTTCTTAACGCCGGTAATATCCCACACCGAAACAAGAGGGCGCTCGGTTAAAGCAATATTCAAATAAATTTTATCGCCAACAACTTTTGTGGCATTTAATTCCACATCCGAGAAATAGCGCATTTTCCACAATTTTCTTACCATTTGCGACAATTCATCGGAAGGAACAACAATGGTATCTCCGATTGATAATCCGATATAGGAAAGAATTTGGTCGGTGGTAAAATATCTAACACCGGAAATGGTTACATCGCCTATCACATAGGTCTTCGGATTGCTGTAGTCAAAGTTAAGAGAAGTGGCGGTGCTGTCGGTAGTCTGTGCTGTTGCATAAAATACAGGCAACAGAAATATCATAGAAATGACAATTCGGAACAGCTTTATTGGTCGGGATAATCTCATGCAAATGGTTCGTATCGTTTTTTAATAGCCTGCAAATATACTATTAAATTTTCAGATTTAAAATTAAGGTTTTATTTGTTCGCTCGTCTTTCCGTACCGACGCTCGCGCCGATTATATTCTTCAATAGCTTCGAGCAAATGTGTTTTGCGAAAATCGGGCCATAACAATTCGGTAAAATACAGTTCGGTATAAGCCATTTGCCAAAGCATAAAATTACTAATTCGCTGTTCTCCTCCGGTGCGAATCAATAAATCCGGCGCAGGAATTTCAACTGTCGCAAGATAGGAATCAATTGTACTTGCCGAACAATTTTCAATCGTTTGTTTTCCGTCTATTATATCTGAAACATATTGTTTAAACGCATTGACGATATCCCATTTTCCGCTATAACTCAAAGCTAAAACAAGTGTCATATTTTTTCCATCGGCAGTACGAGTGATACATTCTTGCAGTTTTTGTTGCACACTTTTCGGCAACGCGGCATTGTTTCCAATACATTGTAGGCGTATTCCGTTTTTAAGAAGTGTGGTTGTTTCGTTGCGAATAGCATCGGCAAGCAATTCCATCAATCCGTTGACCTCAGTCATCGGACGTTGCCAATTTTCTTCGGAAAAAGTATAAAGCGTTAAATATTTTACGCCTGTTTCGGCAGCACATTCAACAGTATCGCGCACAGCTTCTATGGCATTTTTGTGTCCAAAAATTCGATTTTGCATTCGGCGTTTTGCCCATCTGCCATTGCCGTCCATAATAATAGCAATGTGTGTAGGAACCTTTTTGAATGTTGTTTTTTCCATTCTTTTATTTTCTGATCTTTGGTTTCTTCGATTCTTTAATATCTGAAACTATTGTAGAATAAGTCGAGCAAGGATTGTTTTGTTTCAATCGATAAGTAACAGTAACTCCTAACGTACCTATCCAATCTCTGTTAATCAACACAGAGCCCGGAATGCCGACATGATAATCAATTTTATCCGAAAATGTTTTGCGCATCATCCATTCTGCCGAAATTGTAATTCGAGGCGCTATCACATATTTTACGCCAAAGCCAATGAGAAGATAACCGCAAAATGTTTCCCCATCATTTTCCGCAATTGCTAAGTTGTTATCTTTCATTAAAGATACAACACCAAATCCACCTGCTAAAAAAGGTGCCCAACAATTATTTTTTCTTAAATCAAAAACATTTAAAGGCATAAATCCGACTTCGCCGGCGGCTTCCAGAAAAAGCATCGGACGTTTGAATTTCCACGGATCACCGTTGCCTCGCAACTCCGGCATGTCCGAACGCAACATATCGCCACGAATTTCGCCATAAGCCAATTGCCCTCGAACAGCATAATATTCCGTAAAATTGTAACGATATATCAGTCCTGCATAGTACGAAAAGTGGCGAAACATCGAATAATTATCCGTCAAATCGCCCATGTAAAAAGTACCGCCACCAATTATTCCCACATCTTGTTTCTCTCTTTCTGTTTCACAATCGGTTTGCGCCAGCAATGCCGTAGAAAAAAATAAAACTATGCAACAAAAAAATATTCTTCGAATTAAAATCATCATATCTTTCTTAACAAGTCTCTCTTTGATTAAATTATTTCACAAAAGTTTAATACAGGTTTCTACTATCTTTTCCCCACGATAATTTTTCACAAATAGTGTTAAAGAAATTACTGCCGTGTAATCGAATGATATGAAAATTAAAAAGCGCTTTTTGTATGCCTATTTTTGTGCCCGATGGAATTTCAATTAATTGGTTATCGATGGTTAAAAACACAGTATCATCGCGACTATCTGCGGTTATGCTCAACACAGTATCGTCGGAAATTACCAACGAGCGAATATTCAAATTGTGTGGAGCAATAGGCGATAACACAAAACTTTTTGTCGTTGGCGACATAATCGGTCCGCCTACACTCATCGAATAAGCGGTAGAGCCGGTTGGTGTCGCTATTAATAATCCGTCTGCCCAATAAGTCGGCAAACTGTTGTCATCCAATTGTACACGCACGCTAATCATTGCAGGGCTGCGGCGTTGCACGCCCACTTCGTTGAGCGCGTACGCAAAAATATCGGGAGGTAAAATATCGCTTTTCACTTCCAATAAACTACGTTCTTCAATTGTATATTTTTTTTCTAAAATAGCGTCAATCGTTGCAGGTAAATCATCGAAAGAAGCAGCCGACAAAAAACCCAATCGTCCAAAATTAATTCCTGCCACAGGAATAGCGCTGTCGCGAACGTGTTGCAAGCTGCGCAAAAACGTGCCGTCGCCGCCGATGCTCAACAAACAATCTGTGTCTGCCGGAGGTGTTGTATCGAAAGTTTCTACCGACGAAACCTCGAAATGACAAGCGTCTTGCAAGAAATCGTAAAACGGACGATAAAAAGAAAGAGCTACATTTCGTGCTTGTAACAAAGCGATCAATTCGTTGAATTGCGCCGAACAATTGGTTGTAAAACCTCTTCCGTAAAGAGCTATTTTCATAGTATTAATTTGGTTGCAAAACTTCTTTGCAAGATACAAATATAGTGAAAAATGAGAAGTTGAAAATCTTTTTTAACTTTGCTCCCATAAATTCTAATCATTAAATACTAAACTTTATTATTATGGATTATTTAGTTTATTGTGTTTTGGGAGCCTCTTTGTTGGCTCTCGCATTTGCTTTCTTCTTCTTTAAACAAATGATGAAAGAAAGTGAAGGTACCGATACCATGAAAAAAATTGCTATGCACGTACGCAAAGGTGCAATGGCGTATTTGAAACAACAATATAAAGTTGTTTCTATTGTTTTCGTGGTTTTGGCATTAATTTTTACGGTAATGGCAATTTTCGGATTGCAAAATGCTTGGGTGCCTTTTGCCTTTTTAACCGGTGGATTTTTCTCCGGCGTGGCAGGTTTCTTGGGAATGAAAACCGCGACTTATGCCTCGGCTCGTACCGCTAATGCTGCCAAAAACTCATTAAATGCCGGTTTGAGGGTTGCTTTCCGTTCCGGCGCGGTTATGGGATTAACAGTAGTGGGCTTAGCGTTGTTAGATATTTCTGTGTGGTATTTGGTCCTTAATCATTTTATTCCCGAAGACATTATTGCCGGACATAAAATGGTTATCATTACCACTACTATGCTAACATTTGGTATGGGCGCTTCTACACAAGCTTTGTTTGCTCGTGTTGGTGGCGGTATTTATACAAAAGCTGCTGATGTTGGTGCTGACTTGGTTGGTAAAGTAGAAGCAGGAATTCCGGAAGACGATCCTCGCAACCCAGCAACTATTGCCGACAATGTAGGCGATAACGTGGGCGACGTTGCCGGTATGGGTGCCGACTTATACGAAAGTTATGCAGGCGCAATACTTGCCACAGCAGCCTTAGGTGCAGCGGCATTTGCCACATTTCCTGCGATGCAAACAAAAGCCATTTTTGCGCCAATGTTGATTGCGGCAGTTGGTGTGGTGCTTTCTATTTTGGGTATCTTTTTGGTACGCACAAAAGAAGGAGCCAATATGAAACAATTGCTTTCCGCTTTGGGTAAAGGTGTAAATGTAAGTTCAATATTAATTGCTGTTTGCACATTTGGAATTTTATATTTTTTACAAATTGAAAATTGGTTGGGAATTTCATTCTCGGTAATAGTAGGTTTGATTGCAGGTATTATTATAGGTCAAGCAACAGAATATTATACTTCTCATTCTTATAAACCCACACAAAAAGTTGCCGAAAGTTCACAAACAGGCCCTGCAACAGTTGTTATTTCAGGTATCGGATTGGGAATGATTTCCACAGCAATTCCTGTTGTAACAATCGGAGCTGCCATTATCTTATCTTACTTGTGCGCGATAAACTTTAATATAGCAGAGATGATGTCCGCCTCAAATCTTAGTTTAGGTTTATATGGTATTGGTATTGCCGCAGTAGGTATGCTTTCAACTTTGGGTATTACATTAGCAACCGATGCTTATGGCCCAATTGCCGACAATGCCGGAGGAAATGCCGAAATGAGCGGTTTAGATCCGGAAGTTCGCAAACGTACCGATGCGCTTGATGCGCTTGGAAACACCACCGCTGCCACAGGAAAAGGATTTGCAATAGGCTCTGCCGCGTTAACAGCTCTTGCTTTGTTGGCGTCTTATATCGAAGAAATTAAAATCGCGTTAGTTCGTATTGGCGAAACCACCATAAACGGCGTTGATATTCTTAAAGCTCAAATTCCCGACTTTATGCAACATTATCAAATATCGTTGATGAATCCTGTTGTTTTAGTAGGTATATTTATCGGCGCAATGATGGCATTCCTTTTCTGCGGATTAACAATGAACGCGGTAGGACGCGCCGCGCAAAGTATGGTAGAAGAAGTTCGCCGTCAGTTCCGTGAAATAGTTGGTATAATGGAAGGAAAAGCCGAGCCCGATTATGCTCGTTGTGTAGAAATTTCGACCAAAGGCGCACAACGCGAAATGTTATTCCCTTCGTTATTGGCAATTATAGTACCGATTTTAGTCGGAGTTTTATTTGGCGTATCGGGAGTTATTGGTTTGTTGGTTGGCGGATTGGGAGCAGGATTTGTATTGGCTGTGTTTATGGCAAATGCAGGTGGCGCTTGGGATAACGCTAAAAAATATATTGAAGAAGGACATTTTGGCGGTAAAGGTTCCGACAATCACAAAGCAACTGTTGTTGGCGACACTGTTGGCGATCCGTTCAAAGACACTTCCGGACCTTCATTAAATATTTTAATTAAGCTAATGAGTATGGTTTCTATTGTAATGGCAGGATTAACCGTAGCGTTTAGTTTGTTGTAAAAGAATTGCAGGCGATAAAAAATGTATTACTGGTGCGTGTGCTTATGAGTTGGCTGCAATTTAAATCAAGAAGTAACATGAAAAAAATAAGCTTATTTATATCTTTCTTTTTCATTTCATTGGGAGTATATTCACAAGAAGAACAATGCGATTCTATCTTTCAAAGCCTTTTCGCAACTGAGAAGTATGCCTATTTCCAAAATGTTGAAAATAAATTACAAGAAATTTTATTTATTTGTCCAGATCATAAAAAAAGCCACTTCCATATTCGAAATCATTACGAAAAATATTATATATCAATTCCCATAATGGCTTTAATGTGGCAAAATATAGCAGAACCACACTCAAAAGAAGCAAGAAAAAATATAAAAAGAATAAACAAAATTGCTGATAGATATTTGACTATTGATAAGAAAGGAACTTCGATCGAAATACCTGAAAAATTTATTCGAGATTGGGATGCTGATTATGAAAATAACGTGAGCAACTTAGAAACAGGATTTACTCTTATTGGAGTAATGAATCATGCGCCTAAATTGAAAAGTCTAAATTCAGCGGAAAGAATGATAATGGCATTTGAAAAGATATTTTTCAAGACAGATTCCACAAGAATAAATTATCATGGTTTTTACTGGGATTTCTATGTTGATTATTTTTTCAACCTTTACAAGACAGAACATTTTAAAACGGCAATTTATCTTTGTATGCTTGGTACAAAAGAAGCGGAAATTACAACTTGGGTAAATAATAACAGTCAAAAAATTAAATTTTTTTATGATTGGAGAGAATCTTATCTCTCAAAATTAAAGAAATAAACTGTGGCTAACAAATAGTTTGGCAACAATAACAAAATAAAAAGGCATACAACAATCGATAGAAAATAAGAAATCCGGCAGTCATTGTCGGATTTCTTATTTTATAATTTCTTCTTTTGCCTTTTCTTCCGCAAGCACCTGCGCTCTCGATTTGCTTTTTATTACCAAATAAACGCCGATAAATACTAATACTGCCGACACCGGTTTTTCCCAAGTCAGCGTATCTTGCCCGACTAAAATAGCGACAAACGAAGCAATCAAAGGTTGAGCATAATTATACATACTTACAGTGGTGGGACGCAAGCGTTTCAATCCAAGCGGAACAAAAAGATAAGCTAAGAAAGTAGCTCCGAAAACGACATAAAAAATTCTTAAATATACATCGAAATCCGCTTCGGGATTCACGGCAAGATAAGGATAACAATAAGGCAAAGCTGTAATAGAAGCAAAAAGAAACATCCATTTCATTAAAGTAATTGTGCCGTATCGTTGCGTATAAGGTTTAATCATTACTAAATACAAAGCATATATTACCGTACTGATAAATACAAGCACATTGCCTGTGAAATCGCTCACGTGTCCGCCGCCGGAATGTCGCATTGCGGAAAGCACAATCAGCAAAGCACCTACGCCGCCAATCAGCACGCCAATTGCTTTTTTGAAAGTAATCGGCTCTTTCAACCACATTGCCGAAATAAGCATTACCGCTACCGGCCCAACAGTGAGAATAATTGACGAATCAATTGGTGAAGTGGCTGCCAAGCCCACAATAAACAAAAGTTGATTGATAGACATTCCAAACAAACTCGCAACAAAAAGCATCAATAAATCGCGCGGCGAAACTTTTTCTTTTGCCGTAAAAAAAGAAGCAACCCAAAATGCCAAAGTAGCAAACGCGAAACGAAACATAGTAAGCCCTTCGGGAGCTACCCATTCCGGCGTTAGCGATTTTACAATCGGGATATTGAGCGCAAATAATACGGTAGAAGCAAGAATAAATAAATTGCCCTGTGATTGTTGTTTGTTCATAGTCAGTTTTAGCGACGCAAAGCTACTAAATTTCAGACAATAAAAAATTCATTTTTATTTGAAATGAGTTTTTTTGTTCTTTTCTCTTGGTAGAAAAAAATCAGTCATTGTGTATTCTTACTTTCTTATTTTACATATTCTTTTGTCTTGATACAAAAGAATCAAAAAATCAAGGCTTGGCTTCTCGTCGACCTTTCAACGACTTGCTTCGGGAAAGGAAAGAACTCGCTACGCTCAAACAGCTTTCCTTTCTTATCCGAAGCTGCGCCGGAAAGGTGCCCGACATCGAAGCCTATGCCAAATAATAAAATCGCTACGCGATTTTTCTGAACGACCTTGTCTGACGAGCCGAAAAACAAGGGAAGACGGCGTTAAAAACTTTTCTTGTTTGAGTTCCGAAGGAACGAGTTTAAAAGTTTTAGCCGTCAATCCGTAGTTTTTTCGTGCGAGGCGGACGTAGTCTTGACTTTCTTTGCTTACTTTCTTGTGTCAAGACAAGAAAGTAAGAGGGGAAACAAGTTTGCATAGATTAGAAATCTGCGTTGGTAGAAAAAATTCAAACAAAAAAACTCGTTCCGAATAGAAACGAGTTTTTTTATTTATTATTGAGCAACTATTACATCATACCGCCCATTCCTCCCATACCGGGCGCACCCATTGGCATCGGATTTTCTTCTTTCTTATCAACCAAAACACATTCGGTAGTTAAGAACATACCTGCAACCGAAGCCGCGTTTTCCAACGCTACGCGAGTAACTTTTGTTGGATCAATAACGCCTGCCGCATATAAGTTTTCGTATTTATCGGTACGAGCATTGTAACCAAAATCGTCTTTTCCTTCTTTCACTTTTTGAACGATTACGCTGCCTTCCATTCCTGCGTTTTCTACAATTTGGCGCAATGGCTCTTCAATCGCGCGTCTTACAATAGCAATACCGGTTGTTTCATCTTCGTTGTCGCCTTTCAGTTTTGCCAATGCATCGATTGCGCGAATGTAAGCAACACCGCCGCCCGGAACAATTCCTTCTTCTACCGCTGCGCGAGTTGCATGCAAAGCATCGTCCACGCGGTCTTTCTTCTCTTTCATTTCCATTTCGGTAGCCGCGCCAACGTACAACACCGCAACACCACCTGCTAATTTTGCCAAACGTTCTTGTAATTTTTCGCGGTCGTAATCGCTGGTTGTGGTTTCAATTTGTTTGCGAATTTGAGAAATACGATTTTCGATATTTTGTTTTTCACCACCACCATTTACGATAGTTGTATTTTCTTTATCGATTGTTATTTTTTCGGCTTTACCCAACATTTCCAAGCGAGCGCCGTCAAGTTTCAAGCCTTTTTCTTCCGAGATAACCATACCGCCTGTAAGAATAGCAATGTCTTCCAACATTTCTTTACGACGGTCGCCAAAGCCCGGAGCTTTTACCGCAGCAATTTTGATAGTTCCGCGCAAACGATTAACCACCAAAGTTGACAATGCTTCACCATCTACATCTTCGGCAATAATTAACAACGCGCGACCGCTTTGAGCAACAGGTTCTAACACCGGCATCAAATCTTTCATTGTCGAAATTTTCTTGTCGGTAATAAGAATCATAGGATTTTCCAACACCGCTTCCATTTTTTCGCCATCGGTCATAAAGTAAGCCGAAATATAACCACGG
>JGI994J12354_10004104_pt1 | contig 13235 bp, 17 predicted proteins | sample IntmicLarv3ML3BL_FD_12354 | JGI IMG/M metagenome (IMG submission 12354)
ATCATCCGGTATGTCATCACCGGCGGGGAGGGGGGGGGCTTGTACTGTTGGCTCAAGCAGGGGGGCTTCCAGCAGTATGGCAAGCGTCTTTTCGTCCAGTGTTTCTACTGCATTCTGCAGCCAAGCTGTCGGGATCGCATCCTCATCACCAGCGATACGGATTCTTTCAAAATACTCAGAAAAAGCCACATCAAAGCGATCATAGTGGGACTCATCCTTGACCAGACAGATCCGTGCCAGAGCATAGAAATCATCTAGGCTGCAATTGGCCAGCCCGGCTTCTAGGGCTTCCAGAAGCGCTAGGTATTCCGTAATCGTTACCGGAACACGCCGCTCTTTCAGGTGCAGAAAAAAATCAACCAGCATGACAGAAAAAAGAGGCTAGCTACGCTGACGATTCATCTGCACAAGACGATGCAGAATCTCGACATCCTGCTCGTTTTTCATGAGCGCACCAAACAGCGGGGGAACCTGATTGAGTTTGTCGCCGGCAGAAAGCATTGCCGGGTCAATCCCTTCCGCTTTCAGTAGCTTTAGCCAATCAATCAGTTCTGATGTCGAAGGCTTTTTCCTGAAACCATTGATTTGCCGGAGGTTGTAAAAAACATTCAGCGCATCGTTCATCAGGTTTTCTGACAACTGCGGGAAATGGACATCGACAATCTTCGACATCGTTTCCCTGTCCGGGAAGGCGATATAGTGAAAAAAGCAGCGACGTAGGAAGGCATCCGGCAATTCCTTTTCATTATTGGATGTGATGATGAAAAGCGGACGGTGTTTTGCCTGGATCATCTGGTGCGTTTCGTAACAGTAAAACTCCATCCGGTCGAGTTCGCGCAGCAAATCATTAGGGAACTCGATATCCGCCTTGTCAATTTCGTCAATCAGCACGACAGATGGCCTGTCTGCATCAAAAGCCTCCCAGAGAACGCCCTTGACAATATAGTTGGCAATATTTGCCACCTTTTCATCGCCAAGTTGTGAATCGCGCAGGCGGGATACTGCATCATATTCATACAGGCCATGCTGGGCACGAGTGGTGGATTTGATATGCCACTGCAAAAGCGGCATATCAAGTGCGGCAGCCACTTCTTCTGCCAGCATGGTCTTGCCGGTGCCAGGCTCACCCTTGATCAGCAAAGGGCGCTGCAGCGTGATAGCCGCATTCACCGCCAGTTGCAGTTCAGGGGTGGCGACGTAATTGGAACTTCCTTCAAAACGCATGACAGTTTCCTGAGTAAAATAGTTGGTTTTGCGACGGTCAAAGTATATCAGCATAATCAAAATGGGAGCGAGCCCCCGTAAATTGGCAAAAATACGGCGTTTGCGTGCCATAATAAAACCTCCAGCGTATTTCTTTCATCTTCTGCCTACACCCGTCCTGCATGAGCAAAATCAACTACCTAAACCTGGATGCCGGAGAGCCTGTTACCTCAATCCGCGATGAATTCAGCGAAAAAATGCTTTTCGATATGACAGCTTGGTTGGCTGCTGCACTGAAAAACAAAGGGTTTATTCCGTTGCCACCCCCCTTTTCCGGTTACAACGCCCTGATAAGTAGAGGAGAGGATGGGCTGGTGTGCTCGGTGTATGGCCCGGAAAAAATCATGCCACCCGAAGCAGTAACAAGAGCAGGTGGGGAGGTGCCGGAAGAGGGGTTGTCCCTGCTGATTTTCGGTGTCGCGCCGGAAAAGGGCGAAAGTCTCTGGAATCTGTTCATACAGGGTTTTTATGTTGGTGAACAGATTATCCGGATGCCATCAGAGCCATGGATCACGATGATTCCGTACCAGATGTTCCGTTACGCACCAGATCCCGGATTGCTCGTCGCCTTCCAGAAATGTGTTGCCCACAGCCTGCTCGACTTGGATAAAAAATCACGGTAGTGAGAGTGGTTAATGTTATTTGTTACATTAAAATTACCTCACATTTCATTGAATTTAAAAAATATTTATTTGCATTGTTTGATCAAGCAAGGTGGGGTCGCATTTGAAAAGTAGAAAAGTAAAACTGCCGATTTCATGTGTTTGAGGCATGCAGGAATGATGGTTGTCGTTCATGGTTTTGCACGAAGATGCAGGATAATCCCGATCTCTCAGGAGTGTCGAGGTTGGGCATATACTGCCGGAGTTTTGCAATAAAAGCATAGCCTGGTGCATTGTTGATGACGCGGTAGAAGAAAGTGCGATCACTGGTTTGCTGGAAACCGAAGTGTCGCGATGCTGCAGAAACGGAAAGTCATTGATGGGGTTGGCTAGCAGTATATTCAGGCTGAGTCACGAGGGAGGCAAATGGACCATAACTGACGCCCCCAACCCTAACTCAATTTCGCATAATGTGTATTATGTTAAATAATGGGGCTGGTGATCAAGATGGATGCGGTAGCCCCGAATGCGTATTCAGGATGGGGGCGCCCCTATTCTTGGGAGGTTGATCTTGAAATGCAGCGCAAGGATACGAATGGCCGAGCATGCAATGATGGCGATCCAGATGCTGATAACAGGATTGATAAGCCCTGTTGAACCAAGCAATTCAATACCTGCGCCAGCAATTGCGGCAGTTGCATAAATTTCGCGGGAAAAAATGTTTGGACTGCTGCCGGAAAGAATATCCCGGATACAGCCGCCCCCGACGCCGGTTACACAGCCCATAAGTACGGCAAACAGCAGGTTGCCTGTCATCAGGTAAGTTTTGTTTGCACCAAATGCGGCAAAAAAGCCCAGTCCGATGGCATCCAGGTAAAGTACGGGCAATTCAAGCCGGTGTATGACTTCCCTGAAAAAGATGCTTGCTACGACAGCCAGAAAAATCATGAGCATATAAAGCGGGTTGATCAGACCCGGTGGTGGTGTTGCACCAATACAGAGATCGCGAATAACGCCGCCCCCAATGCCGGTTACGGCGGCAAGCGCAAAGATGCCAAATATGTCAAAGTGCCTTCGTATGCCTGCTGCCGCGCCACTCATGGCGAAAATAAACGTGCCGATCAGATCAATCAGCAGGAATATGATCGACATTCTGGATGAAATGGCTTCTGTTATTTCGAACATGTTGTTTATAACCGGACTGGTGCAGCAAACAGTAAGGTGGTCATTGTCCCCTTTTCCTGTAAAACGGGAAACGCCATCTGTTAATAACCATAGATATTATGACAGGGATAAAAAAACCCTGCACAACGGCAGGGTTTGAATATTGCGTGTGCTGTTTAGCTGTGCAATTCGAGCTCTGGTCTGATGGCGTACAGTCGCAGTATTTCTGTGTGGCTCAGACCATTTGACACAGATTCAAGCCCAGCCTCGCCCATCAGGATATCCTCTTCCAATTGCTGTTGTCTGAGCAGCGTATCCAGAAAAGTTTCTTTGCCCTGTTGTTCCAGTATTTTCAGCGCATCCGGTGATTTACGAGACCATCTTTCCAGTATCTGCCAGCCTTGAAGATTGATATCTGCATTAGCCAGTACTTCAAGTGTTTGCGGTTTCAGAATTTCTGTTGCATTGTTGATCAACTGATGTTTTTTTTCTTGCATAGTTTACCTCCTGTTCTGAAATTGCTTTTTTTGTTCCAGAGATTGTTTATGCGGTTTGCCCGAAGGCAAATGAATAAATATTGTCCTGATAACGTATTTCAAGACTTTTTTCGTTTCGTGAAACCGGGTATCCGATGCCCTGTGACACTTTTTGTAATATCTGTCACCAAGCTTTATCCTGCCTGTTTATCCGGCGACAGTTTTTTCGTCTTTTCTCGTGAAGTCCATCAGAATGCCAGTGCCTTGCGAAAATATCGCATCGTTTTTTGCACAAGGCATTTCTTCCGGTTACGGAACTTCAATTCGTTTTTCAGCTTCCTCCGCAATTCTTTCCATTTCTTTTCAAGTGGAAAAAACGGGATGTTTCTGCTGGTGGGTGCAGGCTTGGGTCTGCTTTTTATGATTGGTACCTGACGGCACCACAAGAACAATGAAAGGTCACAACTTTCATCAATGTAAAAGGAAATTATAACAGATATATCAGCGGTGTGCCGCTGCAGTGGCATTACTGTTTGTTACAGCGCAAAAACTGACCGCCGAGGCCCTCGCTCTCACTTTTTAATTTACGCTTTTTTTAGGGCAAGCATGCCCACAAGTTCTTCTTCGCAGATAGAGCCATCTTTTTTGCGTGCCGGTTCCCTGTACTTGATGATTTCCTGTATTTTCAGAACGGAAAAGGCTTCACGCAGCGAGGCTTCAGAATAATAGTGTTCCCCGATTGCTACGCCATTCAGGACGGTTGCTGGCGTGAGGCCTTTCAGAGTTGTGTCATCCGGCATGAGTGCCTCAAGCTGCTCCGGTGTGAAGTTTTCCCGCATGAGAGAAGCAAGTTGCCGGATACTGTATCCTTTCAGTATAAGCACCCCGCCAGGCTTCAGCGTATTGGTACTGTTTTCGAAAAGTGTGACACGCATGGCGGGAGCGGCAAAATTGGCGTTGATAATGATGACGGCGTCATATACTTCCGGTTGCCAGTTCCATGTTTCACAACTGGCAACACTGTACATGACAGATACGCCTCGGGATTCGGCCAGTTGCCGGGCTTTGTCAATTGCATTGGCGCAGACATCAAAAGCATCGACATTCAGCCCCATTTCAGCGCACCAGACACTGTTCCGCCCTTCCCCGTCGGCAACCAGCAGAACCCTTTGCCCCTTTTGCAAAAGGTTGGCTCGCGTTTCAAGATATCGGCTGGGGCGGATCGCACGAAAATGTGCTGATCCGGATGAATGAATGGTGGCGTCCTCTGTGTTGACCATACCCCCTCCCGTTTTTGCGGTCAGTATGAAGTCGTATCTCCTGACCGCCTTTTCTCCTTTTCGGACAATCGCGAAAGGGAGAATGCCTGCCTATAACCCCAGATCCTCGTCAATGAAAATGACCTCGGATTCCATGCCAAAAGGAGCGCGATCCATGACAATTGTCATCCGGCATACTCTGTCCGGCGTATTGCAGTTGTAACACTTGTCCCCTTCTCTTGCACAGGGGGTTTTCATTCTCAGGCGTTTGGCATTTTTCGGGGCAGCGACATTTTTGGCACGATCCAGTGCAGCTACCAGATCGGGGGTGATTTTGTTTTTCCCTATGATGTAATAACATGCCTGTGGCCCAAAGGCGGTCATGGCCACACGATTTCCGGTGCCATCAATATTAACGATTTCGCCAGTTTCAGAAACCGCATTGGCACTGGTAATGTAGATGCTGGTCATATTGGCAAGGCGCCGGACATCGCGGGAAAGCACTTTGTTGTGCCAGACCACCACATTCTTTTCCTGCAAAGCTTCGTAAAGCCCCATTTCACGGAGCGTAACACTACCACCAAACCCGATTGTTTTTCGCTCCAGCTTTTTAGCGAAGTAGTCAGTGGCCTCTTCCTTCGTTGAAAAGAACTGTGTTGAAAATCCATGGTTTTCAAAGTTCTGCCTGATCATTTGATAATCCATATACCCTCTCCTTTGCCAGTTTGACACATCGAATATAACATGGCACTGGTTCATTGAAAATGGGTATAAATAGGTATTTGCTGCGTCTTTCCCTTCTTTTTTTTGCAGAGAAAAAAGCCTGATTCCAGTGAGCTTTGCTGATAATATAAGACGTTACCGTATATAGGTTGAGGCAACCATTCAGAACAGGAGGATGAATATAATGAAAAAGCTGTTGTCCGCATCCATGGTTTGCCTTTTGCTTGCGGCCTGTTCCGCTCCGCCTCAACAATCCGCAGATTCATCGGCTGATGTGGCTGACGGCCGTATTCCTGCCCCACCCGGTTCTGAAGTGATTATTCTGGATGTATCAAATGGCGCAACGCGCCTGAAAATCCGCAAAAAAGAAGGGCAAAGCGTTTACCTGAAGTTTTCTTCCGGCGATTACACACGTTTGGCAGGCAGCCTGTCCTCCACAGATTCATCAGCCAATATTCGGTTCAGCCAGATGACGATGCCCAATGGTGAAATGGATGGGCCGTTTGGCCGGGAAATAAGCCACGACTTGCCTGTCAGGGGAGATTATCTGCTTCGTATCAGTGAAAGCCTGATGGCGGGTGATCCTTGGGGTGGTGAGGTTGACATCACCATCATACTGACACGATAGTTGTGGAAAAAAAAGAAAACAGGACTGTTCCCAGTCCTGTTTTTTTATTATTTGCTGCGTATACGGTGCTTTATCAGCGGCTCAGATCAACCACAACCCTGCCCTGCATATCTCCTTCCATGATTTTTTCCGCATAGGCAAGCGATTCTTTCAGTGTGATCACGGAACCGATCTGCCGGAGTTTAGCGGGGTCCAGATCCTGCGCAAGGCGTTGCCACGCCTCGATGCGTTCTTCTCGTGGGCACATGACACTGTCGATACCAGCCAGTGTGATGCCACGCAGAATAAACGGCGCAACCGTTGACGGAAAAGTCATCCCGCCAGCCAGCCCACAGGCTGCAATTACGCCGCGATATCTCATGGCGGCACAGATATTGGCAAGTGTATGCCCGCCCACAACATCAATCGCAGCAGCCCAGCGTTCGCGAGCAAGCGCGCGGCCAGGAGAGTCAAATTCCGAGCGCGGTAGAATTTCCTTTGCTCCAAGTCCGGAGAGGAAAAAGCCCCTTTCTGCATTGCGTCCGCTCGCAGCCACCACCTTATAACCCAGTTTGGAGAGGATGGAAACCGCAATGCTGCCAACCCCTCCGCTTGCACCTGTTACCAGCACCTCCCCTTTTTCCGGTGTAACGCCAAGCTGCTCCAGTCGCATGATACAAAGCATGGCGGTATAACCTGCAGTACCGATCGACATGGCCTGCAGAGGGGTAAATTCCTTGGGGAGCGGAATCAGCCACTCACCCTTCAGGCGCGTTTTTTCAGCCAGACCGCCCCAGTGAGTTTCACCCACACCCCAGCCATTGAGGATAACCGTATCGCCGGCCTTGCAGAATGGGCTTTCCGAGCTTTCCACAACACCAACCAGATCAATACCGGGTACCATCGGGAAGCGTCGTACAACAGGTCCTTTACCGGTAATGGCAAGGGCATCCTTGTAATTGAGTGTCGAAAAGATGTTTTTGACAACGACATCGCCTTCCGGCAAGTGGTCTTCGGCAATCTCCCTGACAGCAGCGCGATAGCCGGAATCATCCTTTTCAATGAGTATGCCTCGAAACATCTTTTTCTCCTTGTTGTGTCGGTAAATCAATAAAAACAGACTTTTTCTGGCCATCAAAAAAAGTTCGTACAAACAGATCAACCGGTTTTAATTCCGAGTCTGTTATGCGGGCATATCAGGGGACTGGAAAAATCCACGCCCTGTTTGCGAGTACCTGTTTCAGTGAAGACTTCTGGAAACAAGCCTGCCAACAAGCAGGCCGATAATTCCTGCAACAGCCAAGCTTTTCAGTGGATGCTGCCGGATATGGGATGCGGTTTTATCGGCGCAGGCACTGATCCTGGCCGGCAGCTCCAGGCTGGCCAGTTTTTCCTGCAGGAGGCAGGCATCGCTTTCTTCGCTTATTCCGCACAAAATACGGCATGGTGTCTGAAACAGACCAAGGCCACATGGCCCTTTTCCCCGGGCGTCATCCCCGATGGAGGCAATCCGGACAGTCTGGTAAGTGTTCTGCTCGTTATGGCTGTTCATGCTGATATCCTTTCCTGTGTTTTGCCACTCTTTATTTCATGCTGCCCATGAGCGTTTTCCATATTGGCATGAAGCGTGCTGACAGGCTGAATGCCAGACAGCGCAGGCAAGCGTCAGGATTATCGTATCAGATGGCGTGCTTTCCGCAAACTCCACATAACAGTTGTGTCCTGAGCTTGTCGCAAACCAGAGCTAAAACCCCTGTTAAAAGGGGCGGTTTCCGGAAAAAATGACCTGTTCCGGTTGCTGGGACGTATCTGGTAAAACGATAAAAAGCAGAGGTATCGGACGTTATCAATGCTGCAGCTTTATTTTCATGCAGTATTGCCTAACCACAATCAACTAGAAGAAAACGTGAGCGCATGGGAACGACAAAAACAAGTCCTTTGACAGCACAGTAATTTGGAAGAGTAACAGCAGGACTAGGGCAAATCCTGTTCAATCCGCTCAGTCCAAGAGCCCGTTTTTTCCCGATGAAAGTCATCAGCCATCATTTCCCTTCCCCTTCTTTGCCTAATGTTATTTGTCATGAAATATCTTTACTATTTTGTTTTTAATCAACTTAATGGGTATGATGAATTCGATGTAAAAATGGTAATCGGCTGTTCCTTATTGAGAATAAACAGAAAAAGCCCCCTTTGTTTTCTGCTTTGATCCGGAAATAGTTGGGTAAGATGAAACTCAAGAGAAATCCCTGTCAAGGTGAGAACATGAGCATTAAAGAACTTGCCGCAAACATCCGGTTTGGTGTTGCTTCCCCTGCTTACCAGAGCAGAAGTGTGGGAACTGATTTTGAAGGCATCCTTTTGCAAATCAGGGATGAATTGAAGGTGGCTGAAATGCATTACAGGGAAGACCTGCTTGCGGCAGGTGATATGTTTTCAGAAAAGTCCGGGTTGAGGCAAAAGCAGGTTCCGGCACTTTTCCGGATGGATGCGACCGAAATTTCACTGCTGGATGATTTGTTGATGATGGCGCTGGAAGATATCCGGCTGTCAGGAAATGAATAAAAAAAACGGCAAGCGTACCTAAAGACCCGAAAGCATCTGATGGTCTCCATCCAAACGGATTTGTCGGTCACACACCTACTTGAGCCGTAAACGATAAGCCAGATAGCCGGGTATTTCACGCAGCAGGGAATGAATTTCCCGCCACTCACGATAATCCGCATGGGCAGTGCCAATTTCTGGCACTCCTTCCATTTCAAGAGCAAGCTCGCATCGTGCCAGGTGGAAATACTGGCTGATGGCAATGGCCTTTTTCAGTTCGTGTTTTTTCATAAAGGCTGCTGTAAATACCGCTGTCTGGCGGGTATCAATCCCATTGCGGTCTTCAATAATATCCCTGGCAGGAATACCCATGCTGACAAGGTAGGCTTTCATGGCAGGGGCTTCTTCCCTTTTGTTTTTTCCCCTTCCACCACTGACAATAATGATCGGAATGATTCCCTTTTCATACAGATAAACCGCCTTGTCCAATCGTGATGCCAGACGGGGAGACGGTGTACCATCCGCATAGACATGATTGCCGAGTACAACCCCTACATCTGCCTGAAAAATCCTGTCATTAAACCCTTTTAATGCAATAAGCCCACAGGCCGCAAGACAGGTGGCAAACAGGAGTGTCGGGAGAATGAGGAAAAGACGAAAACGATTCTTGAGCATAAGTTATGGTTTCATTGATACAAACAATAAGCGGAAAAACAGGTACGGAATAAATCAGACAAAAAAGAGATGGTCTGGCATCCTTCCCCGCCAGTTTACCGCGCCTTTTTCTGTGTCTGCCCCATACCGCCATTCCTTTTCAGCGCCTTTAATGCTATAACAGATCACAGTCCCGATCATTTTGACACATCCTTTCGCCGCATCAGCTGACCACAGCAGATTGCCTGCCCCCTATCCCGACCTGATGGCTGAGGCAGAAAAAATGGCAGAACTGGCAAAGGGGCTTGATCCTGTCGAATACGGCTCTGTTTCTGCTTCGGATGCAAAGAAACAACGGCAGCGTTGTGCCGGATTGTTGCTTGAAAAACTGAAATCAGCCGGGAAAAAATAAACGCATCTTATTCAAGAAAACAGCCCGTTATTTTGATAACGGGCTGTTTGTCGGTCCGGCTTAAAAATCGGTCAGGTTTCAATTAGCTCAATCCGGTAGCCATCCGGGTCTTCCAGAAAGGCAATTACGATTGTGCCTCCCTTGAGTGGACCTGGCTCACGGGTAATTTTGCCCCCCTTTTCCCGGATACGATCACACAGGGCATAAATATCCTCCGTTCCAATGGCAATATGGCCATAGGCTGTACCCATTTCATAGCTGTCAACGCCGTAATTCCAGGTCAGCTCCAGTTCGGCATGTTCGGGATTACTGCCATAACCCAGATATGCTAGGGTATATTTGAATTCTGGATTATCCATTGTTCGCAGGAGCTTCATACCAAGCACATCGGTATAAAAATCAATTGATTGCTGCAGGTTGCCTACCCGGATCATTGTGTGAAGAAAACGCATGATTTTTCCTTTTTTATTTCAGATTTTTCTATCCGATCCAGTCCAGTCCTGATCATCTGTCCAGACCGCTTTTTTCATTACGAGTGATTTGGGTACATCCAGAATCCGCTGGTTATCCGAGCCGCGAAAACGAAGGGAAAGATTGCGCCTTCCAATCAGGAAAGGCCCATCAATGAGTACATTGGCAAACGACAGTAGCGCAAGGATATCCGGATCATTTTTTTTCAGAATCTCTTCAAGGGTATAACCGGTATAAATCGCCAGATCGAGGTCTTCCTCACGAATCATTTTTGCCAGCGGCAAAAGTGCCGCAGCCTGGATTAGTGGTTCTCCACCGCTAAATGTTACCCCGGTCAGGAGCGGATTTCTGCGAATTTGCCCGATCAGGTCTTCTGACGTATGAATTTCCCCACCTTCAGACGGGATGGATTGGGGGTTATGACATCCAGGGCATGCCCGCGGGCAGCCCTGAACAAAAAGAGCAAAGCGCAGTCCGGGCCCGTCCGTTATCGAGTCATTAACGATGCCGGCAACACGAATGGTCATACATTGTGTTTGACACGTTCGGACTCTTCGGCTCGCTTTGCATTATTGAAGCGATCCAGTGTACCCACCAGATAACCGGTAATACGGCGGATACGCTCAAATTTCACGACATGTTCCTCTTCCGTACGGCCACACTTCGGACATTCGTCATTAATGATGCCATTGTAGCCACAGACCGGATCACGGTCGACCGGATGGTTAACAGAACCATAACCCACACCCGCTTCCTTCATGGCGCGCACCACTTTTTCAAATGCCCTGATGTTATTGGATGCGTTGCCATCAAGCTCCACATAAGTGATATGGCCTGCAGCAGTTAGTGCGTGATAAGGAGCTTCAATCTGGATTTTTTCAAAGGCCGAGATCGGGAAATATACTGGCACGTGAAATCCATTGGTATAGTATTCGCGATCCGTTACACCCTCAATCACACCGAACTTGCGCTTGTCCATGCGAACAAAACGACCGGAAAGCCCTTCGGCTGGTGTTGCCAGCAGTGAAAAATTCAGACCCGTTTCCTGTGTTTTTCTGTCAAGGAAATCATTCATGAAGCCGATAATTTCCAGACCAAGATTGCGTGATTCCGGCGATTCACCATGATGTTTTCCAGTCAGTGCCACAAGCGTCTCTGCCAGGCCGATAAAGCCGATGGAAAGCGTGCCATGCTTCAGCACTTCGCCCACTTCATCGTTGGGCCCCAGCTTTTCCGATCCGATCCAGATACCCTGCCCCATCAGGAACGGAAAATTTCGGACCTTCTTGGACGACTGGATATCGAAGCGATCCAGAAGCTGCCGGGAAACCAGCTCCATCTTGCGTTCCAGCTCGTCAAAGAACCATTCGATGCTGCTATTGCTGTTCAAGGCAATGCGTGGCAGGTTGATGGAAGTGAAGCTCAGGTTGCCCCGACCAAAGGCGATTTCCTTTTCCGGATCAAAGGCATTGCCAATAACACGGGTACGACAACCCATATACACAGCCTCGGTTTCCGGACGATCCAAACGATAGTACTGCAGGTTAAATGGTGCATCCAGAAAGGCAAAATTCGGGAAAAGCCGCTTGGCACTGACACGGCAGGCCAACTGGAAAAGATCATAATTCGGATCTTCCGGATTGTAGTTTATCCCTTCCTTTACCTTGAAGATATTGATGGGAAAAATGGCGGTTTCTCCATTACCTAGGCCGGATTCCGTTGCCAGCAGGATATTACGGATAATCATGCGGCCTTCCGGAGAGGTATCCGTACCATAATTGATGCTCGAAAAAGGTGTCTGTGCACCGGCGCGGCTGTGCATGGTATTAAGATTGTGAACCAGTGCTTCCATCGCCTGCCTCACATCACGGTCCGTCTCGCTTTCCGCGTTTTCCTGTGCAAATGTCTGAATGGCTGACAGGATGGTGGCATTGCTGACAATACCGGAAAACACCTCTGTTTCTTTTTCACGGAAAGCTCTGGAGATGGCGAGGCTCGGGAAAAGCCCGGTTTGTGCCTCAATCGTCTCGAAAATTTCCTTGGATTCTTCCTTTGTCAGGGCCACAGATGGAGCCAGTAGCTTCAGGGCCTTGAAAAAGTTGGATACGTAATTTTTTCTGTGGGACTTCGCCACACCCAGTGCCAGACCATAATCAAAATTGGGGATGCTTTGCCCGCCATGCTGGTCATTCTGGTTAGACTGAATGGCAATACAGGCCAGAGCAGCATAGCTCTGGATACTGTTGGGTTCCCTCAGATTGCCATGCCCGGTTGAAAAGCCGCCCTCAAACAGTTTCTTGATATCAATCTGGCAGCAGGTCGTGGTCAGGGTATAGAAATCGAAATCATGGATATGAATATCCCCCTCTGAGTGCGCTTTTGCCTGTGCCGGGGCCAGAACAAAATTTTCATAATAGTTCTTGGCACCTTCCGAACCGTATTTGAGCATCACGCCCATAGCGGTATCACCGTCAATATTGGCGTTATCCCGCTTGATATCGCTGGCGTTGGCTTCCTTGTTGGTCAGTTCGTCAAAAGTCCGCATCAGATCGGTATTGCGTGCACGAACCCGGCTGCGCTCGGAGCGGTAGAGGATGTATTTTTTGGCAACATAGGCATAGCCATTGTCCATCAGAACCGTTTCTACCGTATCCTGGATATCTTCAATACTGGGGGATTGCTCATGGAACCGGATGCCCAGTTTCTGCTCCACGCCTCTGGCAAGACGCATGCTTTCGTCCACATTTCCCCGGTTACATGCGGTCAGGGCCTTGTTGATGGCAGCAGCAATTTTGGCAATGTCATACGGCACCCTCCGACCATCCCTTTTCAGGATGAACTCGAACAGCTTTTCTGTGTCATTGGGGATTGTTTGCCGCTGATTATCCGAATCAGCCCCATTAGTAGCATGAAACATTTTTCCCTGTCTCCCCCTGAAAATTGATAATCGGGGTTTCCCCCGTTATTACCATTATAGCCTTCAATTCAAAATCCTTCAGTTTCCATCCCTTTCCATCAGTCCACCTTTGCTTTTTAAAAACAAATTAAAAATCAACGTGTTAT
>JGI994J12354_10004105_pt1 | contig 13229 bp, 13 predicted proteins | sample IntmicLarv3ML3BL_FD_12354 | JGI IMG/M metagenome (IMG submission 12354)
TGGATAAAATCTAGGGAGAAGATCATGAAAAAAGTATTGATCTTATTAGCGGTTGTTTGCTTATCATTCAGTTTAATTGGCTGTGAGACCAAAGAAAAAGGTCTTTCCAAAGAGGAAAAAATAGAGGTTTGGCAAAATCTTGACAAAATTCAGGGTTTCGTGAGAGAGGATTATTGGAATAAACTAATTATCGTGATAGATGATTATGTAGCAAAAGGTACTGTCTCAGAAGATTTTGAAACAAAATATCATGAAAGATATGAAAAAGCATTTTCGCAGATGCAGACATATAATACCTATATTACAGAATTACCTGATGATTTTTCAGATATTAAGAAAATCTGGGAAGGTATGTATGCAGATGTTTTAGCACTAGATACCTATATTAAGGAAGAAGGTTTTGTGGCTGGGGAAAAAGGGTTTTTACCAATCCCAGTATCCACATCCGATATTGTTAATTTTAGCAATGCAATTTATGCTTTAGAGGATGAACTAAACCCTTAGTTTGAAACCGGAAAATTTGGACCATAGTTAGTTATAGTATTTAATAATAGGTTAGGAGGAATGAAGATGGAAAAATTAACTGATACTTTTGTTTTGAGCAATGGAGTAGAAATACCTTGTGTTGGCTTTGGGGTATGGCAGGCAGATGATGGTGAAGAAGCATATAATGCAGTCAAATGTGCACTAGAGGTTGGGTATCGCCATATTGATACAGCGGCAGCATACAATAATGAAAAAAGCGTTGGCAGGGCTATTAGAGATTCAGGGATTGCTAGAGAAGAAATATTTGTGACTAGTAAACTGAATAATCCAATGCATGGCTATGAAAAAACATTGCAAGCTTTTGAACAAACGATGAGTGATCTAAACTTGGATTATTTGGATTTGTACCTAATTCACTGGCCTAACCCTATTCACTTTAGAGATAGTTGGCAAAGTGCTAATGCTGGAAGTTGGAAAGCCTTTGAAGAGTTATATCAAGCAGGAAGAATTCGTTCCATTGGAGTGAGTAATTTCTGCGAAAGACATATTGATGAACTATTGAAAACAGCAATAATTGCGCCGATGGTTAATCAGATTAAGTTGTGCCCAGGCGTAACACAACCAGAAGTGGTTGATTATTGCCGAGATCATAATATTCTATTGCAAGCATACAGCCCTTTAGGAACTGGCAAAATCTTTGATGTAGAAGAAATGAAGTACTTTGCGGACAAATATCAAAGAACCATTGCTCAAATATGTATTCGCTGGAGTTTGCAGATGGGATTTTTACCATTACCAAAATCTGTAACCCCTAGTCGAATTGAAGAAAATAGCCAAGTATTTGATTTCGATTTAGAAGTAGATGATATCGAAACAATAGCAAATCTAAAAGGTTGTGGTACAGCTCGCAACCCCGATGAGACTAGTTTTTAGAGTTGATGCACCAGTCTTGGTGCTTTTTTATATTTCAAAGAGTTTTTACCAGATATTGGTTGTTTTTTTGTAATTGTTTTTGGCTATTTTTAGTAAAAACACTAAAATAGTGCGAAAAGTACAAAAAAAGCAATATTTTCACTTCACTTGATAGATTTCACGTTTTTTTCACATTTGAGTCATATAATTAGATTGTCGAAAAGTGGGCAAAAAGTCTTTTTTAGTGTTTACTTTTTTTTATATTGTGGTAAAATGTTTGCAGGAGGATGAATAAAATGAAAAAATTATTAGTTGCTTTATTATTAGTAGCTGTTATGTTCGGATGTACTACTGGTGGCACAAAAGATGTTACCAAAAAGGGAACTTTCCAAACAGCTGCTGGAGATGACGGAAGCTATGCAACTGCTGAAGTTACATTAGTTAACGACAAAATTACAGAAGTTAGTATCGATGCTTTCCATGGTTCAGCAAATGAATTCAAGAAAACTTTAGGCGAAGGTTACGGTATGCGTGGTGCTTCTCCAATTGGTAAAGAGTGGTTCGAACAAATCGCAGCTCTTGAACAATGGATGATCGGCAAGACTATCGATGAAGTAATGGCTATGCCTGTATACGCTAAAGATGACAACCACCAAAGTGTTCCTGATGTTGAAGATCTAAAGACTTCAGTAACAATTGATGTTGGTGCAAGCTTGGAAGCAGTTAAAGGTGCAGTTGAAGCTGCAGCAGTTGTTGAATAGTTTACTATTTTAGACAAACCTTTAAAGGACGATATTAACATCGTCCTTTTCTTTTATTCGAAAAAAAGGTATGATATTTATTGTGTTAAAAGGAGGGGTTTTATGAATCGAGCAGACAAAATTTTCATTATCATCGTCATTCTCTGCACAGTTGGTTTGTATGGCTCCTTGAGCTGGCTTAGTGCCTTAGATGCAGATAAACAGAAAATTGCAATTGTTGAATATAAAGGTAAAGAAGTGTTACGAATTGATCTGCGAAAAGATGATACGTATCAAGTAGAAGCAACTAAAGGAACGGTATATATTGAAGTGAAAGATGAGAAAATCCGGGTTGAAAAGGAAACGTCACCTTATCATTACTGTTCATTACAAGGATGGGTCAGTAGTTCAAATACGGCCATTGTTTGTTTACCAAATGACTTAATTATTACGATTCATGGAGTGGAAAATGGGTCGGAACCGGACTTAACATTACACTGATGAATAAGTCCTATACAAGAACCAAAAGACTAACAATCTTGTCAATGTTAGTAACAATGAGTATTTTGCTACAGATAATTGAACCGGTATTTCCACTACCTGTTCCTGGAGTAAAACTTGGTCTAGCCAATATCATGGGTTTAATAACGCTCTATATGTTTTCCTATAAGGAGATGATAGGAGTAAATGTTTTACGGGTAGTTTTAGCTTCAATGTTAAGAGGTATTATCTTTCAAACGGCATTTTGGCTTAGTTTATCAGGAGTGCTATTAAGTACTTTCGCGGTGATTATATTAAGAAAAATAACACCAATGTCTATTATTGGACTATCAGTTGCTTCCAGTGTTTTTCACTGTTTAGGGCAGATAATCGGAGTTATGTTTATTTATCAAACTGTCTATATGGTTAGTTATTTGCCAGTCATGTGGATAATGAGTATTCCAGCAGGTTTGTTAACAGGAACGATTTCGATACAGGTGTTAAAAAGAATAAAATAGGAGGGGAAATAATGAGTTATACATACGTGCCAAAAGGTGTTTGTTCACAAAAAATGGAGTTTGAACTTAATGGTTCTGTAATCAAAAAACTTGTTGTTACAAATGGTTGTAATGGCAATTTATCTGGAATCGGAAAGTTAGTAGAAGGAATGGAGATTGATGAGGTTATTACAAGATTGCAGGGAATAAACTGTGGTACTAGGACGACTTCATGTCCAGACCAAATAGCAAAAGCATTAATTGAATTTAGGGAAACTATCAATAATAAATAATTAACGTTGATAGAAAAGAGGGATATATGAAAAAGATTAGATTCATCTGGGATTTAATGTCCCGGGTGCGCTTGAAACAGTTTGTGGTACTTTTTGTGGTAGCGGTGTATGTCTTTTTGAACTTGCTTTCACCGTTGCTATTTAGTTTCTTAATTGATAACGTAGTAAATAATCAGCCGATAGTTAATCCGCTATGGGGGAAGTTTGCTGAACTACTTGGTGGAACAGCTTATATTAGAAATAATTTATGGATTGGAGCAATAGTTTTGGTTGTTATAAGTTTAGGTACCGGAGCATGTCTTTTTTATCGCGGAAAAACAAATTCTGTGATTTCTGAAACAGTAGCCAAGAATCTGCGTAATAAAGTTTACCAACATCTACAACTATTGCCATACAGTTACCATGTCAAAGCAAAGACGGGAGATTTAATACAGCGTTGTACTTCTGACGTTGATACAACCAGAAGGTTTTTAGCGGGCCAGTTATCTGAAATGTTGTATTCAATACTTACAGCCATTACAGCAATTTTTATTCTCTTTTCGCTAAATGAAAAACTGGCTTGGATTGCTTGTTCAATCATGCCTGTTATTGTAATAATTGCTTACGTATTTAACCGTAGGATGCAAAAGGTTTTTACCGCCTCTGATGAAGCAGAAGGAGTTTTGTCAACTACTATTCAAGAAAACCTAGCGGGGTTAAGGGTGGTTAAGGCATTCAATCGTGAGAATTATGAAATAGAAAAAATGGATAAACATAATCATATTTATAAGGACCTAACTTACAAAGTTATTGCCAATTTAGGAATGTACTGGGGTGCGTCTGATTTGATTTGTTTAGCACAAATACTAGTTGTCATTGTTTTTGGTATCCTTGAAACAAGAACAGGCAACTTATCAATAGGAAACTTCTTTGTGTTTATTTCTTATGAAGGCATGATATTATGGCCAATGAGAAATTTGGGAAGAATTCTTTCAGATATGGCAAGAATGAGCGTTGCGATTGACCGCTTAAAAGAGATACTAGATTCACCAATTGAAGATACTGAATCAGGAGTAACACCTGATTTAAGAGGCGATATTGTTTTTGATAACGTTAGTTTTCAATATGATGATGGTGATAGTAATGTTATCGAGAATATCTCATTTTTAGTTCCAAAAGGAAGCACAGTAGCAATTATGGGGCCAACTGGTTCTGGCAAATCCTCATTGATTCATTTGTTGACACGTTTGTACGATGCAACAAAAGGGACGATAAGTGTTAATGGCATTGACATAACCACAATTCAAAAGAAGTGGTTACGCAAAAACATCGGAACAGTCTTACAGGAGCCATTCTTATTCTCGCGTTCTATTTTTGATAATATTAGAATTGCCAATCCAGCAGCTGAAAGAGATGAAATTGAACTAGCTGCTCAAATTGCTTCGGTACATAGTGTTATTGAAGAATTTGATAAGGGTTACGATACTTTAGTTGGTGAAAAAGGAGTTACGCTTTCTGGTGGTCAAAAACAGAGAATTGCTATTGCTAGAACTATCCTTAACGAGTCACCAATTCTAATTTTCGATGATTCACTAAGTGCAGTCGATACTGAAACAGATTCAGCAATCAGAGATGCTCTTAATCAGTTATCTAATCACTTAACAACTTTTATTATTACCCAGCGTATTGCCAGTGCGCAAAATGCTGATATGATTTTAATTCTAGAAGATAAAAAAATAACCCAACGTGGAACACACGAAGAGTTAATTAATCAAGAAGGTTTATATAAACGGATATATGAAATTCAAACCGCAATGCAGGAAGTAGGTGATTTTCAATGAGTCAAGTTCAATTTGAAGAAAAGGAATATAATACTGACTCTCTTGATTCAGGTATATGGAAGAAAATCATTAGTTTATTAGGAACACAGAAGAAAAATCTGTACATTTTATTTGCTTTTATGATAGCAGTAGCTTCAGTTGATGTATTACTGCCACTCTTAAATAAAATTGCGATTGATTACTTTGTAGTCGAAAAAGGAACTAATGCCGAACTGATGACTTTCGCAATAATTTATGGTGCCATAATATTAGTCCAAGGAGTAATGGTATATAGTTTCGTTTGCCAATCTGGAAAGGTCGAAATGGGATTTTCATATGATGTAAGGAAACAAGCTTTTGAGAAACTGCAATTACTTTCATTCTCATATTTTGACAAGACACCGATTGGTTGGATTATGGCCAGAATGACTAGCGATATTAGTCGTCTTGCTGAGATTTTAGCTTGGAGTCTAATTGACCTTATTTGGGGTTTAGCGGTGATGATTGGAACTAGTATTGTAATGTTTGTCGTCAATTGGAAAATGGCGCTACTAGTCTTAATGGTTGTTCCAATCTTGGGCTATATATCAGGTTGGTTTCAAATTAGAATTCTAAAGAATTATCGAGATGTTCGCCAAGTGAATTCTAGAATTACAAGTTCATTTAATGAAGGAATTACTGGTGCTAAAACAACCAAAACTTTGGTGCTAGAAGAAAGTAATTTCAAGGAATTTGATGCCCTTACTAGCGAGATGCGACATAAGGCAATTAAGGCAGCCCTTTTATCATCATTGTTTATGCCATTGGTAATAAGTTTTGGTGCGATTTCGGCTGGGGCTATTCTTTGGTATGGTGGCAATCAAGTCGTATTCAATGGCTTGCAATTTGGAACACTAATGATGTTCACGCAATATACAAATCAGTTTTTTGAACCATTAAGGCAGATTGCGCGTTTGTTGGCTGAATTGCAAATGGCTCAAGCTTCTGCGGAAAGAGTAATAAGTCTGCTAGAGGAAGAACCTGCGATTGTTGACAGTGAGGAAGTAATCGCAGAATTTGGAACTATTCTCGAACCAAAATTGGAAAACTATCCGCCTATTAAAGGAGATATTACCTTTGAGCAGATAAATTTTAGTTATCTTGAAGAAGAACCGGTGTTAATAGACTTTAGTCTAAAAGTCAAGCAAGGACAAACAATTGCTCTTGTTGGAGAGACTGGTTCAGGAAAAAGTACTATTGTAAATCTGCTTTGTCGTTTCTATGAACCTGTTTCTGGAAAAATATTGATTGATGGGGTAGATTATAAAGAGCGCTCAATTGGTTGGTTGCATAGCAACCTAGGGTATGTGTTGCAAAGCCCTCATTTGTTCTCAGGAACTATAATGGAAAACATCAGATATGGGAAACTAGAAGCCAGTGAAGAAGAAGTTATCGAGGCGGCTAAATTAGTTAATGCTCATAACTTTATTATGAAGTTAGAGAACGGCTATCAAACTGATGTTGGTGAAGGAGGAGGTCGTTTATCAACTGGTGAAAAACAATTGGTGTCATTTGCAAGAGCGGTAGTAGCTGACCCGAGATTGTTTGTGTTAGATGAAGCAACTTCTTCCATTGATACTGAAACAGAGCAAGTTATCCAACATGCGATTGAAAAATTATTAAGTAATCGTACAAGTTTTGTAGTTGCTCATAGGCTAAGTACCATCGTCAGTGCAGATTTGATTTTGGTTATGAAAAATGGCAAAATCCAAGAACAAGGCAACCACAATTCTTTGATGAAACTTAAAGGTTATTATTATCAACTGTATACTAACCAATTCCAAGAAGAACTGCAGAATAAATTATTGAATATTCATACTAATGTAGTTTCATAAACTCAAAAACCAATTTCTTCATAGCGTTTGTTGAACACAAGCTGCTAATTAGGAGGTGAATTTCTTGACTTATAGAAAATTATATTGGTTATCACTTAGCATAATAATTATTGTTTCGGTTTATCCAATTTACATGGGAGTTTGTACTCTAGTGGCGAATTTTCAACAAGGTTATATCGATGCAACAAATTATCAAAAGTACATAATTCCATATGCACCAATATGTATCGCGTTGATTATGTGCACTTTGTTGTTGCCAGTGGTTTCTAGAGTTTTTAAGAAACATACCCTGTTAGCAATAACAGTTCTAGGAACTGTATTATTTTTTGCAACAGAAGTCGGGTTTGAACAAATAAAAGTATTGAGTGTTGATGCTCAACTTCCTCTTGAATCTTGGCAATATAGTTTATGTATGGCTACTCCCGAGGTTTTACAATCGATTGGAGAAGCAACGTATGCCCAAAATAACCCAGCTTATAAAATTCATTTTTATATCATTGCTTTGGTTATTATATGGACAGTGATTAATGTAGTTTGTGGTTTTTTAAAGATGTACCAAGATAGAAACTTTGAGAAAAAGCAGCCACTAATGGTTCAACTTATCTGTGTAGTACTATTTGTAGCACTCTGTATACTAGCATGCTTCACTGCATTTTATCGCAATGGAACGTTGAATATTTCACCACTATCGGCTGGTTTAATGAGCGTGTTCTTCATGGTGTTTGGAGTAACATTTGGTGTCTACTTTGGTTGCATTTTCTATGGAAAAAAGAAAAGTTTATCCATCGTTATCCCAACCTTCATTGCCGCAACAACAACAGTGGTAATGTATATTGGCGAGTTGATTTTGATGGGTGGTGTTCTATTTAAATTTGGTAGTGGCTTTATTTTCGAGCCATTAGGAATGATTCCTTTTGCCTTGGTAGATATTATTGTAATTCTGAGTTCGGCTATTATCACCTATGTTATTGAAATGAAACTGAATAAAAAAAGTGTTAGTCACTAAGAGGCTAGCACTTTTTGTATACGTTTGTAATAAAATAAGTTATCGTTTTTGCGATAACTTACTTCCAGTTTTATTGTTTAGATTTCTTTAACAACAGCCACAGGCGCATTTTTGCGCACACTTTCAATGCCGTTTTTACAACCATCTTTGGATGCATAACCCTCAGAAGCAATAATATTGTTACCATTAGTTGCTTTAAGGCGGAATCTAAATTCCTTTGCTTTGTCTAGATAAATTTCAAACTTTGGATTCGTAGCACTTTCTCCCTTTGTTTGATCTTCAATGCTAGCGACTGGCGCATTTGTTTTTACACTTTCAACACCATTTAGGCAAGAACTTTTAGAAGAATACACTTCACTTGTTCCGATAGTTTTACCATTTTCAGCTATTAGTGCAAACACAAACCCTGTTCTTGTCTTCTTTACTTCAAAAACACTCACGAGACACCCTCCTTTTGTTAGTGTACTTTTCCACATAATATCACTTAAAACTGTTTTTTGTCAATTATGATAGGAAAATGAAGTTTGTTAAAACAGGGAGAAATATTTGAAAAAATTGAATCAATAATTGAAGGTCAACTAGAAAGAATAATTTAATAAATAGGTCTTGCTAGGTATTATAAGGTCTTTCAAAATTAATGCTTACTAAATAAGATGTATCAAGACTAGTAAGCATGTTTTCAATTTTGGATAATACCAGCTTTTCGTTAACTGAAACATGATAGGGGATGACACAATCAAAAACAATTGTAAGATGGGTAGGCCCAATGACTAATCTGAAATCATGGGTCTCAATCTCGCCAGAGAGTTCTAAAATGCAACTTCTTACTTTTTCCTTTAGGTCAAGTAAAGTGGGGTTATCCAAAACAATAGGGTCAACATGAATTACGATGTTGATACCCTCGTTTTTAAGGAAATCTTGTTCTATATTATCTATTAAGTCGTGACTGATTAAAATGTCTACTCTACTATCTACTTCAACATGAACACTAGCGAAGCAACGTAATGATCCATAACTATGAATCATTAAATCATGAAAACCATATACCCCTTCATATGACTTAATTTTTTGCTCAATCTTAGTTACAAATTCTTTGCTAGGAGCTTCACCGATTATTTTGTTCATGGCATCCTTTAAGATGTTGTAGCCGTTTAGTGCTATAATCATTGCTACTACTAAGCCCATAATTCCATCAAGTTGGATGTCCAGAAAATAGGATAAAAGAGTACTAGCAATAATTGCTGAGGTAGCAAAGACATCATTTAGACTATCTTTTGCATTAGCAACAAGTACAGTGGAATTTATTGTTTGAGCGCATTTATTGTAAAAACGGTACATCCAAAGCTTAACTATTATTGATAAAAGAAGTACTACTATTATGATGAATGAAAATTCAATAGGGGTAGGGTTGATGACCTTTGTTATTGATGATTGAAATAGTTCAATGCTCAATAAAAGTATCGAAATTCCTACAACTAATGAAGCTACATATTCAATTCTTTCATGTCCGAAGGGGTGGTCTTTGTCGGCTGGTTTATTACTTAGTTTAAAACTTACCAACGATACAATGGAATTACCAGTGTCAGATAAATTATTAAAACCATCAGCAAAAATAGAGATGGAACTAAAAAAAAGTCCAGCAATAATCTTTGCCAGAGCTAGGCATACATTCAAGATAATCCCTGTATAGGAGGCAAAATTACCGATAATTTCTCTGTCTTTTTGGGTTATTTGATGAGGATTTCCGATTTTCTTATTAATAAACTTATCTAACATGGTTATCACCTCGGTTCATTATAGCATATTATTGAATAAATATATAAAACCCTCAATCGTACTTTATCATTTTTAATCCTTTATCTAGACCATAGTCCTTAATCCAAGTTAAATACTTCTGTAATAACAATACAGTATCTGGATTAATAACATATAACACTCTACTATTGTTTAGGTAGTTTAATGCGCTAGCATCAGTGTATTTTTCTTTTTGGTAAGTCATACAGGCAGCTACTCTATCACAAACCATTTCCTTGACGATGTTTTTAGGCGCCGCGTAGAAGATAACTTCACCTTTTTGGATATCCATCCAGTATTCCCAATGGTGTTTGTTGCGCCCTTTGTGATGTAACCAGCCTAATGAATAACCAAGCACTTCTTTTTCTCTATCTATTGGCGAACGATTTCCTTGCCAATATTTCACCCCAGCAAAAAACTCAACAGGGCTGTACTTGCTTAAGTCATGCTGTATTCCTTGCCGATATAGCCCCATTTGGAAGCACATTTTTGTGACCAAAAACTTGTGTTTATTAATGGTGGTTAAGTGCCCAATAAAACGTTTTACTAATGAAATATCATCGCTCATAGTATCTCCTTGTTGTAAAGATTATTTTACTTCAATTAATACATATACTCAAGCATAATGGCACAATTAGCAGTGTTTATAAACTAAGTGCATTATACTCGATTAAGCGTAAAAAAATACTTATTTACTTTGTATGCGCTTTCTGATATATTTAGGTTGAATAATTATACAATAATCTACGCGGGGAGGCTTTTTATGTCGAAAAGAGGAAAAGTAGCACACGGAGTGCTGGTAGGAAGTATTTTTAAGGTTTTTAGTATTGCACTCATTATTATGGGTATTTTTGGAGGTCTTTTCTCTCAGAATATTAGGGCTGGAGCTGATACTATATTAGTGGTTGGCCAAAAAACAGTTGTTTATAAGGTAGAATCATCTACTTATACTTACAATTTTAGTTCTTTTGGTGCGAACAATCTTCCACCTGAGTTTGGAAGAGTTATTAGTGATGGTAGTACAACCCTTTCTTATGGTGTCCACCCAGACAGAGTAAATTACTTTTACACTGAGATAGGAACTGATGGATACAAGCGAGCTGTTTACTGTTTTGAACCAAATAATCCATACATGAGTGTGGGTGAAGGATATGATATTCATGCTAATATTCCAGAACATTCTAAACAGGGTGCTATTTCGCAAGAACAACGTGATATGTTGGCTTACGTTATGGCTGCTGGAGCATCACAACATTTAGCGAATCACGAACAAGTAGCAACACAGCTTGCTATTTGGATGATTGGTGCTGGACACTACAAGGGCCAGTGGCTTTATGATTTGTTACCTGCAACTTCTGAAAGCGATACATCATTTGGTATTGCTCCAAATGCTTGGATTTGTGCTAGGGCACGTGAATTAATTAGAATTGCCCAGGAAAGAGTAGATAGCGAACCTTCTTTTGTCAAGGGCGCTAGTTTAAAAATGACATGGAATGGTACTGATTATAGTATTACCTTGAAAGATGAAAAAAATAAACTAAAAAATGGCACCGAATGGGGCAATGTTATTTTAGACCAATTGCTTAAAGCTGGGTTTGTTGGTAGCATTAATGATACCAATCATACTTTGACCATTACGGGAGATCCTACAGCTGCTGGAAAGAGTATTTCGCTAATACTAACAACAGCTAAGAAGGGTGATGTCGTTTTTCTAGATGACAAAATACTACCTGGCGATGGTAGTACGCATACTTATTTCAAGTCGCGCCAAGAAATGATAACTCTTCGTTCGCTTGAGAATGCTGAAGTTGGTAATTTCCGTTTGACTCGCGATACAAATACAAGTTTTACCATTACAGCAACAAAAGCGGTTTCTGGTGTTTCATCTACAAACCAACAATTTACATTTACACTAACTCAGTTAGGTAGCAGTACGGTTACTGATATTTTAGCTGGTGGTATAACTCAAACCAAATCTATCACTGGTGCGGGAACTGTTACCTTTAATAGTATTAGTTTAGAGGCTGGCACTTATTACTTTAAAGTACAAGAGACAAGTGGCGGCAATGGATGGATTAATGATACTACTGCTCGTGTAGTACGGGTAGAGATTATCGGTGGTGCTCCGTCAGTTGCCAATATTACTTATCTTTCTGGAGGAGGTGCTACATTTACTAACTATGCTCCTTCAATTAGTACTACTGCAAAAGCAGCAGATGGCACTAAAATAGTTGAACCAAACACATCCGTAACTATCGAAGATACGGTTTCCTATAGAAATCTTGATACGACCAAACAGTATACTATAACAGGTATACTGATGGATAAAGCTACAAATCAACCATTGAAGGTTGGAGGAGTGGAAATAACAGCGACAAAGACCTTTACTCCACAAACGAAAGACGGGGATGTTAAACTGTCATTTACATTTAATGCAAGTGCGTTAAATGGAACCAGTGTAGTAGTATTTGAGAAGTTAATGCTTGGCGCAACAGAAGTCGCAAAACATGAAGACATTAATGACCAAGCACAAACAGTATTAGTAAAAGGAGAACCATCAATCGCAACAACAGCGAAGAATACAGNTGATGGTACAAGTATCGTTCCAGCAGGAACTAATGTATCAATTACTGATACAGTTACTTATAAGAATTTAGATACAACAAAGACATATGTAATAAGTGGAATCTTAATGGATAAAGCTACAAATCAACCATTGAAGGTTGGGGGAGTGGAAATAACAGCTACAAAGACCTTCACTCCACAAACAGCTAATGGTAGTGTAGAGCTAGTGTTTACATTAAATAGCACCTCATTACATGGAACCAGTGTAGTAGTGTTTGAGACGTTGTCACATAATGGAACAGAAGTGACAAAACATGCAGACATTAATGATGTAGCACAAACAGTATTGTAAAAGGAGAGCCATCAATCGCAACAACAGCGAAGAATACAGTTGATGGTACAAGTATCGTTCCAGTAGGAAGTAATGTATCAATTACTGATACAGTTACTTATAAGAATTTAGATACAACAAAGACATATGTAATAAGTGGAATCTTAATGGATAAAGCTACAAATCAACCATTGAAGGTTGGGGGAGTGGAAATAACAGCTACAAAGACCTTCACTCCACAAACAGCTAATGGTAGTGTAGAGCTAGTGTTTACATTAAATAGCACCTCATTACATGGAACCAGTGTAGTAGTGTTTGAAACGTTGTCACATAATGGAACAGAAGTTACAAAACATGCAGATATTAATGATGTAGCACAAACAGTATTAATAAATGGAGAACCATCAATCGCAACAACAGCGAAGAATACAGTTGATGGTACAAGTATCGTT
>JGI994J12354_10004106_pt1 | contig 13229 bp, 11 predicted proteins | sample IntmicLarv3ML3BL_FD_12354 | JGI IMG/M metagenome (IMG submission 12354)
AGTGATATTCGTTAAATTTAAATTGGATACCACCATTTTTAATCTCAATAATTTCACAAACTTCTCCAATGTTAGTGAAGTAACCCATTTCTTTTATTAGTTTAATTTTGTCTCCTTTAAGCAACATAATTTATTTTCTCCCTATTGTTAAACTTTTTATTCCAAGCTTCTACAGCTTGACGTTCGTTTTCACTAATTTTATAATTAAATTTCCCAAGTGCTACCACTATTTTGTTGTTTTGAACTTCCATAGTTACAAGACTTTTATCTGGACTATCAGATAGTCTTAAAAAAAGTATATGGCAATTCCCTTCAATAACTTTATCTATATACGATGAAATACAGTTGTTCTGCTGAACTGATTCATCTTTTATGTCTTGTATTGATTTTGGGTATATAAAAAGATAGTTTTTATATCTAAATTCAAAATCTTTGTTAATTCTATTTTCGAAAAGTTTTTCATCAAATTCTTTTTTAAACCTATTATAATTTCTACAAGCTATTTTATGTGTGGTTAAAAAATGTCTAGGATATTTATCAAACTTGTCACTCATTTGTCCCATCATCCTTGCATAATCATATATTTCCCTGATTAAAAACCTAACATCTTCAATCGCCTCTAATGTTTTAAGTTCATCTAAATACAACAATAATGATTTTGCAGTATATTTGTATTCTTCTATCAATCTATTAAAATATGATTGGGTATCTAAGGTTTCCCAATCTCCAAAATTTCTGGAATAAGACAAAATATAATATATATCCATGTCTGTAAGCCCCAAATAATGTAAATTATAGGCAGTTTGAAAAGCATTTGGATTTGTATTGTAAAATTTTAATATATCATCATTCAAAAGTATTTCTTTTGTTGACATAAGTTTAATCAATCCTTTGGGAATGTCATTAATAGTATGTGAAAACATAGAACTAACATTTTTAATTCCTGAAGAGAATATCTGTTCATATCTTGAATACTTAGGCACTCTTTCTAAAATAGACCCAATATTACAAATTTCATATATCTCTTCCTTTTTTATAAATTTTAAAAATCTCCCATAATTTTTATCTTCACAACACTCATATATTGTCTCTAAGGTATACCCCCTAAGCTGATTTTTTAAATTTTTAACTGTATTGTTCTTAATACCTATAGCTTCTTTTGTTTTAAAGTCATATTTGATCTTTTTACCATCTTCAAAATCAAAAATTAAGAACTGTTTTTCTTTATATACTTTAATTTTAATCACCTATCCTTGTATTTTTAATTTCTTAGGCAAGAATTTCCCCACTTCTAAAGTGGTGGGAGTATGTCACTAATTATTTACTTGTGCTTCCAAATCCACCATTTCTTATACCTTCCGACATATCATCTTCAGTAATAAAAAATTCTTGGATAATTCCTTGTGCTATTCCTTCACCTTGTTTTACTATAAGTATTTTATCTTCATTTCCATCATTTGTGAGTTTAATCCATATATGACCTTCATTATCACTATTACAGTAGTCACTGTCTATAACTCCTACAGTATTGTCTAATTGCACTCTATATTTGAACCCATGTCCACTTCTAGGATATATTTTTAAAACCAAATTATTCTCATTATCAGACGTTTCCCATTTAATGCCTGTTGGGATTTTTATAGTTTTCCCTGCCTTTAATATAAAATCAAATGGACTATAAAAATCATACCCTGCTGAACCTTTAGTTGCCCTTTTAGGCAATTTTATCCCTTCATATATTTCTCCACTAAACGTGTCTGAATACGGATTTTTATCTTCTAAAAAATCTTTTGCATATTGGTATGTAAAACCTTCTTTTGATATTTTTTTAAATTTGCTCATTAGTTTCTCCTGTTATTTTATTTTCTTTAATATATATGATGAATTTTTTGTTTTAATAGTAACTATATTGTTTTCAGCTATAATTTTTTCAACCTTAGTAGTTTTAATGTATTTCTCTATATGCACAAAACTTAAATACATTGGCAAATCTTCTTCTAACAAATCAACTATAATTTCTCTGGAAATCATTGATGAATGAAACTCATCTTCTTTTTTTTGAAGTGTGATATTATCTAAAATGTCTATTATTTTAAATTTCATATTATTGTACATATATCTATCTCCTAACATTGTTTTAATTTATTATCTATTAAACAATTATGTGACATACTCTCTACTTAGCTAACGCTTGAAGTAGGAGCTTCTTGTTCGATACACCCACTGGTATAAGCATTCACAAGCTATCCCTGTGTGTCCCACAGTTCTTTAATACTATTAAGCCATAGGTTTGTGTTCAACTCCTTTATCTTGATTTGATAGGAATATTATGGTTTAAATATTTTATTTTGTCAAAACAAAGAATGTAGTACAACTAACTCGCCACTTATAGAAGTGGAGAATGTGTTGTAATTTTTCTTTCAATTCTTTTTTTGGCAATATTGAAATATCCTTTATCAATTTCTATCCCTATGAATTTACGATTTATATTGATACAAGCTATTCCTGTTGTCCCTGAACCCATACAATTATCAAGAACAACATCATTTTCATTTGAATATGTTTTAATAAGTTCCTCTATTAACCTAAGTGGCTTTTGTGTGGGATGTAACTTAGATTTTTGCGTGTCTTTAGCAAATTCCCAAACAGATATAGGATACCTTTCCGTACTATCATATGAACTAAAATTATATTCATTATAATTTGTGGTTTTAACAGAATTTATTTTATGTTTAACTGTAGACACTTTTCTTTTATGTCCAGTTGTCTTTTGTGGATTGTATGTTGGCATTTTTTTATAAAACACACAAATATCCTCATGGCATCGTAAGGGCATCTTGTTTGCATTCAAAAATCCTGTTGGTTGGGTCTTCTTCCATATTAAGTTATATCTCCAAAGTTTACTATTACTTTTCATTAAATTGGCTGTGAACATCCCATTAGCAAATAAAACAATAGTACCATTATCAGAGATTATTCTTTCATACTCTTTCCATAATTGTTCAAAGGGGATAATATAATCCCATTTATTCTGTGTTGTGCCATAAGGGAGGTCACAAAGTATCATATCTATAAATTTATCAGGAATATTTTTCATAGCTTTCAAGCAATCATCATTATATAATTCACAATTATCTGTTTCATTTTGATAGTCTATATCTTTCCTCCTAACTCTCTAGGGACATAGCATTCATCACAAATTTTTTGTCCATCTTCTACTTCTATATAATCATCTGTTATAAACTCCCCACAAACATCACACTTTATAGCTGTTACATAAGCTCCTGCACATCTAGGACAAGCTAAAAATCTCTGTATGTAACCATTAACTAATTCTTGTGGTTCTCTCCACTCATTAGGTTCTTCGAAATTATGCCCACAATCTAAACATGTATAAATCAGTTATCACCCTCCAAAATTACTATTTTATTATTTTTTATTGTTCCCTGTATATCAATAATTCTTTGATTTTTTGAACCTTTAAATCTTAATTTTAAGTCTCTTTCATCAATATTAAATTTCCCATCTATCAATATGTCTATATATTTATGAACAATTCCACTCATGTATTTATCTAAGGTTTCAAAATTATGTCCTGTCCACATCCATATAGATTTATTGGTATTATATTTAATTTCTCTTAGAAAGTCTCCTAATTCAACAGGGTTTTGATCTAATGGCTCTCCCCCTAAAATACTTAATCCACTTATCTCTGGTTTATTAACTAAATCAATGATTTTATTTATCATTTCATCATTAAGAATATTGCCGTATTCAAAACTTTGGTATTCTTTATTAAAACACCCTTTACATTTAATATTGCAACCACTAATGAAGATGGTGACTCTTATTCCTTCCCCATTAGCAGTATCATATTCTCTTAATTGAGCAATTCTCATATATGAAGAACCCTCGCTTTTATTTCTTCTGTTCTTCCTTCATTCCATAAATTTTCTCCTAAATCCTTGATACCCTCGGTTTCCCGATATTTATTAGGGGAGTAGACTATACTATAATCATTGATATTATCTCAAATTCCTATTGGTAGTCGTTGCGAGCTTCCCATACCTTTTATGGTTTAGAGCTATCTCTCAGGATTGCCTAATAATTAAACTTGTTACTATACCACTGTAATTAGCAGTGCCACATTTCGATTTCTCTAATGCTTAGTATTTAATTCTCTAAAGACTTCCCCTGATATTCTAGGTTTAACGTGGACTATTTAGTCAATCCACAAGTTCTACGAACAACATTCATTGCTGAAGTGTCTTTATTGCCACAGTTAGGACAATACCAATTCAAATCATCATCACACAATATTTCTCCTTCATAATTACATTTATGACAATAATCTAATTTAGTATTAAATTCACTATATTGAACGTTTTCATAGTTAAATTTGATAATAGTGAGTAATGCCTCAACATTATGGCTCATATTTGGAATTTCAATGTAACTTATTGCTCCACCAGAAGAGATTGAATGAAATTGGCTTTCAAATTTCAATTTATCAAATGCATTAATTTCTTCTTCAACAAAAACATGATATGAATTAGTTAAAAAATTTCTATCTGTTATTCCTTCAATTTCTCCCCATCTATCCCTTGTCAGCCTAGCAAATCTATCTGTTAAAGATTCAGATGGAGTGCCATATAAAGCAAATCCTAATCCAGTCTCCTTTTTCCAATCCAGAATTTTTTGTTTAATGAATTTCATAATTTCAACAGCAAGTTCTTCACCTTCAGATGTTGTGTGAGATACATCTATTAAGGCTTTTACACACTCGTACAACCCAATATATCCTAAAGATATAGTAGAATACCCATCTTGTAATAAAGGGTATATAAGTGCATGTTTTTCTAACCTTGCTAATGCTCCATATTGCCAATGTATAGGTGAAACATCACTCGTAACTTCTTTTAATTTTTCATACCTCAACATTAAACTCTCTTTGCATAATAATAATCTGTCGTTTAATATCTTCCAAAATTCATTTATATCTTTTTGTGCTGAAAGACCGCAATCAGCAAGATTTAGAGAAGTTAATCCCATATTAAATCTTCCATAAAGTTTATATTCTCCATCTGTATTGTTTATATCCCCCTTATATGGGGAAAGGAACGATCTACACGTAATATCCAACATTGCTGTTGGTACTGACTATATTATCCCTCGGAGTTGCCAGCTCGTCATCAGGCTCTCTATTTGGAGGTAGCGCTTATCTCTACCCCTACATGGTTACACTCATCACCATTAGTCGATACACATTTATCATTTATATATTCAAATAACCACATCCTTTGCGATATAGAATAATAAATGAATTTAGCACGGTCTCATCTTATATCAACACTTCTCAGCTACACAAGACCTATCCGTTAGCACATTTTTAATGCACACCCTGCAAGCAACAGGTTAGGAGAGTTTTACATGGGCTAAGGATTCGCTTACCCATAGGCGGCACTATATTACCTTCATAATTTTCTTTTAATATCTTAGCTGATAAAAAATCAGGCATCATTCTCTTTGCTACACATTTTGCTGATAGCTCTGTTAAATGATAATATTTACTATTAGGATGAATATTATTTTCGTCTGTCACATACAATAATTTAGGAAAAGCAGGAGAAATATATACACCTACCTCATTTTTCATTCCAGTAATTCTTTGGTTTAGCATTTCTTCAATTAGCATTACTGTTTCTTCTTCATATTCTGGATATTCAGAAATATACATAAATACGGAAAGAAAAGGTGCTTGTCCGTTGGATGACATCATTGTATTTAGTTGATATTGAAACGTTTGAATACCATCTTTTATTTCTTTTTTAAGACGTTCTGTAGCAATTTCATTTATAAATTGTATATCTTTATCTTCTAAGGTATCTTCCTTTTTATTTGAGATATAAAGATATTCCCTAGTTACATCTTTTATTAAGTTTTCTTTTGAAATTCTGACAAATGGAGACAGATGTGCTAACGAAATTGTCTGTCCTCCAAATTGTCCAGAAGATATTTGCGTAATAAGTTGTGTTGCAATAGTACAAGCAGTTCTAAAACTCTTAGGTTTCTCGATCATTTTCCCATTAATTACTGTACCATTTTCTAACATATCTCTTAAATTAGCTAAGCAGCAGTTAAAACTAGGGTTTAAATAATGTCCTAAATCATGGATATAAATTAATCCATCATTATGTGCTTGAGTTATGTGTGTAGGCAGTTTCATTCTCAAAGATAAATCTTTTGAAACTTCTTCTGCTATTAAATCTCTCATTGTTGAAATTAATACTGGATTTTTATTAGAATTATCTTTAATATCTGAAGCATTACCTTTAATGATTTTTAAAACCTTATTGTCAATAGTATTCTGTTTTCTTTGGTTTTCTCTAGTCGCTTTGTAATTTTCATATGCTCTAGCAGTAAATTTGTGCCCCTTTTTTATTAATTTTTCATATAATAATGTTTCTATTTCATTAATACTAATTAATATTTTATTTTGTTTTTCAAATTCTTCTTCAATCTCTAAAGTAATATTATTAGCTATCCCTTCTTTAATATTCCCTGATCCAAATTCCATAGCTTTTAATATGGCTTCTTTTATTTTATTTCTATCAAAATCAACTATCATCTCATTACGTTTAATTACTTTCATAAATTCTCCTTAAATTTTGTCATTAAATTCCCTTCCACACCTTACTTCTCCGAATTTGTAATAATATAATGGGGATTATGTATAATATTTAATAATTTTTCTTCTTCATACATGCCAGTTCTTCTATTATACAGCCCCTTTGGAGTCAGGATATATGTGTCGTAAGATGAATTTCGTGTGTCGATTCCAAAGCTTTCACTTCGTTGTGGTACTTCATACCAATTTAATTTTAGTAGATAACATAATTTTTTACAAAATTGACTAGTTATTTTATACCCCTCCTATTAGTCAAGTATTATTTCACCATTATACTATTTATATTTTATTTTGTCAAGCAAATTAGTTTAATAGGTATTAATATTTTCTAAAATCTCCATTTCATTATCATCAAACCCATTCTCGCTTAATTTTATTAGCATTTTAGAAATTTCTTTTTTAGAAATATCAAATCCTTTATCTTTAAATTTCGGTATTCTCATTATAATCCCACATATATCTCTTGCCCTATCTTCATTAAAATGTATTTTGTTATCAATTAGAGAATTCCATTCACTAAAACATTCGACTTTATCGCCGTATTTATATGAAAACATATTATGTTTAAAATCAAACTCAGAAACAACTTCTTTTGGTGTTCCAATATACTTAATAATAATTTGAAATTTCTCATTAAAACTAATTGCATATTTCGATAAACATATAGTATTTCTATTATACATACCTGTCAAACAGTTTCCAACCTCCCTGTCTTGTACATAGTCTTTAAAGTAGGCAATAAAGCTGCTTACTAAATGAACATCATCCAAAAAGAAGTCATAATCATTAACTTCTAAATTATTATAATGACTATATATTGCCCCTCCTGCTATAAAAGCATGTTTTTTAAATTCTTCTTGAAATTTTGATGGTAATATTTTGCATATTCCCTCAAATGCTTCATCTAATTGTATTTCAATTCCTAGTGATTTCTTTTTGCATAACATTTCTTCAGTCCAATCTTTCATTTTAATATCCTCCTTTAACTTTATATCCTATTAACCAATCTTCAAATTTATCTGGAACTTCTACATATATTTTCTTACCAGTTTCAGAATTTATATCTCCATTTGGCTCTTTTTTATTTTTTCTATCAGTTTTTACTATATATATAACATCTTTTTCATTAAAAGGTTGTTTATTGTATTGGTTCGTCCACATTTTTAAATCCCAAAACTCTCCACTATTCATTTCATAGACTTTCATATTAACAATACTTTTTTTTACATCTAGTTCATAGACATAAAATAAATTTCTATTTACTCTTTTATCTTTCGATAACAATATATTCAATACATCTTTTTCATTATCTAATTTTTCTTTAATAGTTAATTCTCTATATGGTATTTTTTTTACCAACTCATCAAGTAATTCTTTACTATTGAGCTTATTGATTTGTTTTGTTGTTTCATTCCCATATTTTTTTACTAAATCAATATCAATATTATTTTTAATAACTTTTTCTTTTGAAATAGATTTTGTTTCATTGAATAATTCATAAAGTTTTACGATTTCTAAAAGAGTATTAACATCTCCAAACTCTGAAAAGTAATTAATTTTGATTAATTTCTCTAACACTGTTTTATTAATTGAAGATTCAGTTATATCTTTGACTATATGTATAAAATTATCATATTTATTCAGTCCTAATTCATATAATTCACGTGCTACTTTTTCTCCAAATCCCTTTAAACTAGATAAATTAGGATAAATAGTGTTATCTTCTAAATCAATTTTTACTTTTCTATTATCTTTACCAAATTTATATTGACCTAATTTAAAATTGTAAAAGTTGACAGCTTCTTTTAACAGTGCCTCTATTTTGTCTTTTTTATTTTTTTCTTGGTAATGGTTTATAGCTACTTCATAAAACTTAGTTGTATGATGAGCTTTAAACCATGCCTGATATAAACTATCTCCTGCCATAGAGAACGCATGAGGTGAATTAAAAGAATAAGCAGCACTATCTTCAATAACATTCCAGACCTTTTGAAAATTTTCTAAGTTGCTAAATTTATTATTCCATTGAATTTCTAATTCTTTTAAAAGAGCATCTTTTTTCTTCCCTTTTAATGTTTTTTTAGAAATGGATTTAATTACACTATAAGTTTCATCCATAGATATACCTAAAAAAGACAATATTTTCATAATAGATTCTTGATATAACATAAAATGAGCACTATCTTTTAATAAACTATCTATTTGTTCTTCACCAGTTGTATAAGATTGCCTATCTAGGAAGGTACTTAATAATGATGAGAATCCTGGACGTATAGCAGCAATAAAAGCACTTAATTCAGCTATATTCTGTGGTTTATATTTTTTTACTTTATTTGCTGTGGCTTCTTTTTCACATTGGTTAACACAACAAGTAATTCCTTTTTCATAAATTTCCCATGTTTTTTTATCATTTTTAACCATTTTCTTCAAGTCTTCAAATGTTGGAACTTCTTTACCTATGCTTTCAAAAAATTTATTAGTTAAATGTACACTATCTACAATAAGAAAATCTTCTTTGACATATCCAAACCCATCAAGATCATTTCCTTCTATACAAGCACATAAAGTTCTTTTCCCTGTCGTTTCAGAAACAGCACTTATAAGACCTATTTCCCTTCTTATATCTCCATCAAACAACATATAACCGCAAGCATGACACTTTAAATTAATTACTACCCCTTGATAATCTTTGCTTTGCTTATATAAAGACATATATTTTTCTGGTATGAAGTCTTCAACTTTTATAAATTCCTTCTCATCTTCATCTGCATATTTGAGTTTTTTATTATAATCATCAAGATATTTAGAAATTTGATTAGCATCTTGAGAAGATATATTATTTGCTCTTGCATATAATTGCCATGCGTTTTTCTCTTTTAACTTTTCTATTGCCATTAATGGATAACATCCATGTTCCCCTATGAGTTTCTTTGCAGCATTTATAAAAGGTTCTTGAGTTGCAACATTTAAATCAATGTCAGGCATTTGCCCCGATAAAATTCTTTCTTTTGTTAGAAATCTTTCTGGATAGATGGGAATTTCCGCATTAAATCTATCTACAGTTGTAAATCCTAACAATTTATTTGTAATAAATGAAGCTGAACTACCTCTTGATGTTGTTGTTAATATTCCATCAAAATTCTCTATTGCTTCTTTTACAATATCATGGCTTGTTATAAAATAATCTACAACCTTACTCTCAATTATTTCATTTACTTCATATCTAATTCCATTAATTTTTTCTTTTGATTTTAAAAATTCTTTTTTGAAATTTTCATTTAATATTTTTTTATAAATTTTACATTTTTCTTCATAAGATTTTTCTGGATAAAGAGAAGGAATTTTAAAATGTTTATCTAATATAATATCTTCACATTCATTTACAAATATATTTGTGTTCATAATAGAAAGCAGAATTTCGTCATCAGAAAGAACCCCTTGTTCTTTAAATCTTTCTATAACACTATAAGTATCAGGATAATCCATATACCAACCCTGTTCTTCCTCATATATAATGCCTTTATATTTCAATATCTGATCTCTCTTTATACTATTTTCAAGAGTTAAATAGTGGCTATCTAAACCACATATAATTTGTAAATTATATTTATTAGAAATTTCTAGGATACGTTTATTTAATTCCTTCTGTTGAACGGTATTATGATTTTGAACTTCTAAAAAGAAATTATCTTTAAAATGTCTAGATATTTTAAACCATATATCTTCTGAATCTTCATATTTCCATCCTGCCAAACATGCAGAAGTAACAATAATATTTTCTGGTGGAATATTTAATAATAATTCTAAATCTATTCTAGGTTTATAGTAATATCCTGTTTCATTCGCTAAAGATAAAGCAAAGTTAATATCTTTTCTTCCTTCAGAATTTTTCGCAATTAACATAATATGGCAGTTTGTTCTATCTTTTTCAAATCTATCTTTCACCCAATATGCCTCTGTTGAATGTCTGTATTTTAAATTAAATTCCTCTTTTTCTGCTGTTTTATATACTAGAAATTGATTCCCTTGACTCCCATGTTCTCCTGAATACAAACATTTACCTTTCAACTCAAGTATTCTTTTTGCATAGTTTTTAATTGGTTCTGCACAATCAGGAGTACTTATGTTGCTAAAATCCTTATGGCAATGATAATTTTCAAGATAAAAATTCTCTAAATAATCTTCAGGAGTATATGGAAATGGAAACTTTATTTTTTTGATAGTTTCTTTTATTTGTTCTAAAGAATACATTATTCACATCCAATCTCGTCACATATTACTTTCAACTTAAAACTTCTCCCTAAAAATCCTGAATCTAGTGTTCCAACAGCTATTAAAGGTTCATTTATAAATGATAATTCCTCCATTTCATCAAAATCTCCTGTCCAATTCCATTTTATTATTTGCAAATCATCTCTTGGATTAATTACTAAATGTTTTCCTTGGCTCATATTTCCAACAATATATTCATCGATATTTTTAATCAAAAATGTGATAGAAGGAAACCCTGTTCCAGAAATTTTATTAACTTCTTTTATTTTGTCTACTAAAAATCTGTTTATGTCTTTTAAACAAATAATGGCATCTACATAAGTTATATTATCTTTTTCAATTTCAAAATGATTATTAAATTGTTCATCTAAAGAAGTTTTAAATTCTTCAAAATCGTCTTTTTTTATAGAAATACCAAAAGCCGATTCATGTCCATTGGCTTCAGCTAAAAGAGTATCATTGCATAATTGGTTAAAATTTTCTATCCCTATTGCTCTAACAGAACCGCTATATCTAATATTATCTCTATCTTTATCTTGAAGTATAAATATTGGTTTTTTATAGACATTTAATAGTTTATTCCCTATTAATCCTGAAATTCCATATTCTGTTTCTATAAAAAGATAGATAATATTATTATTTTTTTGGCTTTCACACTGTTCTAAAAGAGAAGGTAATAAATTTTCAACTTCTTCATTTTGTTTTTCTTTGCAATTTTTCAATATTTTCAAATGTCTTAAAATTTCTTTGTTATCATCTATAATAAATCCATTCATAGCTATTTCATTCTCACCCATTCTATTCGCCGCATTGATTAAAGGGGCTATACTAAATGAAATAGCTGTACTATTAAAAGGGAATGAGCCAATTATTTTTTTTATCATAGGATTAATTACTTTTTTAAACCCTAAATTTACTATATATCTATTTTCCATACTATTTTCTGATAAATCTGACATATCAGCCACGATCCCACAGGCTGCTAAATCTACTAATTCATCTGCATATTTTGTTTTCTGTAATTTATCAAGATATTTACAAACCTTCCACACAACACCTGAACCAGAAAGAGCAGGATTAGGATAGTCTATTTGAGACGAAACCAAAGTAACATAATCTTGATAAGGGATGTCATCTTTTACAATATGATGATCTAGAATTACAATTTTTATTTTATCTTGTTTTAATTTCTCATAAGAGCTACAATCACTATCTAAACTATCTACTATAATGAGTAAATCTATTTCTTTAAACCTATTTAAATCTTGTCCTTTTAATCCATGTTGTTTGTCTTTATTTATGAATGGAATTATATTTTTAGTAAAATTTGATAAATACCTGAACATAATACTCCCTGAAGATATTCCATCTAAATCTGTATCAAACAATATCCCAATTTTGCTGTTTTTTTCAACTTCTGATAGTATAATTTGAGATGCTTTATCTATATTTTTAAGCTTTAAAAGTGGATGTAGATTTTTTTTAAAAGGTGTTAGAAATTCTTTTTTATTTTTTATTCCTCTCTCATATAATATAGTGTCAATAATTTGTTCAGTTCCCATACTCCTACAATCATTTAAGTATTTATATTGTGTCAAATTATACTCCTTTCAGTTGTCATTTTTTTCTTCAAAACTCTCGGGTAATATGTTCTATTCTTATGATAATCCTCTTGTTTTCTTACCTCTCCTAATATTTGTTTTAATTTTTCTAAACTTTTCTTATCATTCATATAAAACTTATATAATGGCTCTAATTCTTCCAGTCTATCCTTATAATATCTTCTATCTTTTCTATTTTCACGCAATTTAGTTGCTAATTTTGACCGTTCTCCTGTTTTTAGATTATCTATTTCTAAACTATGCAGTATATCTTGAGTAATTTTATCTTGTCGTTTAATTTCTTCTATATAACAGTTGTTTAGCACTTGTATATCTTTAAATATATTTAGAAAATTTGCTATTTCATCAGATACTTTAAGTTTGTTTTTCATTTTTTCATTACCCATTCCTTCACAACCTTATTTATTACCGCTATTCATTTCGTCAACCTTTTCAAAAATATAATCCATAACTTCTTTTGCCCCTTGCCCTGCCACATTGATGTTATTAGTCGTTACGTATGATGCTGCAAGCATTTTATAGCTGGTTGATGTGCTGGGCATCATTAATGCAATTATTAGCGATATTGCTATGATTTTTAACGTTGTACTTATTAGCTTGCTTCGTTCTGCCTTTTCTTCCGCATCAAGGTAGTCACCAGCTGTCTC
>JGI994J12354_10004107_pt1 | contig 13227 bp, 10 predicted proteins | sample IntmicLarv3ML3BL_FD_12354 | JGI IMG/M metagenome (IMG submission 12354)
ATATATGGCAAGCTAATGACAGTCTATAATATGGGGGCTTGCTTATGAATACCGTAGAAACCGTCATTCACCGAATCGAAGAACTATGCCAAGAGCGCGGCATCACCGTAAATGCTCTCAGCTACATTTCTGGCGTATCCAACTCAACCATTCGAGGCATTTTCTATAAACGCAGCACCAATCCCGGCGTTGTCACCATCAAAAAGCTTTGTGACGGCCTTGGCATCACCTTAGCACAATTCTTCGACACCGAAGCCTTCAACAACCTAGAACAAGAACTAAAATAACCCACACAAAAAAGCAGGCACAAAGAGTCACCCTCTTCGCGCCTGCTTCTTTAAGTTCATCTCCAGCCCCGTGTAGGGACGGGTCGTTGGCACTAATCGATTCACGACTCGCCCGTCCCCGCGCTACTCATATATTCGCATCACAGAACTCCCCGGATAATAATGCCGCAGAATCGCCTCGCTCTCAAACCCCGCGTCAATCATGCCCTTCACACCGTTCTGGCTCATGCCCACGCCATGCCCATTCCCGCCGCCGTGGAACAGCACGGACACCAGCCCGCCGCTCTCATCCCGCGTCTCATCCATCGTGAAAAACGCGCTCGGCATCAGCGTGTAGTTCGCCACCGTCGTGCCGTCCTTCCGCGCCAGCACGATGTCCGCGCCGCCCGTATACTGCACAGGCGCCAGCAGCATCCGCATGTTGTATTCCGTGTACACCAGCACCGTTGCCGCCGTGCCGACGATGCGGATGCACGTCAGATTCCCGCCCGCGCCGCGCGAGACAGGCTCAATGCTCTGCACCGTGCCGATGCTCTCAATCGGGCGGCTTGCGTATGTACCATCCGGCTGCAATGTCCTAATGAACTTCGGATTCGCCTCGTACCGCGCCTTAATCGCACGGTTAACCGACGCGCTTAATTCCGCCGCCGTCATCGAAACGTTCCAGCGAAACCACGCGAATGCGCTGTCATAGCTCTGCACATTCCAGTCCTTCAAGAACTTCGCCGCCGCATCCTCCGTGGACAGGTCGCCATGCTCGCCCGCCGTTGTCTGCTTCACCGCACTCAAATAGGCCGCCGACTCCGCAGGGAACTGCATCGTTGTGCCGTCTGCCCATACATCCCCCGCATTGGCCGTCATTCCCGCCGATGTCGAGAAATAATTCGCGCTGATAACCGCCCCGCGATAGGACAGACACTTGCCCGCCGTCTCATTCACCGCCTGTATCGACACCGCATTTTCAGGAATGTTGTTGTACACCTGACAGAGCACCGAGTCATCCACATTCGCGCCGTAGCGGTAATAGCGGTTCGCGTACATCTGGTTATACGCATAGCTCCGCGCGGTGATTGCCTGCACCTTGGAGGCCTCAACCCCGTGCCCCGACGGCATCTCGCTCGGCACAACGGCATACAAATACTCCTCCAGCGACAGCTCGTTCACCACGATATACCTGCCGTTCTCGCCCCGGGCAATCTCCAGCGTGCCGCGATACGACGGCGACGCACCGTTCGGCCAGTTCCGCTGAATCGTCGTCACCGTCAGCCGCCCATTGTTGATTGGCGCGATATACAGGCGATTCTGCCCGAACAAATCACTGTTCGACAGCGGCGACACCAGCAGGCTCTCCCCCGCGCCGAACAACACCTCTTCCGTGCCGCACGACATGATGAACCCTGTATCCGACATAATCTCCACCGCGTCATGCTCGTACCCGCCATACCCCGTCGTGCTCAGCACCACGCGAATGCGGTCAGGCGAAGGCACCTTGTCAAGCACTGCCGCCACGGCAACGCCATCCTTCAAGATGAACCGCGCCGCATCCGTGCCAATGGTCAGCGCGTGGATGCTTTTCCATTTCGGCGCGCCATCTGCTATAGAATAAACCTTCAAATCGCCTGCCGCAGGCAGAATGCCCGCCTCCTTCAGCTCAATCTGATTGTTTGCCATCCGCTTCAGCGCACCCGAAACCTCTTCCGTGTACACATCCACGCGCAAGGCATTGCCGTCCTCCACCTGTATGTCGCAGATACTTCCCGCAGGTGTCGCCGCCGCCGCGGGCATCCCCGCGCCCATTTCGTATGTACGCTCTATGCCGCCCGTGAATACGGTGATGCTATCCGCCGCACGCGCCACGATATACGCTGCGTGCATCGTCGGCTTCTCGTCCGCAATGCCAATCACGGCAATGATGTCCGTTCCCTTGCGAATCACCTGCACCTCTTTGTCCAGATACGCTTCCATATGTAAGCCCGCGCACGCCATCGGCCCATCCGCCGTCATTGCCTGCCCCTCAGGCAGCGCGGGATGACTCGCCGCCGTCGCCAGAATAACCGCTGTGTCCACTGTCACGCCAAACCGCGCCGCCATGTCGCCGCCGCTCATCGCCTCCAGCGTCTGTATGTAGAAATCCGCCCACAGCGCGTAGGATATGGGCTTGTCCGCATTCTCCTCCGTAATCTGGATGCGGATGGGATTCTCTTTGTTCAAATTATCCAGCAATTGCTGCGCCTGCCGCACTGTCAGCGGGCTTTCCGGCCAGAACGACTCGCCGCCGCCCGACATCAGCCCGAACTGCACGCAAGCATTCACAAATCTGTCGTACCACGCATCTGCCGTCATGTCCGCGAACGCAATCTCGCGCTCCAGCGTGTCAATCGCGGGTCTGTCGCCATACGCCAGCGCCAGCATCTTCGCCACCAGCGCCCGCGACACAGGCAAATCGTCCCCCAGCTGTATCAAATGCGAATACTTCGGCGCGGCGGGCATTTCTGTCTCCGCCGCATCGTTTGCCGCCGTCGCCATACCCTCTGTCTGCTCATTAAACACAGGCGCAGTCTCCCCGCCGCAGGCAGACATTCCCGCCGCAAGCATCAAGCAAAGCGCCGCCGCCGCAATCTTCTTCCCGATTCGTTTCATCCTTCGATTCACTCCTCATATCTCTGTTGTATATACAGCGGACATGTCCGCCCCTATTACCCTATGCCTGCCGACAGTAAAATATGAAAAGCGGCTGCGGAAAATTTTCCGCAGCCGCTCTATGCTTTATCCAGCTCCCAAAATGCCGTTACCGCGATTTTGACACCTTAGCGTTGGCCAAGGTGGGTTCCCCCGCCGCTGTGCTTTGACTTCCCCCGCCCAATGTTGCCGGGAATTAGCTTGAGGCCTGTCATGCGCCGCGTAAAGAAGGATCCCTATTAAAAGTTGAAGGTTCAAAATAGCGGGAGGCGAACATCCCAGGATGTAGTAATAACCTTAGAGAATCACGAGCGAAGGAGTGGCTTTTGCACGGTTCAAGCAAGAGACGCTTCTCCGCGACGATGATTCTTTTTGGTTATTACATTGCTTCCTACCTACATTATACCGCATCCCTCTGCATTTTACAAGTCGAACTTCCTACCAAATTTCGGAATTTATTAATCGACCGCGCCGCATCAGCCCCCGAACCGCTTCTGCAAACGAATATCCTCGCCGACACAGCGCAGCATCGTATAGCTCCCCAACAGCCGTGAAATCACGCGGTCGGAATACTGCACCTCCAAGTCTGCGGGGGCGAGATTCGTCGAGATGATTGTCGATTTCCGATTTTGCAAGCGTGTGTTGATGAAGCGGAACGTCTCCGCGCTTGTCAGCGACGTAGAGAATTCCGTGCCCAAATCGTCGATGATGAGCAGGTCTACATCCAGCACCATCTCGATATATTCCTCCTGCGATTCATCGTCGTCGCGGCGAAAGCGTGCCTTTTCGGCCATCTGGAACAACTGCGCGGCCGTGGTGTACAGCACGGTGTGCCCGCGCTCCAGAATCTCTTTGGCGATACAGTTGCAGAGGAAAGTCTTCCCCAGCCCTGTCGCGCCGTGCAACAGCAGATTCGCTTGTGTCTCGCCGAATGTCTCCACAAATTGCAGACTCGCCGCCAGTATCTTCTTCATCTGCGCACGCGGGGAAAGCCCCGTCTGCGTGTCCACCGCATCCGCGTAGAACGACAGGTCAAACGTGTCAAAATTCTCCGCCTTCAACGCCGCGCCAAGGTTAGACAGCGCATAATACTTCCCGACCAGCCGTTGCTTCAGGCATTTGCACCGCGCCGCGTCCACAAAGCCCGTGTCTCCGCACGCCGCGCACTTGTATACATCCGTCAAAAATTCGGGGGCAAAACCGTTGTCCGCCAGCAGCTGCGCACGTTCCGCCAGCAGCCGCGCGGAGGCATCCTTCTGCGCCCGCACCACCTCGGCACTGCTCTGCCTCTGCAAGATGGCTTTCGTCAGCGCAAGCCCTGTGCCCGCCAGCTCGTCGTCAATCTCGCGCAACCGCGGCGCTTTGGCATACACTTGCTCCAACCGCGACTCACGCANCCGGGCAGCAGCCTGNCTCTCGCGGTCGTACTCGCGCATCAGCTCTGTCATCAATCGGGAGCTTGTCATGCGTTCCCCTCCTCTTTATTCTGTGTCGGTATTGGTATTGATATTGGTATCCGCAGAATCCTGCGGCTGTCCGCCATCCAAACGCTCCTGCGCCATGCGCTCCAGCATCTCGTAGTCCCATTTACGGCCCGTATAGTTGTTAAACTTGCTCTTCGCGGGCTTAGCCTTCGGCGCATCCTTGCCCTTCGCTCTTGCCTCGGCCTGTGCGCCTGCGTTCTTGCGGAACGCCTCCTCCAGCGCCTCGACAGCCTCGATTGTCCTCGCGCCCTTCTCGTGCCAGTCCGTGACAATCGTGTCGGCATACGAATACTTCGGCTGTCCAATCTGCATAATCGTGCGGTCGCAGGCTTCTTTCACCAGCGCGATAGGCATGTCGAACTCCGTCAGCCACTTTTTCATGTACGCGATTTCCTTGGTCGTCGGGTCGCGGCGGCTCTGGCCGAATGCTTTCATAATCTCGCGGTATTCGTTGCTGAACCGATGTATGTATGCCTCGGCGGCCTCCACCGTGTCGATGCCGTTGTCCGCCCAGTCCAGCGCGACCTTCTCGATGTACCGCCAGCTCCGATGCTCGTTCGACAAGCAGTATTCCAGCAGCACTTCGATTACGCCCAGCGGCAGCTTCACCCAGTCCAGCAGGCCCAGCAACAGGTTCAGCTCCGTATACTTCAGCGGCTTAGCATACAGCTTCTCCGCCACGCTAAAAAGACGGCGCACCTCGTCATTGCTCTCGGATTGCTTCGTCAGCTCGTCCACGGTATACTCGGGGCGCTCCGGCTGGAGGGCAATGCGCGGCTCTGCTTTATTTGCCTCAGCCTCTGTGCTGCCTGTGTTCGCCGCTGCCCTTGGCTCCGCTCTGTCCGCGCCGTCCTTCGCCAAGTCCACGGCAACCGGCAGAAACTCCACGTCATACTCCTCACCGCCTGCCGCCGCATGCAGTTTGACAAGCTTCTCCGCCTCCCAATACTGCCACGCGCGGCGCACGTCCGATGCCAGCAACCCCAGCTTTTCCGCCAGCACGCTGTTCGTGACCTCCGCCATCCCATGGTGGAACAGCCGATACCCCGACAAATACACGCACACAAACGACGGGTTCGCTCGCGGCAGGTATTCGTCTATGAATGTATTCGAAATCGGTGTGTACAGCCGCTCCATCGCGTCTTTTGGTTTGATAAAACCCATGTCTATCCCTCAGTTTCCGACAAAATCAGTATTTTCCTAGGCTTATTGTACCATATCCGCTCTTGGGAGCAAAGAGGAAGTTATGCACAAACAATCCCCATCATGTGCATAACTTTGTGGAAAAGGCGGCCTCAAATTATTGTCGATTCTCACAATTTTATGACAGCTCTATGTCAAAATCTTTGTCTATTCTTGTTTTGAGAAAAGCATTGACAGTTCAAAACACGACACAAACCCCAGTAAACACTGGATAGTTAAGCCTTTGTCAATCACTCATAATTGTTACATTTCCTTTAACTTCACTTATTCACAAAATGTTGATAAAACTGTGGATAATGTGGAAAACTCGTGCTTGACACTCAAGAAAGCAGGCATTTGCCCAATTGTGAGACATCCCCCGCGCCCATGGTTATGCACAAGTCACCTTCCTGCGAATTTTTTTGAATATACGACACGGCATCCGAACTGTTTTTCGCATAATACACCGCCACACCGCGTTTTTCCAGCATCGCCGCCAGCACCGATGATGAAATGTCCACCCCGTGCTCCTCGCGCCCCGCCGGCTCATAAATGTCCAGCAGCACAACCACATCCGCATCGTCGAAGCTTGTCGAAAAATCATCAATCAAAGCCAGCGTACGCGTGCGCGTGTGCGGCTGGAACATACAGAAGATACGCTTGTACGCGCTGTTGCGCATCGCCGCCAGCGCCGCGCGAATCTCCGTGGGATGGTGCGCATAGTCGTCCATCACCACCGCGCCTGTTTTCATTGTGCCTTTCACCTCTGCACGCCGCCCCGAGCCGCGAAAATTCGCCAGCCCCTGTGCCATCGCCTCAAACGGCACACGCAGCACCTGCGCCGCCGTCATCGCCGCCAACGCATTCGACACATTGTGCCGCCCCGGCACGTTCAGGCGCACCTCGCCCCAAACCACGCCGCCAAGCATGGCCGTAAATGAAGCACAGCCCCGCGTGTCATACCGGATATTCTCCGCACGAACCGCCGCCTTGTCCCCGTCTACAATAAGCACGCGGCAATCGAGGCCTTCTATCAACGTATCCAGCCGCTCCACGCCCGCGTTCACAATCAGCGTGCCGTCTGCGGGAATCAAATCTGCAAATGCGCGGAACGAAGCATACACCGCGTCCAAATCCGCGAAATAATCCGCGTGGTCAAACTCGATGTTCAAAATCACGCCTACATAAGGAAAGAAGTGCAAAAACGAATCGCAGTACTCGCAGCTCTCTACTACGAACACATCGCGCCCGCCGTCCCGCACCGTTCCGCCTATCGACGGCAGAATCCCGCCGACGGCAATCGTCGGATCCGCGTCCGCCGCGAGGAAAATCTCCGCCGCCATGGACGTGGCCGTCGTCTTGCCATGCGTGCCCGCAAAGCAAACGGGATGCGCATAGTTTCGCATCAGCTGCCCCAACAGCACCGCCCGTTCCATCACGCGGATGCCCTGCGCCTGCGCGGACACCAGCTCCGCATTGTCCGCCTGCACCGCCGCCGTGTACACCACGAGCGCCGTGTCCGCCGCGACATGCTCCGGCCTATGCCCAATGGACACCCCAACACCCTTCCCGCGCAAGCGCGCCGTTGCCTCCGACTCGTTCTGGTCCGAACCTGTCACGAGATAGCCGCTGTTGTGCAGCTGCTCCGCGTGCGCACGCATATGCACGCCGCCAATCCCTATGAAATGAATGTGCGCACCCTCGCGCACGCCCTCAATCTGCAATGCCTGTATTTGTGATTGCATGGAAAAACCTCCCGATATGTCGATATATATATTTATGATTCTAGCACACTATTATATAAGAAGAAAGTGTTTTTTGCCCCGCCTGAAATCCGATTGACACCGCCCTTTTTTTGTTGTACAGTTACTTTAAAACATGCGCAACCAAAAAACCATATAAAAAGGAGTGTTCTCATGAAAACTTTCCGCTTCGAACCCCTGCAAACCGAGCTTTCCGCCATCTGCATGGGCACGGCAGACTTCGGCAAGTATAACCTGCTCGATCCGTTGTCCTTTTCCCTCCTCGACACATACGTCGGCCTCGGCGGCAACTGGATCGACACAGCGCACCTCTATGCCGACTGGGAGCCGGGCGAAAAAAGCTCCAGCGAGAAGCAAATCGGCCGCTGGATTAAGCAGCGCGGCGGACGGCATAATGTCCTCATCGCCAGCAAGGGCGCGCATCCCGACATGTCCACTATGGACATCTCACGCGTCACGCCGGAGGACATCATCTTCGACCTTGAAGAGGGCTTACAGGTGTCGGGCCTTGACCATTTTGACCTTTGGTATCTGCACCGCGACAATACGAACGTACCCGTCAGCACGCTGGTGGACTGCCTCGAAGCACAGGTTGCACGCGGCCTCATCCGCGCCTACGGCGTGTCAAACTGGCGCGGCGACCGCATTGCTGAAGCCAATGCATACTGCAAACAAAAGGGCTATCAGGGCATTTCCGCCAGCCAGATTCTCTACAGCGCGGCGACCCCGAAGGTCACGCCCGACCCGCTCGACACCCTCGTCCGTATGGACAAGACCGAGCACGCCTTCTACAACGAGGCAAACATGCTCCTGACCGCGTTCACCTCGCAGGCCAAAGGCTATCTCACTAAACGCGCGGCCGGCCTTCCTGTCAGCGACGGCGTCGCGCAGACCTACGATTCTGACGTGAACAACCGCATCCTCGCCCTCGTGCAGGACATCGCCGCCGCGCACAACGTCAGCGTCACCGCGGTTTCCCTGGCATACATCAGCTCGCAGACATTCCCCGGCGTGCCGATTCTGGGCTGCCGCACCGTCGCGCAGGTCGAAGATTGCATGAAGCACAGCGATTTCTCCCTAACCGCAGACGAAACAGCCGCCATCAACGCCGTAAAATTTGCATAACGCACCCTCGGCGACACGCGTGTCCGTAGGGCAAGGGCTCTGCTCTTGCCCACCTGATTCCCCCCTCACGCTTCTACAGAAAGAATCCGCAAACGAAGGGGGGTTCGCTGCGGATTCGAGGGGGGATATGTTCCCCGAACAGCTCGGGGTCACATTACTATTTTTTCCAACCCACGGGAAAATATACACATGCCCCCGCAAAAGTTTCTGTTGCAAAACGGCTCTTCTGTGATATAATAGAGAAATAGTCTATTTACGATTAAGGCAATGACGAAGGACAATCCGTTCTTCGCCCTTTCAGAGAGTACGCGGCGATGGAGGCAATTCCATCTTGGTGCGAGCGTGCAGGGCGATGCGGGGTTCCGCCTTTCGAGCCGGCCGGTAACGCGGCGGGGCGCGCCCCATACAGCGCAAACGAGCGGCCATGTGCAATATATCATTTTGCATACGGCAATTTGGGTGGCAACGCGGATTCTTCCGTCCCTACAAACAACAGGGGTGGGAGTTTTTTTATTTCATCCCGCAAGAACAATATGAAAACAATACATTTGGAGGTGCTGTTTATGTTAGACATGAAATTCGTTCGCACGAACCCCGAAATTGTGAAAGAGAACCTGAAAAAGAAATTCCAGGAACACAAAATCCCGCTTGTTGACGAGGTCATCGAGCTCGACGCGCAGTACAGAGAAACAAAAGCAAAGAGCGATGCCCTGCGCAACCAGCGCAACGTCACCAGCAAGGAAATCGGCGGCCTGATGGCCAAAGGCCTGCGCGACGAGGCGGAGAAGGCAAAGGCAACCGTCGTCGAGATGGCGGCAGAGCTTGCCGCGCTGGAGGCTTCCGAAGTCACCCTCTCGGCTGAATTGAAGGAAAAGATGATGATTCTCCCGAACATTATTGACGACACCGTGCCCATCGGCAAGGATGACAGCGAGAATGTCGAGGTCGAGCGCTTCGGCGATCCCTTCACACCGGAATTCGAGGTGCCGTACCACATCGACATCATGGAAAAGCTCAACGGCGTTGACCTTGACAGCGCACGCAAAACCAGCGGCAACGGCTTCTACTACCTCTGCGGCGACATCGCGCGCCTGCATTCGGCCATCCTCTCGTATGCACGGGATTTCATGATTGACCGCGGCTTCACATACTACATCCCGCCGTATATGATTCGCAGCGAGGTCGTCACAGGCGTGATGAGCTTCTCTGAAATGGAAAACATGATGTACAAAATCGAGGGGGAAGACCTCTACCTCATCGGCACCAGCGAACACAGCATGATCGGCAAATTCATCGACAATCTTCTTGACGAAGACTCCCTGCCGCAGGCGCTCACGAGCTATTCCCCCTGCTTCCGCAAAGAGGTCGGCGCGCATGGCATTGAGGAGCGCGGCGTGTACCGCATCCACCAGTTCGAGAAGCAGGAAATGGTCGTCGTCTGCAAGCCCGAGGACAGCAAGGACTGGTTCGAAAAGCTGTACCGCAACACCATCGAATTCTTCCGCACGCTCGACATCCCCGTGCGCTCCCTCGAATGCTGCTCCGGCGATTTGGCTGACCTGAAGGTCAAGAGCATCGACGTCGAGGCATGGTCGCCCCGCCAGCAGAAATACTTCGAAGTGGGCAGTTGCTCAAACCTCGGCGACGCACAGGCACGCCGCCTCGGCATCCGCGTCAAGCACAAGGACGGCAACTACTTCGCACACACGCTGAACAACACCGTCGTCGCGCCGCCCCGTATGCTCATCGCATACCTGGAGAACAACCTGAACGCCGACGGCTCGGTTCGCATCCCCGAAGCACTGCGGATGTACATGGGCGGGAAGGATACTATGCGGTAATTGATTTGCAAATTGCAGAGCTATGGAGCATCATCATCCTGAACGTGGCTAGGTTTATCGGTAGAAGCGTCCGATAAACCTAGCCACGTTCAGGGTGACAGTGAAAAGGCTTGCTTGTCGACAAGCAAAAGGGGGCGCTTCCTATGAAGAAGCATCCCCTTTTGCTTTTCATTCCCAACCACACATCCATAGCGGCCTGCAACACATCACACACGCCTACACGCTCATCCGTAGGGCAGGGGCTCTGCTCTTGCCGCCTTCTACAACCCCAATATATCGCCACACCCTATTTCATTGTACGCCCTCACCGATATCTTCAATCAGAATTTCGCTGTATATCTCCTCATACATCTGAACCGCTTTGACAACTCACCATCTTTACTGCAATTATTTATAAGCAAGCACGTAAAGGCGATGCTTCATATTCCCTATATCTTCCTACTGCGTACACTCCCGAATAATCTCCACATACCGCCGCGCCTTATCCTCATTATTGTGAATCGTATACACATCGCGCTGTGTGAACTCAAGCGTGCAACCCTTCGCGGCATTCACCGTCTCCATGATATGCGCGCGGAACGCATCCTCGTCCAGCGTCACGTCCACGCCGAGATAGTTCGGGCTGGGCTTACGGTGGAAGACCGTTTTCCGCCCGCGCAGTCTCTCGCCCATCAGCGCCTGGTCGCACCACGGCGAAATCGACACCTTGCGCAGGTTCGGCAATGTCTCCAGATATTCCCAAATCGAATGTACAGGCTCGCAGCAGCCATACGACAGATGTCCGTACTGCTCCGCAATCTGCTTGTATGCCGGGAAGACAAACTCGCCGAACATCTCCGGAGACAACGCGACTGTCTCCTGCGAATCCATGAATCCCCAGACATCCTTCACTTTCAGCCCGTCCGCAGGCACAACCGACGGCAAATCGTCCGTAAAGCAATATGTGCCCTGCCCGACGCTTTCGCCCGCCGTTGTCGGCAGCAGCAGCTTCTCCTCCTCAAGGAATCGGAAATACGCAGACGTTTCATCCGCCGCGCGCTGCATCATCTTCAGAAACAGCTCCGGGTTGTCGTACATGTTCAGGAACATGGCCTCCATGCCCATGATGTGCACAATCTTCTGTGTCGGCACGGAATACAGCCCGCCGCCGACCATCTTCACAGGCAAAATGTCGCCCAGCACGTCCTCGACAACAGCGCGCCACGCCATCGTCCCTTCCCTGTCCACGCTCCATGTCGAATGGCCGAGCTTCTCCCAGTCCTCCTCCAAATCGTTGATGGAATGGATGAACTGGTGTCCCAGCGTCTCCTTGCCGTCCGCCGCCGCGTGCTCGCGCTTCGAGTCCATGCCGAAGAGGTTGAAATCGACGTTCCAGCGCATGGGATAATATGCATGAACAATCGAATCATCGCCCAGTGCCTCGCTCTGCAATGTGTTTGCCAGCAGCTGCCATTCAAGGCCGCGCGCCTCGTCGCCCTCGCATTGCATCCGCTTGGGAACGATTTCCTGTATGAATGTCCACATCTCTAAATAAATCATCGGGCGGTTCATGCGGAAGTTGTTCAGTGCCTTCCAGTCCTCGATTGTTTTCTGCATCTTGGGCGCTGTCGCCAGCTCCATCTGATGCGCCGCCAGCGCGCGCAGGCGTTCTCTATCTTTCTGTGATATTGCCATGGTTTACCTCCTCGTTTTCCGTTCTGTACCTCTTCTGCCATTATAACCGCACCGCGGCAATTCCGCAATACCATCTTCATGGATTCCGCTTTACTTTACCGCTGTATAATGTTACAATGAATGCAATTGACATGTATACCGCCTTGTATGCATCGGACTACGTATCAACATCCTTCGGAACGAGGTGATCCAATGAACGAAAAACTGAAAGGCAAGGCCATGAACCAGCTTTTCGAATGCATCCTGCGGCTGAAAACCGTGGACGAATGCTATGCCTTTTTTGACGACATCTGCACCGTGCACGAGCTGCAAGCGCTCTCCCAGCGTCTGGAAGTGGCCATCATGCTGCGCGAAGGCAAGACATACATCGAAATCGGCGAGCTGACCGGCGCGTCTACCGCGACCATCAGCCGCGTGAACCGCTCTCTGCACTACGGCGCGGACGGATACTCCATTGTATTGGAAAGAAAGGAATAGATTATCTTATGGCAAACTTAGACCGCTTGACCCCCGTGCAGCGGCAGGCCGCCACGACCATCGACGGGCCTCTGCTTCTGCTCGCGGGCGCAGGCTCCGGCAAAACGAGCGTGCTGACGCACCGCATTGCCTACATGGTCGAGCAGGGCGTGCCGCCGTTCAATATTCTCGCGATTACCTTTACGAACAAGGCCGCACGCGAGATGAAGGAACGCGTCTCCGCGCTCATCCCCGAAGGCGGAGGCGACATCTGGGTCAGCACTTTCCATTCGGCCTGCGTGCGCATTCTGCGGCGAGAGATCGGCAAGCTCGGCTACGACAACAGCTTCACCATCTACGACACGGACGATCAGGAAAAGGTTATGAAAGCAACCCTGAAGGAGCTTGACATCAACGACAAGATGTTCCCGCCCAAGGCCATGCTCGGCGCGATTAGTGCGCAGAAGAATGAGCTGATTGGCCCTGATGAATACAAGCTCCTCGCGGGCGACGATTTCAAGATGAAGAAAATCGCGCAGATTTATTCTGCGTACCAGCATAAGCTTCGGCAGAGCAACGCCCTCGACTTTGACGACATCATCTTCAAGGCCGTGGAGCTGTTTAGCACGTTGCCCGATGTCCTCGCGCGGTATCAATCGCGCTTCCGCTACGTCCTCGTGGACGAATATCAGGACACGAACACCGCGCAGTACGAGCTCGTCCGCCTGCTCAGCAG